>PVBE012355605.1_pt1 | contig 16379 bp, 11 predicted proteins | sample 1631181 | NCBI WGS metagenome assembly PVBE01 (sample SAMN08397723, study PRJNA350692) | Marine metagenome, whole genome shotgun sequencing project. | isolation source: water | place: Pacific Ocean | collected 2012-04
AACCCTCTACAATTCCAGCACCCCCTATAACTCCAGCACCCCCTCCAACCCCATTAACACCAACTCCATTAACATTCCCCATCAAGCGAGGCAAGCGCATCATCGCCTTCCTTTGCTGCAATCCTAGCACCTGTTACAAAAACTTCAATTTCAAACTTTTTTGATTCACCTATGGCAACCCACCCGTCTAGCGCTACACCTCCCGTAGTCGATTCTCCCCCCAATTCTTCAAACACTAGCCTCTCATTCTTCTTGACCATTTTTCCAGAAACATCTGTCAGTGGCCTGCCAAGGACTGACATTTCTTCCATTCGTAATTCTAAAGTTAATTCTGAAAGTTCTTTATTATCGTAAGTTGCATCGACATTGATATTCCCCTGGATTTCTTTGAGAGGAACCCCCACATCAATTGAAACATCTTCCAACTCAATGTCCCCTTCAAACCGAACATCCAAATCGCTCCATTTATCTCCGATTAACGTGAATACTCCATTATTTAGTTCACTTTGCCCACCCGACATTTCAATTGCATCCAGTGTTTCCACCACAACTTTAGGTAAGACTGCAAATAAACTATCATCATCCGATGGTCCACTCCATGTCAAATTAATCGTTCGATCTGATTCCGAAGACGTATCAATTGTAAACTCGCCATTCCCGAGCAATGCATCTAAATTCTCAAAACTTATCCCATCATCGGTAAATCGAATTATGTTCTCGCCTTCTTCGGCATCATCAAAGACTGCGACTGCAGTGTAATTATTCAGATTTGCTGTCAACTGGGAAGGAGAGATTTCAGCCATATATCCATTTGATAATTCATTGCTGTGGGCTTTCAGAGTTGCGGATGCCATCCCAGTTGGCAGAATCGAATCATAATATTCTATTCCCGATTCCCCTCCCACTATTCCTGTTATAGCTCTCGTTAATGGGGAATCAATGACCGCATCTGACCACTGAGCATTTATTTCGTAAGTAAACTCTTCTACTTTTCCATGGACACCGCCATCAAGTTGCAAAGTCCCCTCATGCAAGCCGTCTCTTTGAAGTTGAAATTGCAGATCATTTAAAAATACGTTTGTGTTTTCAACTACTATTGAACCTCTGATTAAATTCAAATCAACAGTTTCTTCATTTCCTGAAACTGTTAATTCCTTTGGTTGAATGTCTAAAAACAATTGAGTTTCATTATTATCACGATCAATTTTTATTTCTGCGTCCATATAGCCACCCGGATCCAGCATACACCAAGCATTTGACATAGAATCCGATGCCGTTGGAGGCAAAACATCTACAAATCGACTGCTGATTGGCAAATCAGAACCATTCAGTCTGAGTTCAAATTTGTCTTTGTTAATGGTCATTGTCGTGGTAACAGATCCAGAACCGCACTCGCACGTTGCACTTGTAACGGTTATTACTCCGTTATTGATTACTACCTCAGCTTCGACCTCTAAAAACTCAAACCCTAGTGGCCAAAATGGTCCCGTAGCGTAAATTGCTTCGGCTAACTCCTGCTGTAATCTTGCCGTTCCATCTAGTAATTTGACATTAAATAATGTATCAATGTCATGGTCAACGTTGCCTTTCACATTGCCCTCAACTAATAATTTTGACTCTAGACCTAAACCTGTCAACACTTGAAATGCAAGATTATGCGAATCGCCTGATGAAAAAGATGCCGCCTCAACAAGGACAGGGTTCACATCTTCATTCTCAAGTGTAATTTTTAAATCCGGTGATGCAAATCCATCTTCTTCAAAAACAATAGACCCTCCTAAAATGCCATCGCCACCACCTGGAGCTGTAAACCGAATTTTTTCTTCATCGGAAATAAATATTCCTGTTTTTTTCAAAAATACTTTGCCAGACAACAGTGTTACTGGATATGAAAATACATCATGTATAATTCCAACGTTAAGTGGTATTATTTCTCCAGTAACCTCTACAGAATCGCTCACTTTACTATCGTGAAAAACTTTTAAATCAAGAATAACAGCGCCACCAAGAGAAAATCCCTCAAAATCGGATCCCGGTAAAACATCCATCATTTTTTTTAATGCACTTTTATCGAGCAACTTATCCATAACATTCGCTACCGATTCTGGCAACGCGTCACGAAGCGCGTCATCTAACGGAGCACTTTGTGAATGAATATTTAGACTAACTTCCAAATCATCCTGTGAGCTTTGGACATTGCCACTAACATGAACCGAAGATCCATTACTTCCTTTTGCATTTAAATATTCAATAGTGATTAGGTCATCAACGAATGTAATTCCTGAAACAATATTTCGCAGTGGATACGAAAAGCCTTCGTATGTTCCCGATGCACCATTAATTCTTAAATCCCCACTAACGCCAATATCGCCTCCATGGCCCAATCGCTCGATCGTAATCTTAGTGTCCATATCCCAATCCTCTAACTGGAAGAGTGACAATATTTTTGATGCAACAAGCGGGAGATCGGCTCCGCCAACCTCTGTGGATTTAAAATCCTCTATGTAAAAAGTTGCAACAAATGGAGCACTCGCGAGCATTGTCTCCATCCATTCTTTGCCTTCTTGCTCACCAATACTGGGCAAATCAGAAATTGTAATATCAGCACCAAAAGCAACGGATTCCTTTCGGTCTGATGGGTACAAGTCGCCCTCTATTTCCTTGAGCGCAACCGAATGCCCATCGTAGACAATCGTTCCTTTAGTAACATCCAAGAGTACTTTTCCGTGGATTTCCTCGTACTCTCCACCTTCATAGTGCGCCCACTGCATCCCGTGTTCTTCTGGAAGTACAAATTGAATATTTTGAACGTCAGCTTCCGCAGCAACCCCTTGGCCTTTAGCCCAATCTATCGAAAAACTTTTCAGCCCGCCACCAAAGTCCGTTTCATCACACCAGACGCGAACCGTGCGTGGCAACAATTCCAATACGGAATGCTGAAACGAAATATCTTCAATGTTTAAGTGCAATTCAGAATCTGAAAAAAGTAAACTTATTTCTGGCTGAGCATTGTCATGCACATCGTTTATTTTGCATTCATATACTCCGTGTTCGCTTAAGGCAAACTCCACTTTAAATTCTTGTTTATTATCTAAGACCCACATGCCATACGACATGACTCCAGACTCAACCGTCATGTTCCCAAGAGTGAACTTGGGCAATAACGACATTACTCCTTCTTTAGTTTCATCACTTGATGTCTCAACATCCTCAGATTCTTTAGGTGACACAAGATGTAAAAAATTAAAATCTCCAGCCATCATCGAAGATTCAGCAATACGAACTATCGCTGCTTCAACTTCAACACTTTCAACTCCAACTGCCCCAAATGGAAAAACAGAATCGAACTGAACGTCAACTGTTGAAAGCGTTACAACTTCAGAGGCGGGACCAGTAATCCCATTCGCTTTCAAGGTTACATCGTGTAACGTGACATTACCCGAGAAACCTATGCTTGAACCTCCAACGTGTATGTTTACACCAAATTTATTGCTCAAGATATTTGAGATAACTGGTGATAACACAAAGGAACGTGTACCTACAAAAACTAAGATAAATGGCAGGAGCAAGAGGGCAATGAGCCATGTTCGTTTTCTTCGCCGAAGAGGCGTTCCGTTCACTGCCATAACGATAGTTTACTCACTAAGCGATAGTAAATGCAGATTGCGCCAATTCTATCGCTCGCCCTAGCCCTGCGGCCTTATTAATAGTTTCTTTCCACTCTAATTCTGGTTTTGAGTCCAGAACAATACCAGCTCCTGCTTGGATATCGATGCGCCATCCTTCCTTATTCTTTTTGGCAGTTGGGATCACCATCGTCCTAAGAGCAATAGCCATATCCATATCACCACCAAAGCCTATCATTCCAATTCCTCCGGCATAGGGACCGCGCCGAGTTGGTTCAAGTTCATCGATAATCTGCATCGCTCGAATTTTTGGAGCACCGCTCACCGTTCCTACAGGAAGAGTCGCAGCAAGTGCGTCCCAACAATCATTGCCCTCAGTGAGTTTGCCAACAATCGTTGAACTTAAGTGCATCACGTGGCTATACCGTTCGATATCCATGACTCGTTCAATTTCAATCGAACCCAATTCACAAACTGTTCCTAAATCATTTCTTCCCAAATCGACAAGCATAACGTGTTCTGCTTTTTCCTTATCATCGCCACGCAATTCCATTTCTAATCCTGCATCCTCCTCTTCTGTTTTTCCTCTACGTCTTGTACCAGCAAGTGGGCGATTTACAACAATGTTATCTCTGCACCTGCAAAGAATTTCGGGACTCGATGCTACAAGAATACAATCCTCTGCTTGCAAATAAATCATATATGGGCTTGGGTTCACCACACGAAGCGCTCTATAAATTTCAAATGGATCAACAGTTGAGCGATGTTCGAATCGTTGGGAAATAACAATCTGAAAGGCATCGCCCGCAGCAATATATTCCTTGCATTTCAAAACCGATGACTCGAATTGTTCGCGAGATGTATTGGATGTCGTTGGCTTCGGTGGAGGCGAACCCAAATCCATTGCAATTGTGCCAACTGGGATGTTCTCCACATCTCGTTGCAACAAATCAATGACTCCGTCAAGTTCTTCACTTGCTCTCTTCCACGCATTTGTGGTTTCATCATTGACCGTTGTGTTATGAATAACGTGCACAACTTTTGCAACGTGATCAAACACTACAACTGTTTTATACAATGCAAAATGCAAATCTGGCAACTCGCGATCATCTTTGGGAGCAGAAGAAAATGGCAGTGACTCCATTTCAAAAAAACGTGCCGTATCGTAGCCAGCAAAGCCAACCCAACCGCCTGTAAAACTAGGCAAAGGCAAATCGTTCGTTGCCTGCACAGGGGAGACACTCCAGTTGTTTGATAAGTCCCTTGCAAGATTAAGCGGGTTGGGTGTTGTCAAAGTTTCAACAGAGCCATTTTCATGGTTTCTAACTGTTACTTCGTGTTTCCGCCCTATAATCTCAAGAGCGGGGTTTGCTCCAAGGAATGAAAACCGACCAACCTCATCTCCATTGTCTACTGACTCAAAGAGAAAACTCGGCGCAGTCCGATTATCGCTCGCCACAAGGCGTCTGTATGCAAGAACTGGGCTCAAATGATCCGACATAATTCGCCGAACAACAGGAATCACGTTATATTTATCGCGAAGGGCTTCAAATGCTTCTTGTGGCATACCCGAAGTGTAAAGCAGAGCGTAGGATGTATCCATGCCAACAGATGACACAGTTGTAAAACTTCGCAAAATAGAGCGAGTTTATTTCAAACCAGACGGATCAGTACTCGTAGAAGCACTCGGAGGGGTTGATTTGGACGTACCAAGGGGACAATCCATTGCAATTATGGGTGCTTCTGGATCTGGCAAGAGTACGCTCATGAATATTCTTGGATGCCTAGATCGACCAACTTCTGGCGAATACACGCTTGATGGAAATGCGGTTGCTAATCTTGACGATCAAGCACTCTCATCGATTCGCGGGAGTGAAATAGGTTTTGTTTTTCAATCATTCAATCTAATCCCACAGTTAACAATTGAAGAAAACATTGAAGTACCGCTTTATTACCAACAATTGCACCACTCTAATAGACGTGAACGCACGCTTGAAATGCTGAATCGTGTAGGGCTTTCCAATCGTGTTGGGCACAAACCAAGCGAACTGTCGGGTGGTCAACAACAACGCGCAGCTATTGCTCGTGCACTTGTGACGAAACCTTCAATTTTGCTTGCAGATGAGCCAACGGGTAATTTAGACTCACAAACTAGCAGTGAAGTTTTAGCGTTGTTTGATGAACTTCACAATGAGGGCTTAACTACGATTATTGTGACTCACGACGAAGAAGTTGGGAATAGATGCCAGCGAATCATTCACTTAAAAGATGGTTTTATTGATACGGACTGTTTTAACGAATGAGAATCCTTGGAATAGATCCCGGACTTCGAGTGGCTGGTTATGGTTGTATTAATTTGCAGGGAAATTCAGTCTCACCGAAGATTGTTGAAGCAGGTGCAATTCGAATGAATGCTGATAATACAATTTCATTTCGCCTCAAACAACTGCACGATGACATTTGCGAGATCATTGCTGAACTCTCTCCCGAAGTGCTTGCGGTTGAAAAGATTTTTACACACGAAGACCACCTCTCAACTGCAACAATCATGGGTCACGCGCGTGGCGTAATTTTGCTCGCTGGTGAACAATCGAGTTTGCCGTTGATTGAATTAACGCCAGCAGAAATCAAAAAATCTGTTACTGGAAACGGCCGAGCAACGAAAGAACAAGTACAGCATGCTGTAGCAAACATCTTAAAACTCTCTGAAACTCCAAAGCCATCAGATGTCGCTGACGCCCTTGCCATTGCTATTACTGCAGGTATTCGAGAAACGTAAGCGACTTTCAACAGAAACAATCCCGTGGGTTGCCTTATTACACCAGCAAAAAAATAAAGGCCCGGTAGACGCAAGCGCCATACCGAGCCCTTTCGGGGGTAATTAGTATGCTTAAATTATAACGAAAAAATGTTATTTGGGGCTTTTTGCTACCCCTTTTTTCAACCACCTCTCAAAAAGTGGTTGGTATGTTGGTCAGGTCCCAATACACCAAAAAACACCTCTAAAAAGCAAAAAGACTCCTCGGAAGATTTTATAGTGACAATCAACCAAATCTGGTACTTGATAAATAAAAGGAAAAAGTTTTCCTTTTATAGCCAAAAATGGTTGACTTCGATTATTGTTGATGTATTATCTCAATATCGCAGTTGCGATTCACTTTGCCCCCGGAAGGGCTCGGTGTGGTTCTTTGAATCCGCCGGGCCTTTTTTTTATTTGAGCATCTTTAATTGCGTTATTTTGATGTGGCTACCGCTCGCTAGTAATGCTATCCTGCTCCATTGCAACACTATTACAAGGATTCACAACTAATGTTCACTACAGTTATTTGCTCTTTATTTATTGCCGCCGCTACGTTTGGATTTGCCAACGATGCAGAACAACTTCTCAACCGCTACCGGATAGCAAGAACTTCAATCATGAACCAACGTGGTTTAGCCCCTGGGGATGAAACATCTGTCATGAAACTCCGTGAAGAACTTACACAATGGAACGACGAGAACACGAACTTTGAACTCCTTGCAGCCGAGCTTCAGATGTCTGTCTGGCTCGATGAAATCGATCGGTGCAATGCGCTTTTTAAACGCATTGCAGATATTCAGCCAGATAATGCGAGAATTGGTCTCGCTTGGGCAGACTTTTTAATGGAGCAAGAAGGTTCGTCCGCGGATAATGTCTATGCTGATATTATGAAGCGCTATCCAGATTCGCCCGAAATTGCAATGGGTTGGGTCAAATCACTCGATAGCCGAAACCGATTTACTGAGGGCATCGGCGTAATTGAAAAAATGAGTTCCGAGTCTGCACCTTCTCCAGAACTCACCGAACTCTACGCTGACCTCCTCTATGCTGACAATAGATTCGAAGACGCCATTGCTGCTCTCAACAGTATTGACACAACAGATATTTCAGCAAACCCAACTCTATCAACTAAGGTTGACGTGAAGAAAACTCGTTACCAAACGACTGCTGATCTCTGGAACGAAGAACTTGCGATTCGTGAGGCCGAGGAGATCAACAGCGATCTACCTCAAGCTCAAATCCTAACTTCAAGAGGACCAATTACCTTAAAACTCTTCGAAGATCACGCTCCAAATACTGTTGCGAACTTTATTTCTCTTGCAGAATCTGGGTATTACGATGGCACTCGATTCCACCGGGTGCTTCCCAAGTTTATGGCTCAAGGTGGAGACCCAAACAGCCGCGAAGGAGCTAGCGGTCAGGCAGGAAATGGCGGACCAGGCTACACAATCAAGGACGAGCACACTGGAGAAGATATTCGCAAGCACTTTGCTGGTTCGCTCTCCATGGCAAAAACATCAGCGCCTGACAGTGGCGGAAGCCAATTCTTTCTAACACACCTTCCAACACCCCACCTAGATGGTCGCCATACGGTATTTGGTCGCATTACCGACGGACTCGATATAGCTCGGCTCATCGAGAAAAACGATGAAATCGTTACGATTGTCATTACGAATAAACGGGATCATGACTATACCCCTGAAACTATAGGCAGACCCGAAAAACCCATTGCAGTAGAAGATCAAAAGAATTTGGAAAAAAGAAAACCCACCTTAAACTCTAGCAGCAAGTAAACTCCCTTTATGACGCAACTACCCTCCGAAACAATGCAGGGCTACTCTGTTCCCTCCGTTAGGCAGTTTAGCGTTTTTCTTGAAAATAGAGTTGGGCGCTTACTCGATTTGCTCAGACATTTTGATGACGCTTCACACGTCCACGTAATGGGCTTAAATGTCATCGACTCTTCCGATCACGCTGTTATAAGAATGATTCCAGACAACGCAGACGCCGCAAGACATTTGCTTCGCGAACTCGGAATTGCATTTTCTGAAACCGATGTAATTGTCTCTGTCATAGATGATTCACATTCACTCGCTGACTTATGTTTATATTTACTCGGTGCTGAACTAAATATCATGTTCATTTATTCGCTCATTCAGCAATCACCTATCGGAGATTCCGTCATTGCAATTGCAACCGATGATCTTACTCTTGGAGGGCAACTCCTTCTACGAAAGGGTTTTAGTTTGCTTGGCGAGGGTGATCTGAACGTCTAGACAAACGCAACCCGTTCAATTTCTGGCACTGCGCCAACTTTCGCCGCCTCTGCTAAAAATTGAAGAACTGCCTGTTTTCCACTTTTACCAAAATCCAATGTCCAACGGTTTACATACATCTCGACAAATTCATCGGTGTGTGCCATATTGATTCCACGCCCCCACTGTGTTGCCCAAGCGAGCGATTGTTCTCTGTTTACCATGGCATATTCAATCGACTGAAGTAGAAGCTCAGTTATTTTATTAGTGCCACCATCACCGATTCGAGTTTCAATATCTTTTTTAATTGCATTACCGCCAAGTGGCAAAGGAAGACCCGTCTTTTCATTCCACCAAGCACCTAAATCACAAACTTCGAAAAGACCGTGTTCCTCGTAGGTCAATTGCCCCTCATGAATGACCACTCCAGCATCATATTTCCCCTGTGCAACTGCATCCATAATTACAGTAAACTCAAGTGGCTCCCAATTAATAGGTTGCTCCCCTGCAAGAATACGAAGCGCTGCAAGGGCAGATGTTCGTAGGCCAGGGACTGCAAAAACTGGGTTTGCGGCAATAAGTTCGTCAATCGTTGTTTCTTTTTTTGAAACAATTTTTGGACCATATCCATCGCCAAGCGAGGCGCCACAAGCAGTTAAGTCGTAGATTGATGCAACCGTTGGATAGTGCGCTATGCTAATTGCGGTAATGTCATACAAACTCTGCTCAGCTTCCGCATTGAGTGTTTCGATATCTTTCATCACAAGCTTAAATTCGAAATCGCCAACATCTATTGAAGGACCACCGCCATCAATATCAGCGAGAGGCCACCACATAAAAGCATCGTCTGGATCTGGGCTATGGGCAAGAGTAATAGTATGTTTCACTTCGCAACTTCCTTTGTAACAAACTTATATAATTCGCGCCTCATTATTTTGCCCGTTGGATTTCTCGGCAACTCTTCAAGTACAGATATGCTTTTTGGAACTTTAAACGGTGCGATTGTTTCGCGGCACCAAGCACGAAGTGCATGTTCATCAAAAGTTGCACCTTCTATCAATTCAACAAATGCGACTGCAACTTCTCCACGCGAAGCATCGCTTCGACCAACTACGCCTGCGGCTATCACATCTGGATGATTGGTCAGCACTTCTTCAATTTCTCGAGGAAAAACATTCTCGCCACCAATAATCAACATTTCTTTGATGCGACCAGTGATATACAAAAAACCATCCTCATCAAGTTGGCCCATGTCTCCTGTCTTAAAATATCCCTGAGAATCAAAAGCCATTGCTGTCTCTTGTTCAAGGTTGTAGTATCCCTTCATAATATTGGGGCCAGAAATTCTTATTTCACCGTCTTCGCCAGCAGGAAGATCATTTTCATCAGCGCCTACAATTCGTTCGTGAACATCAACTATCGGCATCCCAACACTTCCGCGCCGTTGTTCATCGGGGCGACACAAATTCGTCACTGGAGAAGTTTCAGTTAAACCGTATCCTTCCAAAATTGTCAAGCCAAGCCGTTTCTTAAACCCTTCATAACATGCATCGGGCAATGCTTCGCCTCCAGAAAGTGCAATTCGAATTGAATTACAATCTTCCGGTTTTGCACTCTTCGTATTTAAGATTGCATTAAACATAGATGGGATTGCAAGCATGACGGTCGGCTTATGTTCGCGCAACAAGTCCAAAACCTTGCGAGGGTTGAACCTTGCTGTGTACACTGCTCTTGCGCCAATCGCGGCTGGAATTAATGTTGTTGCTGTAAAACCAAAACTATGAAACTGTGGAAGCAAACCAAGAAAGATATCTTTCTTTGTAAAACTTACCCATCGCCTACACTGCTCAACGTTTGCATTCAAATTTCCTGCCGTCAACATAACTCCCTTTGGTTTGCCTGAAGTTCCTGAGGTATAAAGAAGTGCGGCGAGCATGTCATCGTTGCTCTTTACCGATTTTCTAACCGGTGGCAAGCCCTTAAATGACAATTCATCAAGTTTGATCGCACGAACTCCATCCGGCAACCCACCAATCATCTCGACCATGGCATCGACTGTTATAACTGTATCCACTCCACTATCTGCGATAATAAAATCGATTTCATCTTTCGTAAGTAGATAATTCAACGGAACAATCGTTTTTCCAAGCGACCAAATCGCTGATGCAGCAACAGGAAACATTCCAGAGGTAGGCAATAGAACTGCGACATGGGGCTTCTTAGTCACAATACTCTTCGCAACATGCCAAGATGCAACTTGCAAGTCAATCCCACGCCATTTTCGGTAATCGTCCACTACGAGAGTTCTAAAGGCATTTCGTCGCCAAGTTTTAAAAATGGATTTAAGGAGTTGCATCAGGTCTAATCCTAGTTAGGGTACGATACCTTCTAGAGCACCAATATGCGAACTATATCTGCAGCCATTACCCTATTAGCCCTATCACAACTGTTTGCATGTGGTGAAACAAAAACGAACACGCTGAACCATGCACTTCAAGAGTACAGCAACAATCAATGGTTGATGTCAGAAATGTGGGCTAAAAAAACTATTGAAAACGAAAAGGACATACATGAAGCGCAATACTTGATGGGTTTGTGTGAGTTTCAATTGCAAAACATCGACAGTTCTAAATCATGGTTTATGAAAGCAGCAAAATCAGAGAATGCAGAAGTCAAAGGAAAATCAACTGCAATGCTCGGAATCATCGCTTCAAGTAAGGGTGATTACCAAACCGCGAAACTTGCATTTAGTAATGCATCAACAAATTTAATCGGTATTGACAAACAAATAGCTGAAGAACGATCGGGGGGGAAATCAATCTCGAACAATTTCACCCTTCAGTTTGGAGCATATCGGAACAGAGTAAATGCCGAAAAAGCCATTATATCTCTTGAAAATTCACTACAAAATGCAGGGATTGGAACTGCTTGGATAACTGAAGAAAGAAGCAATTCTGGGCGAACCATGTATTTAGTTCAGGCAGGTCATTTTCGTTCAAGAAATTCTGCCTCACTTCAGAGAGACCGAACCAACCTTCCACAATGTATCGTTGCAGTCATTCCTTGACGCTCTATATTAGTTTGTAAAGACAATGCCAAAAACATCAGGACACAAAAACAAAGGGACAGGAAAAAGCCGCAGAGAAACAGTGCTACGTAATGTTCCAAGGCCGACTTTCACAATTTCTGGGTTGTTGCAACGGCCTGATTTCCTTCGAACTTGCTTTATCATTTTCCTATTCTTAGCCGTCGTGTCAGTACTCTCAACATGGTCAAGAGAACAAATTAAAGTACAGGATGGACAAATTGCTTCTGAAACAAGAATTAAACGATTAGATTTTCAATTTGAAGATACCAATGCTACCGAAATAAAACTTGAAGAAGCTCGAAATTCTTCGCCAAAAATTTACGTAATCAACACCACTTTCATTGACCGACTAAAAGCGTCTCTCGCTGGACTACCCGCAGCTGTAGCAGGAAAAATATCCATAGAAGATGTAACACCTGAGCTCGTTGAGCAGTTTAAGCTGAACAAGGAGGCATTAGCAGCACTTCAAAAAATGTCTAATGAAGGCGAGCCTACTTTTACTTGGAAAAGATCTGTGTCTCGACTCATTCAAAATCTACAAAAACAAACACCGCTGCTTACCAGTGAAGAGTTTCAAGTTTTTACTACCACCGCACCATCAAATCGCGAACTTTTTGGCGGGGCTGGAAAAGTTACAAGACCATACCAAGCAGACGCGGTTGCACTGCCAGTAAATATAGGTGACAAGACAGATGTAAAACTTGCTGAATTAGTAAGTAACAATGGTTTTACAGAGAGTCTGGTTTCAATCATCGTGGCAAGACTTGTTAGCAATCACCAGCCAAGTATGCATCTCGATGTCGATGACACGCAATCCCGCGCAGAAGTCGCAGCAAACTCTATTGAACCCGTTGTGGTAAAACATCTTCGAGGGGAAATTATTTGGCGACGTGGTGATGAAATCACTGCGACACAATATGAAAACGCAATATTAGAACAAAAACATTTCTTGTCTTCTGCTTCCTTTACAGAACGTTGGTTCCCAAGAATTGGCTCCATCGGATTACTCGCCATGCTTGCAATTTTCATAGGCGCTTACACCACAGTTACAAATGCACGTATTGCAAAGAATCCACTCCGACTGTTTGCATTGTGCGCACTTATGGCCTTAATGCTTGGACTCTCAGTTATTGTTACACTTCAAGCGCCGGTGTTTATTTACGCTGCTGCAATTGTTCCAACACTGTTAACTGTTACTATTGCATCTCTTGCGTATGGACAACGAATGGGAATGTTCATTGCATTTATGCAATGCGCCCTTGTAACAATGGGATTGTCACAACCAATTGCGTGGTTCGTCCTGCTTATCGCTGGATGCGGATTAATGATTGGACAACTAAAAGAAGTTCGTCAACGACAGGCACTCATTAACGCCTCAGGAATTTCTGCAATTGGGTTTGCTCTTGGCGCTCTTTTTCTTGGGCTTGCCGAAGTGCCAGATTTATCTATTGCGTGGGAACAAATTCTCACCAATGCTGTTGTAGCTGGAGCAGCAGCATTGGTCGTGGGCTTCTTTGTTCTTGGCATTCTTCCAAGTATTGAAAGTGTGTTCGACATAACAACGGGTATGACTCTGGCTGACTTGCGTGACCCTCGAAAACCCTTGCTCCAACAATTACAACACCTTGCCCCAGGCACATTTAATCACTCAAGGCAAGTTGCTGATATTGCTGAGACTGCTACAGAAGCAATTGGTGGCGATTCCCTCCTTGCGTACGTTGGCGGCTTGTATCACGATATTGGCAAGATGAATAAGCCGGAATATTTTGTTGAGAATCAAACAGGATACAACCGCCATAAGGACTTAAAGCCATCGATGAGTTTACTTATCATCATTGGGCATGTAAAGGATGGGCTTGAACTTGGCAAAGAATACGATTTGCCAAAAGAGTTGCTCCACTTCATTGAAGCACACCACGGCACAACCCTTGTTGAATATTTTTACCACGCAGCGATGAAGGGAGCAGATGAAACTAGCGAGGCAATAAATGAGATGCATTATCGGTATCCTGGACCTAAACCAAAAACAAAAGAAGCGGCTGTTTTAATGATTTCCGATGCAGTTGAATCTGCTTCAAGAGCAATGCCCGATCCAAATCCTGGAAATATTGAAGCACTTGTACTAGATTTATCTCGTAAAAGATTAGCTGATCATCAATTTGACGAATGTGGACTCACGTTTTGCGAACTCGCAAAAATTGAGGAGGCTATCATTAGCAGGCTCAATTCGATTTATCACTCAAGGATTAAATATCCTAGTAAAAATAAGCCAGATCCAACCGGGCTTGAAGTTACTGAAGAAGAAGACTTAACTAACTAATTTCCCTTTGCGCCAACAATCCCACTAGCTCCATTTGACGGCCGAGTTTTGATGTATGCAGCCCGTTCTTTTCCTGCTGTTTCAATATCCCTCATTACTTTCGCCATTCCCATTAGATCGGCTTCTCCTTGCACAGCGTAGCCAGTTCTGCTCCTACCAAATACAAACGATACCATTGCTGACGGAGTAGTTTTTAGTGGCGTTATACCTTCTGCCTGTCCAGCGACTTTTGAAACATCTGCAAAGCCACAGGCAAAATCTCGAGCATCAAATGATAATGCAAAATCTATATCAATGTCTTTGGATTTCTTAATTGTTTTAGCAAGAGGTGTCGCACGTTTTACAGACAATGATTTCCAATTACTAGGGCCAAGCGCGATTGAAATTTTGTCCTTTGCGTATTTGCGAAAACGAAGTGTGTCGTTCTTCGGAAAAATTGCATTCAATATCTTTTGGTCATTAGGCCCAGAGCCAATCATAGAGATGTCCCACGAATTTTTCGTGCCTACAGATGGAGTGATTGACATATTCATATCGTTTAACAAAACTCCAGTAAATTCATTCATCAAGTTGGGAATTGCGGCTAAATATTCCTTCTGACTTTCTACTTCAGTAAGAGCCGCAATTGACAAACCGTTTTGTGAAGTCAAATTATACGAAACAACGTTGTCACCAGATAAATCTGAAAGTAATTTCATGCCTTTGGTGATAATGACTGGGAATCCATCGGCATATAAAAATGACTCGTCAAGCGGGATGCCTTGCATAGAAGCAATGTCATAATCGAGTAATTTTCTCGTCAGTTCTGATGACATACCGTACTGAAACATATCATCTGCTAGCAGGGAAGCCATTTGCAGCATTGATTTATTGTTAATTGAGATGTCTTTTGGAGTTTTCAGAGAAATGTTCACACTAGTAGCTAACTTGAAATCTTTAATTAATACGTCCATAGAAATAACTTCAACATCACCGCACAATTTCATTAATTCACCAAACGCTTTTCGTGCATCGGTTGCTGCCTTTTTTGTTTCAGGGGAGATAATCCCATCTGATCCGGGCTTGTTCATCGAACCAACCATCATTCCACCAGTCATTTGTACAATCGGACCAATTTGTTTCCACAACTCCCCAAATTTGATTGCCATACTCACTTGGTTTTTTTTAAGGAACTTTAATATCGGTGATTTGCTGAACGTTTCTGGCTCAATAACCGTTTTGCCACCTGAGGCGATAAACCAGTCATCATAAAGTACACTCCCTGTTAAATACGTTTTATTAATATCAAGCGTTTTTCCCTCCTTTGGTTTACATATAAACACCAAATGAGGCATTGCACCGAACATTCCCGTTGGCCGCTGTCCATCTGCAGCAACTGTTGGCTCAATCACAAAAATAATTTCTTCTGAAAAATCGATTGAGTTTGGATTAATGATAAATAAAGATAAATAATTCGCAAGTAATGATTCTTTGGATTTAAAATTTGCTTGCTTGCTAACCTCTTTTGTTAAAGAATTTATTGCATCTCCATCACGAATAGATAGAATCGCCAAAGCACCATCTGAAACAAAATCCCTTGGATGAACTGCATTTGATGTTGATGAGATAATTAAAGCAATCGCTGAGATAATTAATGTATGTATTTTCATGAAGCACATTGTACCCCAAGTACTTTGCATAATTCTTACTCAACTTATAAGATAATTGACACTAATTGGTAGCATTTTCCTCTTTAATCCATCGTATAATCTCGATTCCAAAAATACTTATGAATACTCTGTTCATTATAAATCTATACATATACTAAATAAAACTTTAAAAAAATCTCCAATAAAAAGTAAGGATAAATACATGAAACTTTTCAACACTCTACTCATTGCAACTATTACGTTGCCAACATTCGCGTTTGCTGTAGAACCAGTAAACGATATATGCCCATTTACGGGAAACCCTGTTAATCCAGAAGTCACCGCCCAAGTCGGTGATGACTCTGTTGCATTTTGTTGTGGCGGATGTAGAGGCGGATTTGAAAAATGGGATGATGAACGTAAGATTGCATATGTTGCAGAACAAAAAGCAACTAAGCAAGCGGCAAAAGAAAGCCTTGCAGTCACAACACCATACCTTCTTGATACTTGTCCTATAACTGGCAATAAACTTGGCTCAATGGGTGAACCACCTGTTGAAATCATTGATGGACGTGAAGTTCGTTTTTGTTGTGATAAATGCATCCCAAAATTCAAAGCCGACAAAGAAGAAAAGTTCAAGGAAATTGATGCAAAAATGATTG
>PVBE010364001.1_pt1 | contig 16378 bp, 18 predicted proteins | sample 1631181 | NCBI WGS metagenome assembly PVBE01 (sample SAMN08397723, study PRJNA350692) | Marine metagenome, whole genome shotgun sequencing project. | isolation source: water | place: Pacific Ocean | collected 2012-04
AGATATTTGGCTTTACCTGGCCGATGACGAGCCGCTTCCCGGTTACGGAGCAATAATTGTCTCTCTCGCGCGCTGGCAGCGTGATACGGAATTATTACGCGCCCGCCGCGCGCCGCTTGGCATTATGCTGGCGAGCGGCGAGCGGGCCGATGAGCTGCTGGCGGACCTGCCAGCTTTCGAGTTGATCGCGCTCGATTTTCCAACCTTCCGCGATGGCCGGCCCTACAGCACGGCGCGGCTGCTGCGCGAGCGCTATGGCTTTATCGGCGAGCTCCGTGCCGTCGGCGATGTCGTGCGCGATCAGTTTCTCTTCATGCATCGCTGCGGTTTCGACTCGTTCCAGGTTGACGGCGGCGCATTGGAAGATTGGCTGCGCGCGGTTTCGGAAATTACGATTTGGTATCAGCCGACCGGAGAGGCGCTGGGTATGCTAAGCACGCTGCGCCATCAGCAGGCGGCGGCGGAATAGGAATAAAAAATGAACGGATTTGCGCAAACAAAACGGCCCGAGGCGGCACAGCTTTCCGCCGTCGCGGCGCGCGCCGAAGCGCTGCAAGAGCGTTATGGCGAGCTCGACGGCGAGGCGCTGCTGCGCGTCATGCTGGAGTGGCAGTATAAGGGGCGCATCGCGCTGGTTTCCTCGTTTGGTGCCGAGGCGGCGATTCTCCTCGATATGGTGGCCGGCATCGACCCGGCGACACCGGTTATCTTCATCGATTCCGGCAAGCTCTTTCATCACACCCTGACTTACCGCGATATTCTCGTACGCCGTCTCGGCCTCAGCGATGTTCGCACCATCGAGCCGGCGCCGTTTGACCTCGGCGGGCACGATCCGGACGGAGCACTGTGGCAACGCAATCCCAACCTGTGCTGTTACTTACGCAAGGTGCTGCCGCTCGAGCGCACGCTGGACGGCTTCGACGCCTGGATCACCGGACGCAAACGCGATCACGGCGGCGAGCGTGGCGGGCTGGAAACCATCGAGGCCGTCGATGGCCGTATCCGCCTCAACCCGCTCGCCCGTTGGAGCTCGGAAAAAATCAACAGCACCTTCGAGGCGCGTGGCCTGCCGCGCCACCCGCTCAGCGAGGAAGGCTATGCCTCAATCGGCTGCGCCCCCTGCACCACGCCGGTTTCGCCCGATGCAAACGCACGCGACGGGCGCTGGCAAGGACGCGCCAAGAGCGAATGCGGCATCCATCACGCGCGCTGGTCATCGAGCCTGCAATAGGGCGTTTCGGGTCTTCGCGGCAATTCGTCCTAATTCGTTCAGCGGGCTCACACCGTGCGCCAATTTGTGCTAGTGTCATTGTCAGATATGGCGGGAGGTTACAATTATGACTTCACCCAAGAAGCACCTGACATAGGCTCGACCAACGAACCTTAAGCTCGGCATTGCGCCGGGCGGTGAGCTTCTAAGCCACCCAAAAACAACCCCGCCCAATTTCATTGCGGCGGGGTTGTTGATTCTAATATCTCGTTAGCTAGCCAGGATCTCTTTGATCGCGTCGTTTTGGAATTTCACATCATCCGCGTTGAGCGCGCTCGAGGCGAAATGGCCATAGATCGATTCGAACACGCGCAGTTCGGCATCTTGCTCACTTCATACTCGTTATCGGCCACCGGGAAATAGAGGTCGGTGCGGCCCGGCATGATGATCGCCTTGCAGGTAATGGCGGCAAGCGCCTTGTCGAAATCGCCGCCAAAGACCTCATTGTCGCTGATGTCGGCATATTGCCGTGTCCATAATAGCGCCAACAGATTGTTGGCGTCCTTGTGAATAAAGAAGCCTTCCCAAAAGGCGATGAGAAAATCCTCGAGCGAAGAGAAGCCGAGCTTGAGGTCCTCTTCAACGCGGTAGAAGGCCTGTGAAAAGCCCCAGCCGGCGTAAACCCGCGCTATGGCTCTGAGGCCCGTGGTCGGTGGGCTGTCGTACCAGCCATGCTTCCAGGCGCTATCCGCCGTCAGCGCCACCTTGACGCCTTCGAGGAAGACGAAATTGTGGCGCGAGCATTTGGCCGAGCCGCTCGATGCGTGCGCATGGTTGACCACCTGGACAAGATGCAAATCGGCATCGAATTTCGCCGCCAACTCCATGGCAACGTCCATTGCCTTATCGGCATGGGCGGAACCGTCATATGCGATGAGAATGTTGCTATACATGGCAATCTTCTTCGATCTGCTGATGCCTCTATGCCAGGACGATTGCCAGCCAATACCTTGACTCAGATCATCATTCAGGCGGAACTGACAAAATGAGCGGGAACAAGCGCAACGCCCTGGAAAAGATGCTGCGCGCAATCGACAAGGACTTGATCGCGACCGCTGGCCTGAGCGGCCGAAGCACCCTGTCGCCGCAAGTGCGCGCCGCGCTGCAGGCTGTTCCGCGCCACGAATTCGTGCGCCGCGAAGACACGGGCCGGGCTTATAAAAACAAGCCGCTTACCATCGGTCACGGGCAAACCATATCGCAGCCCTTTGTCGTCGCCCTGATGAGCGAGCTGCTCGACCTGCCGGCGGATACGAAAGCCCCGGCCAACGTGCTCGAAATCGGTGCCGGCTCGGGCTATCAAAGCGCTATTCTGGCCGAGCTGGCGCATGACGTCGCGGCGATTGAGATCATCGCCGAGATTGCCCGTACCACCCAGGAACGGCTGAAACGCCTCGGCTATGACAATGTCAGCATGCGGATCGGCGACGGCGCATTGGGTTGGCCCGAGCGCGCGCCGTTCGATGGCATCATCGTTGCCGCCGCGGCAACGAAGCCACCGCCGGCGCTGGTGGCGCAGTTAAAGCCGGGCGCTAAACTGGTGATACCGATCGGCCCGCCGCGCGAGACCCAGGATCTCAGCGTGATTGCCAAAAGCGCCAGCGGCGCGGTTACCACAAGCAAGCTTCTGCCGGTGGCTTTCGTGCCATTTACCGGCGGCTTTTGTTGACAGGACCGCGCCCGCCCGGAACACTCAACCCTGATCGTACAGCCCATCCGGAAACGATAATGCCAAGCGAAATCCTGCACAGCGCCTGCCCGCATGACTGCCCCTCCACCTGCGCGCTGGAGGTGGAGAAGCTCGACGAATTCACCATCGGGCGGATTCGCGGCGCCGGCGAAAACAGCTATACGGCGGGCACAATCTGCGCCAAGGTCGCGCGCTACGGCGAGCGCCTGCACCATCCCGGCCGCCTGACGCAGCCCTTGCAGCGCATCGGCGCCAAGGGCGATGGCGCGTTACGCCCGATTTCCTGGGATGCCGCCCTCGATGAAGTCGGCGAAGCGTTCCAGAAAGCCGAGCAACGGCACGGCGCGGAAGCCATCTGGCCATATTATTTCGCCGGCACCATGGGTCTCCTGATGCGCGACGGCATCAACCGGCTGCGCCACGCCAAAGGCTATTCCCAGTTCCATACCACCATCTGCGTCAACATGGCGTGGCTCGGCTTCGAGGCCGGCGCCGGTAAGCTGCGCGGCGTCGATCCGCGCGAGATGGCGAAATCGGATCTGGTTATCATTTGGGGCACCAACGCGGCGGCGACGCAAGTCAACGTCATACACCATGCCGTTCAGGCGCGTAAACAACGCGGCGCCAAGATCATCGTTATCGATCCCTATCTGAATGCCACGGCACGTCAGGCGGATATGCATTTATGTGTGCGCCCCGGCACTGACGGCGCGCTCGCCTGCGCGGTGATGCATGTGCTGTTCCGCGATGGCTATGCGGACAGGGATTATATGGAGCGCTACGCCGATGCGCCGCGCGAGCTCGAAGCGCATCTCAAAAGCCGCGACCCCGAATGGGCGGCGGCAATCACAGGCCTATCGATGGATGAGATCGAGGCATTCGCCAAGCTGATCGGCGAGACAGAGCGGAGCTATTTCCGCCTCGGCTTCGGCTTCACGCGCAGCCGCAACGGGCCGGTCAACATGCATGCGGCGCTCTCCATCGCTACCGTCAGGGGCTCCTGGCAATATGAGGGTGGCGGCGCCTTCAAGAATAATGAAGGCATCTATCCCTGGGACAAAACGCTGATCCAGGGATTGGATATGAAAGACCCGACGGTGCGCATGCTCGACCAATCGCGCATTGGCGCCATCTTGAGCGGTGACAAGCAGGACCTTGGCGACGGCCCGCCGGTGACCGCGCTCCTCATCCAGAACACCAATCCGATGATGGTCGCGCCCGATCTCAACAAGGTCCATGCCGGTTTCGCGCGTGATGATTTATTTACTTGCGTGCATGAACAGCTCCTCACCGATACCGCCAAGATGGCCGATATCGTCCTGCCGGCGACGGCGTTTTTGGAGCATAGCGATCTCTATCAGGGCGGCGGCCACTCGCATATTCAGCTTGGCGCCAAGATCGTCGAGCCGCCGGGCGAGGCGCGCGACAACCACTTCGTTATCTGCCAGATCGCCAAACGGGTCGGCGCGGCGCACCCCGGCTTCGACATGACGGGCGACGAAATACTGGCCGAGACATTGCGTGCCTCCGGCTTGCCCGGCCCGGATAGTCTCCACGCCATGCGTTGGCTCGATTACCAGCCGGCATTTGAAGATGCCCATTATCTGAACGGCTTCGCTCACGCGGACGGCAAATTTCACTTCCGTCCCAATTGGCGGGAATTTGCGCCCGACGCCTGGACCACGGCGGGCTGTTCGCATGGCTGGGCGGATGCCGCCGGCATGCCTGAATTTCCTGATCACTGGGCGGTTACCGAGGCAGCGACCGAGGCGCACCCGTTCCGCCTGGTCACCGCTCCGGCGCGCAATTATCTCAATTCCACCTTTACCGAGACGCCAACCTCACAGCAGCGCGAGGTGCGCCCGAGCGTGCTGGTCCATCCCGAGGACGCCGCCCGGCTCGGCATTGGCGATGGCGCGCGCGTCCGCCTCGCCAACCAGCGCGGCGAGGTGGTATTGCATGCCGAGCTGTTCGATGGCCTGCAGCCCGGTGTCCTGGTGGTCGAGAGCATCTGGCCGAATGACGCCTTCGAGGGCGGCATCGGCATCAATGCCCTGACCGGCGCCGATCCGGTCAAACCGATCGGCGGCGCCGCCTTCCATGACAATGCGGTAAACCTCAGCCCGGCCAATTCGGGCGGGGAATGAACAACGCCAAGGCGGCGCCGGCGCCACGTCAAATCGGACCGCTCACTGTTTTTTTCCTTCTCATCGCCGGGCTGATTTACAGCCTGCTTTTCCCCATCAACCGCATCGCCACGGAGAACGGTGTGCCGGCGCTCGGTCATGTCATGTGGATGTCGCTCGGCGGCGCTGCGCTGATGCTGACCGCCTGCATGGTGCGGCGAAAAATGCCGCGTTTGGGGCGCCGCTATTTATTGATTTATTTCGTCGGCGGCGCACTCAGCATCGCCGTGCCGATGACGCTCCTTACCCTCGCCGCACCGCTACTACCCTCAAGCATCATCGCCATGATCGTCGTCCTGTCACCATTCCTGAGCTACATGTTCGCCCTGCCGCTCAAGCTCGAACGCTTCCGCTGGCTCAGCCTGGCCGGCCTGTTATGCGCCATGGGCGGCGTGCTGTTGATCCTGCTGCCCGAAACCAGCCTGCCGGAGCCCGGCATGGTCGGCTGGGTACTGCTTAGCCTGCTCGCTTCCGTCAGCTTTGCCGCGTTTAACGTTTTTATCGATTTCTATTCGCCGCCCGAAGAAGTCGGCCTGCAATTGGCCACCGGCATCCTCTTCACGGCGGGATTAATGATGCTGCCGATCGCCGCCATCGCGGGCGAGTTTCACCTCTTTCCCGGGCCCAGCGCCGAGGGTGATCTGGCCGTGCTCTACGCCGCACTGATCAATGTGGCGCGCTGGTCGCTGACGTTCATCATCATCCGCATGGCCGGCGCGGTGTTCGTCTCGCAAGCCGCCTATATCATCGTGCTCGGCGGCTTCGGCTGGCAGGCGCTACTTTTCAGCAGCACGGTGAGCGCCTATATCTGGGCCGCGGCCGCACTACTGCTGCTCGGTCTCGCCGTCAACACAATGAGTAAAATGCACCAACAGCGGGCCGCGCGGCCGCGCTACAGGAACTCGATATAGGCCTTGCGTTCGGTCTCCGGCACGGTGCGGCGATAGCGGTCATACTCGTAGCGTTTGATGGTGCTGTAATTGCGGCAGAACTCTTCGCCAAAGGCTTCTTTAACCCAGCCGGAGGCATCGAAGGCATCGAGCGCAGCGCCCCAATCATCGGGGATGCGGGCCACATCCTGCTCGTCGAGATCGCCAACCGATTGCGCGCCCGGATCCGTGCCTTTATGAATGCCGTCCAACCCGGCGGCAAGATAGGCCGCCATCGCCAGGTGAACGTGAATATCACCACCGCTGACGCGCAGTTCGCTGCGCGTTCCCTCCGGCGTCTCGTTGAGTACGCGCACAGCCGTGGTGCGGTTATCGACGCCCCAAACGAGCGAAATGGGGGCAAAATTTCCCGGCACCAGGCGGCGGTAGGAATTGGAATTGGGAAAGAAGATCGCCGTCAGTTCCGGCATGTGCTGAAGCACGCCGCCGATAAAATGGCGGCAGGTGTCGCTGATATGCTGTGGCGCCTTGGGCTCGGAAAAAACATTGTTGCCTTCAGCATCAGTCAAGGAAAGATGGATGTGACAGGAATTGCCGGTCATGCCATCGAATGGCTTGGCCATGAAGGAGATGCGCCGGTCGATACCCATCGCCGCCTCCTTCAGCGTGGCGCGGAACAAATAGCCGTCATCGGCCATGCGGCATATTTCGCGATAGCGCAGGGTCATCTCATATTGCCCCGGGCCATATTCGTAATGGCTGTTTTCTATTTGGCCATGCGCCGACGCTGCTTCGAGAAGGGCCAGTTCCTCGGCCAAGAACATCGTGCGCTTCTGCATCGAATAGCATTGCACGCCTTCGTCGAGCATTTCGTTATCCTCGGTGAGCATGAAAAACTCGAACTCCGGCGCAGCAAAGGCAGTAAAACCCATATCGGCAGCCCGCGCCGCGACGCGGGCAAGAATATTGCGCGGGCAGCTATCGACGCGCGAGCCATCGGGCCAGACCAGCGTCCCCGTCACTTGCGCCGTGCCGCCTTCGTGGCGCAACAGGCGAAGGGTGGAAAGGTCGGGCTTGAGAATAAAATCTCCATAGCCGACGGATTCCGCATAATCGGTGCCCGGCACCACATCGGCCCTGATATCCACGGCGAAGATCGTGGCGGCAAAAGCGAGGCCATGCTGCATGACGTGCTCAAACTGCGCCAATGCAACAGCCTTGCCGCGCGAAATGCTGTTGAAATCCGAATATTCGGCCCGGATGCGCTCTACGTTATGTTCGCGCAGCCAATCCATGACCTCGTCTTCGCCGCCGTTGAAGAACACCGGCCATTCGCTCCCTGCTGACATGTTTCAGCCCTTCCCATATATTTTTTTATCGGGTGGAAGATAGCCCAACAGGCGGCGATGCGTCGAGCCCGCGTTGTCGCCGACGGCGCGGGCGGATAGGCTAAGGCAGCGGCGACGAAAATAGAGGGAATCTATTTTGGCGGCAAAGAAACGGCCCTCATCGCGCTTGCAAACGCAAGTCGGCGCGCTGTCGCTCACGCTCATGCTGGCCGGCGGGATCATTGCGCCGCTGCGCTTCGTACTCAACAAAATCGCAGTCGACGGCGGCGTACCACCTTTCGCCTTCGCCTTTTGGCCGATGCTGTTTGCCGGGATTCTACTGCTCGGCGTGGCGATCCTCAGGGGCGAGACGCCGAGCCTGAAATTCAGCTATCTACGCGTCTATCTCGCGGTCGGTGTCTTTGCCATGGGCGCGCCGATGGCGGTGCTGACCTTTCTCGCCGATAAACTGCCGCAGGGCGTGATCAGCATGGTAGTTATTCTCGCCCCGACCCTGACCTATTTCTTCGCCATTGTGCTCGGCGTTGACCGCCTCAAACTGCTCAGCATTGCCGGGCTGGTGGCGGGCCTCGGCGGCATTCTGCTGATCGTCCTGCCCGATGTCAGCCTGCCCGAGCCCGGCATGGTGTGGTGGCTGCTCCTCGCCCTGCTGGCGCCAGTGCTGCTCGGCCTCGGCAATGTTCTCACCGCCCTGCTGCGCCCGCCGCAGATGCCGCCGACAGTGCTCGCCGCCGGCATGCTGCTGGCGGCGGCGGCACTGCTGCTGGCGGTCATGGCTGTGAGCGGTCAATTCTACCTGTTCTCCGGCGCCGAGCCGGGCGTGAACTGGAACTTTCTCTATGCCACTTTGCTGAACTCTATTTTCTACGTTGTCTTCCTCGAGATCATCCGCCTCTCGGGCCCGGTGTTTTTCTCGCAAATGAATTATCTCGCTGTCGCCGCCGGTTTTGGCTGGGGCATGATTCTGTTTGGCGAACGGTATAGCCCCTACATCTGGGGCGGCACCGCATTGATGGCGATGAGCGTGTTGCTGCTCACCCTGGGTACGCGGGCAATAAAATGAGCGATCGGCAAGCGGATATCAGCGAGCACACGCTCTCGGCGACCGACGGCATCGGCTGGCCGGCGGTGCCGGGGCGCGAGGGCGCCTCGCTGCTGGCGGTACTGTTTCAGCTTGAGCAATCGCAATGGTGGCCGGCGGAGAAACTGCGTGCCCATCAGCTCGGTCAGATCGAGCATCTGTGCAATTTCGCGCACCGGCATATTACCTATCTTAGTGAGCGCCTGGAAGCCGCCGGCATCGGCGCGGACGCGCCTCTCAGCGACGAAGCGTGGTGCCAACTGCCGGTTCTCAGCCACGATGAAATGCCAAACTGCAATGCAAGGAGCCGCCCAAGGGGCACGGCAGAACCAGCCAGTTGACGCTAACCGGCTCGACCGGCAAGCCGGTTAGCGTGCGCCACAGCGAACTTACCACCTTCTATTGGGCCGCGTTCACGCTGCGCGACCATATCTGGCGCAAGCGCGATCTCGCCGCCACCTTCGCCACCATTCGTTTCGACAGCTCGGCCCGCGCCGCCTATCTCAGCACCAACCCCTCCAACCTCGGCGAATTGCTGCGCCTGAGCGAAGAGAATGGCATCGGCTTCCCGACATTGCGCGAGGTACAAACTCTTTCGGAGGTGCTCGATCCGGCGCTGCGCGACGAATGCCGGCGCCTGTGGGGCATTGAGATCGCCGACATGTACAGCACCATGGAGACCGGCTACATCACCCTGCAATGCCCCGAAAGCGAGAACTATCATGTCCAGAGCGAGTGCGCGCTGGTCGAAATATTTGACGCGGGCGGTACGCCGTGCCAGCCGGGCGAAATCGGCCGCGTCGTGGTGACGCCGCTGCATAATTTCGCCGCGCCGCTGCTGCGCTACGATATCGGCGATTACGCCGAAGTCGGCGCTCCCTGCCCGTGCGGCCGCGGCCTGCCGGTGCTAACGCGCATCATGGGCCGTGCGCGGGCCATGCTGACTGCGCCCAATGGCGAACGTAGCTGGCCGCTGATGGGCGGCAGCGGCTTCGCCGAGATCGCGCCGGTGCAGCAATACCAGTTCGTGCAAAAGATCCGCCGGCGCATCGAAGCGCGGCTGGTGGTCGAGCGGCCACTCAGCACCGAAGAAGAGAACGGGCTGCGCCAACGCATGCTCTCCCGCCTCGGCCATCCGTTTGAAATAAAGCTCAGCTACGTGAAGCGCATCGAGCGCCAGGCCGGGGAGAAATACGAGGAGTTCAAGTCGGAGATCTAGCCCCGGGCGACGCTATGTCTCCTTGTCGTGGCCACAATCGATTGCCGGCGCTCCTCCCAGGGCAAATGCGGTACAGCGTGGCCAAGTCTATTCGCGGCCGGCAACAAAGCCCGCGCTATATACGCGCCGTATAGGTGTTTTACTTGACGGCGAGCCGGAAAAACCCGTAGACCTCGAAGGGTTGGAGAAAATAATGGGGAGCGGAAGATGACCACGGGCAACATCAAATTTCTATTCGATGGACCGGAAGATGCGGCGGTAACCGTCGTGCTCGCGCACGGCGCCGGGGTGCCGATGGACGCTCCCTTCATGAACAGCTTCGCCAAAGGCATCGCCAAAGGCGGATTTCGCGTTGCGCGCTTCGAGTTTCCCTATATGCAGCGCCAGCGTGCCGAGGGCAAACGCTTCCCGCCGAGCCCGGCGCCGATTCTGGTCGAGCGTTATCTGGCGGTGGTCGGCGCGCTCGGCGGCGGCTCGCGTCTGGTTATCGGCGGCAAATCGCTCGGCGGGCGGATCGCCACCCTGATTGCCAATCAGGTCGAGGCCAAAGGCGTGATATGCCTCGGCTATCCCTTTCACCCGCCGGAAAAGCCCGAGAATGTCCGCATCGAATATTTGAAAAATATCACCGCGCCGACGCTGAGCCTGCAAGGCGGGGAAGGCCCGTAAGGCTTGCCGGATGAGGTTGCCGAATATGGCCTGCCGGAAAACGTCAAAGTAACCTGGCTTGAGGGTGGCGATCATCATCTTGCCATGGCGGATGGTTCGGACGCCGACAACGAACAGAATTGGGCCGAGGGCGCCGAAGCCATCGCCGAATTCGCCAAGACGCTCTAGGCAAGTCATTAATCTGACTTCCCTAATAATATATTAACCCGCACAGGCGTGTAGCGGATACCCAGAGCGCTCTTGATCGCCTCTTGACTAGAGCGCTCCGCTTGGTTATTGACGCCATGGATGGAGTGAACATTATCATCGGCCGGGATTTTCAGCCGGCGAGGGAAGGAATTCGAATATGCCTTGGGATTTGGCGCTACCGCTGCTTGTCTGTCTTGCCACCGGATTGCTGTTTATCGGAATTTATTATTCCGCCAAAACTCTGATTACCGATCAGCGCAAGAGCGAAGAAGCCGAATAGGACATCACGCGCCTAATTTGATAGTCTCCCGCCAAACAAGAAAATTAGAGGGACTATGAATATCGGCGTTGGCTGGGCTTTGCTCGGAGACTGGAGCTATCCGACAGCAATCCGTTTTGGTAATGGCCGCATCGACGAACTGCCGGACGCTTGCGGCAAGATTGGCATCGCGCGGCCGCTTCTCGTTACCGACCCCGGCCTGGCCGAGAGCGAAATGGTGCAAAACGCGCTGGCGCAGTATGCCGCTGCGGGCCTGCCGGCAGCACCCTTCTCCGAGGTCACCGCCAACCCGGTCGGCGCCAATGTGGCCGATGCCGTTGCCGTCTACCGCGCCGGCGGCCATGACGGCATTATTGCCTTTGGCGGCGGCAGCGCCATAGATGTCGCCAAGGCGACCGCCCTGATGGTCGGGCAACGCCGCCCGATCTGGGATTTCGAGGACCGCGAGGACTGGTATCTGCGCGCCAACGCCGATGCCATCGCGCCAGTGGTCGCCGTACCGACGACCGCCGGCACCGGCTCCGAGGTCGGCCGCGTGTCGGTCATCACCGATGAAGACGCACGCTGCAAGAAGCTTATTTTTCACCCCAAGCTGATGCCGGGTGTCGTCATCCTCGATCCTCAATTGACGGTCAGCCTGCCCGCCGACTTGACCGCCGCGACCGGCATGGATGCACTGGCGCACAACCTTGAAGCCTATTGCGCGCGGGGCTTTCACCCGATGGCCGATGGCATGGCGTTGGAAGGCATGCGCCTGATCAAGGAGTGGCTGCCAACCGCCGTAAAGGACGGCACGGACCTCTCTGCCCGGGCGCATATGCTGGTTGCCTCGATGATGGGCGCGACCGCCTTCCAGAAGGGCCTCGGCGCCATCCATGCGCTGAGCCATCCGGTCGGCGCGGTCTATAATGCCCATCATGGCCTCACCAACGCCATTTTCATGCCCTATGTCCTGGCCTTTAACCAGGGCGACATCGAGGGCCCGCTGGCCCGCCTGGCAAGCCATCTCGGGCTGCCCGGTGGCGGTGCGGACGGTCTGTTGCAATGGGTCTTGGAGCTGCGCCAGGAGATCGGCATCCCGCACAGTCTGGCCGATATCGGCGTTGAGGAAAGCAGTGTCGACGAATTGGTCGCGCTCGCCGAAATCGATCAGGCGCGCGGCTGTAATCCGCGCCCGCTCAGCAAGCAGGATTTGGCGCAGCTCTTTATCGATGCCATCCGCGGCGATTTGCCGGGTAGCTAAACCGCGAGATTATCGATCAGGCGGGTATTGCCGAGCCGTACCGCGGCTAGCAGCCGCGCGCCATCTCGTAATTCGGATAAGGCTTCCAGGCTTTCGCCATCGCACAGCGCGAGATAATCGACCGTGTCGAATCCCGCCTCTTGGAGGTGCCGCATGCCGTGCTCGATTTCAGCGATGACGGCGCCGCCGTCTCTGAGACGCTGTGCTGTTGCCTGCAAACATTCAAAAAGGTGGGCCGCAACACCACGTTCGGCCGGCGTGAGATAGGCGTTGCGCGACGAACAAGCCAAGCCGTCCGCCTCGCGCACGGTCGGAATTGCAAGAATTTCGCACGGAATATCCAGGTCGCGCACCATGCGGCGCACCACCTGCAGCTGTTGATAATCCTTCTCGCCGAATGTCGCGGCATCGGGCAGGCATTGCAGCAGCAGCTTGGCCACCACGGTGGCGACGCCGGTGAAGAAATGCGACCGCGCCGCGCTCTCCAGCCCGGTGCCGGGGCCGGCAACGCTCACCGATGTGGCGAAGCCCTCACCATAGACCTCGCCGGCGTCCGGCATGAACACGAGATCGACGCCGGCCTCAGCCAATTTGCGTAGATCTTCCGCCTCGCTCTGCGGATAAGCGGCCAAATCCTCTGTTGGGGCGAATTGTGTTGGGTTGATAAAAATACTGGCCACGGTACGCTCCGCCGCGGCGCGCGCCGCGTCAACCAGCGCCATGTGCCCGCCATGCAGCGCACCCATGGTCGGCACCAGGGCGATACGCTCGCCACTACCCCGATATTCCGCCAGCGCCGCACGCAAGGCGGCGACGTTTCGGGCAATTGCCGGCATGGTGTCAGGCGCCGCGCTGCCCTTTTGCGCGCGGTGAAACAGCCGCCAGGCGCGGCTTGGCGCCGGTGCCCTTGGCCGGTGGGTTGAAGCAATGCTCGGCCGCCGGGAAGCGCCGCCCGCGCACCGCCTCGGCATACTCGCCGACCGCGGCATCCAAGGCCTCGCCGAGCTCGGCAAAGCGTTTGGCGAAACGCGGCATGAAATCGCCGCCGAGACCGACGATATCCTCGGTCACCAGAATTTGCCCGTCGCAGGCCGGCGAGGCGCCGATGCCGATGGTCGGCACCTTCAGTTCCTGGCTGAGCGAGCTGGCCAAGGCCTCCACCGTGTTTTCGATAACGATGGCAAACGCACCGGCATCGGCAATGGCGCTGGCATCGGCGCGGATACGCCGGGCGCCGTCGTCCGTCTTGCCCTGCACGCCGAAGCCGCCGGCGGCATTGACCGATTGGGGCATCAGACCGATATGGCCCAATATCGGAATGCCGCGCTGGCTTAAAAAGCGCACCGTCTCGGCTATCTCAACACCACCTTCGAGCTTAACCCCGCTGCAGCCGGTCTCCGCCATGACGCGCGATGCCGCACGGAATGCCGCCTCGGGCGATTCCTGATAGGAACCGAATGGCAGGTCGACGATCACACAAGCGTGGTTCGTGGCGCGCACCACCGCTGCGCCATGCGCCACCATCATGTCAAGGGTAACGCCGACCGTGGTTTCCATGCCGTAGACCACCATGCCGAGCGAATCGCCGACCAGGATCATGTCGGTATGCTGATCAAGAGTGCGCGCCATCGGTGCGCTATAGGCGGTTAAACTGACAATCGGGCGGCTACCTTTCATGCCGGCTAGATCGCGCACGTTTATTCTGCGGTCCTGGGTATGTCCTGACATGTAAATCCCTTTCCCTTCGGATTGCTTGGCGATATTGCACCGCAATAGCGACAATTTGGACTATTCTTGGACCGTTTGGCGAAAATGTCTACCTTGTTAATGCGTCGCAACATTCGATTGTTGCAACTGCGAATTCAGACCAGCCGGCGCTCGACGATATAGCGGCCGTCTTCATAGCGCATCAAACCGAGTTCAAGCAGGCGGTGGCTAATCGGTCCGAGGTCTGGCGAGGGCGCGAGATTGCGTTCCGCCACATAGGTCGGATCGTCGGAATTTTCGACCAGAAGATGGTACCACGGCTTGTCTTTGGGCGGGTGGGAACGGGCCATATTTTCATACCACTCCTCGCCCGCCTGAAAATCCGGATCAACATCCAACACGACGCCGCGATAATCGAACAGCCGATGATGCACGATTTAACCAATCTCAAATAAGGCGATTGCGCTGGTGGTTTTACCTTCGGTCATGCTCGCCGCTCCCTGGCCTCAGCCGAAACTCACCTCGGAGGTTCCCAAATCACCGAAATCGGCGACCACGGTATCGCCGGGATTGACCTTGATGACATTAGCAGCACTGCCGGTGGTGACAAGCTGCCCCGCCTTCAGCCCAATTCCGCGCCCGGAGAGGGTGTTGGCGAGCCAAGTCAGCGCGGTGCGCGGATCGCCGAGCACATTGACGCCGGACCCTTGATCAACCGTCTCGCCATTGACCCTAACATCAACCGATTGGCGCGAAAGGTCGAGATCGCGCCAATTTTGTGCCGCTTCACCGACAACCAACAGCGAGGCGATGGCATTGTCGGCGATGAGCTGCGGTATGCCGGCGGCGCGCCAATCTTCAAAGCGCGAATCGGGAATCTCGATGGCCGGCATCAATTTATCAACCTTGGCCATGACCTCATCCTGGGAATAGCTGCCTTTGCGCGGCGGCAAATCCTCTTTCAGGGTGAAATCGAATTCCGCCTCGATAATGAGAAGAACAACCTCGCCGGCTTGGATCGCGGCCGGGCTGCGGCGCAGAGCCGGCTCCAGAACGCGGCCGAAAAATGGCGCATCCACCCCAAGCATGCGCTGCGCCGCTTCGTTTGTCGCGCCGATCTTGTAGCCGACGAGCGCCGCGTCATGCACAGCCTCCAGCGCGTCCTGAACCTGATAGCCCTCGGCCAAACTCTGCGGCCGGCAGGATTCCGGTAAATCTTGAATTAGAGCCTTGTCGCGCCATGCGCCGTGCAATAGCCGGGCCGCCTCAAGCGCCTGCGAATCATCCATCTACCTATCTAGCCTCCTCATGTGCGCCCGCGCAAGCTACGCCACCCGCGTTATAATTCATCTTTGCCGCCATCCGGCAACGGTGTGATGCACTCTGGATCGTCATTGCGCGCATTGTTGACATGTTTGCCGACGGCGTGAAATTCGACCGCATCGTCAGGCGCCGGGCGCAGCAGGGCGCGCGCGTCATTGACCGCCAGATCGGGCGACAGCCAATGCTCAAAATCCGCCGGGTCGAGAATGACCGGCATGCGGGCGTGCACGGCGGCCAGCTTGCTGTTGGCTTCGGTGGTGATGATGGTGAAACTCTCGACCGGCTCGCCATCGCCCTTATCCCAGCGCTCCCAGAGACCGGCAAAGGCGAACAAGCCGCGATCGGAACTGAGGATGCGATAGGGCTGCTTGGCGCCTTTCGGCCCGCGCCATTCATAAAAGCCATCGCTCGGCACGAGGCAGCGGCGCTTGTGCAAGGCATCGCGGAAGGACGGCTTTTCGGCCACGGTTTCCGATCGCGCATTGATCATGCGCGCCGCCATGGAAAAGTCCTTGGCCCAGGACGGGATCAAACCCCAGCGCAGAAAATCCAGCGAGCGACCGTCATTGCCATGGCGCACCACGGCAGCGTCCTGCGGCGGCGCGATGTTATAGCGCGCCGGCAAATTGCGCGGCGGGCCGAAAATATTGAGGAAAGTGTGCACCTCTTCCCAACTATGAAACTGGGAAAACCGCCCACACATAACTTGCTACCACAAACGCTTGGAGGCGATCTCGGCGCCTTTTGCCAGGGTATCTAGTTTGGCGTAGCAGATATCCGGATCGATCTTGCCGAAGCCGGCGAAGGTGGCAAAACCGCAATCGCTGCCCGCCAGCACGCGCTCGCGGCCGACAAAATCGGCAAAGCGGCAGATGCGCTCGGCGACGAAATCGGGATGCTCGACAAAATTGGAGACCGAATCAATGACGCCCGGCAGCAGCACTTTGTCGTCCGGTAATTTCGCATCGCGCCACACCGCCCACTCATGCGCATGGCGTGGGTTGGAGGCCTCGAAGGACAGCACCTGGGGCTTCACCTTCTTGACCACATGGACAATCTTCTCAAGCGGAATGTCGCACACATGCGGGCCCTCATAATTGCCCCAGCAGAGGTGCATGCGCGCCATATCGGCCGGCACGTTCCTGAGCGCATAGTTGAGCGCCTCAACTTGGGCCTCGGCGCGCTTGACGAACTCGGCGTCACTCGCATCGGCATACATGGTATGGCGGCCCATCGCCAAATCCGGGCAATCGAGCTGGATCACCAGGCCGGCGGCATTGAT
>PVBE010327169.1_pt1 | contig 16368 bp, 14 predicted proteins | sample 1631181 | NCBI WGS metagenome assembly PVBE01 (sample SAMN08397723, study PRJNA350692) | Marine metagenome, whole genome shotgun sequencing project. | isolation source: water | place: Pacific Ocean | collected 2012-04
AGTTTCTTTTTCAACACCAACTTCCTTAAAAGCAACTTTCAAGGAAGTAAAGCAAAAAACTCAGAGAGCAGTCGGTGGATGTCCTCAAGTCCCAGTTGCACTTACAGATAGTGACTTTGGCGACGGCGCGTATGTGCTTCAAGCCGGATTTGCACAAGGCGAATCCTTGGGTGCGACCTACAGTGTTCCAGAGGACTCTTTCCCAATAAAAATCGACACAATGGAGGTGTTGTTTGGTACTAGCAACACTATTGTTGAGACAACCACTCACTGGTCCGTGACTGTTTGGGATGGAACCCCAACGGATGAAATGCCAGTTGCAACGTTCTCAAGCGATGACTTGATATTGCCTCACCTCGTGATGCCTCCAGGAACTAACGGAGTCATTCTTTCGGTCTCTGTTGATCCCAACGATTCAGACCAAATTTATATTTATAATGACAGTGGAACGAATTCTTTTACAGTTTCATTTCGAATTGACCAACACAATCAATCTGGAAGCCCTTGTATTTCATCACCTCCATCAAATCGGAATGCGTTTCCGTGTACAGATACCAGTGGATTGGATTTTCCAAATGAAAACTGGATTGACGCAGTCGATGGAACATGGTGCGCTTGTGGATCTGGTTGGATGACCTTTCAACAATTCCCAAGCTTCTGCACCCCTAGCGGCGATTGGATCCTCCGTTCCTTTTACACGCCGGTAAATTGTTCTGAAGACCCTGTTGCGTGCTGTCTTGCCGATGATACTTGCCAAGACTTAAGCCCAAGTGATTGCACTATTTTTGGTGGCGAATCGGCTGCTGAAGGAACATCTTGTGCAACCTATGTTTGTGGCTCGGGTTTAGGTGCTTGCTGCGTTGAGGCAACAGGCAATTGTGTCAACTTTGATTTAGACACCTGTAACACTGTTGGCGGCACGCATATGGGTGAAGGCACCAATTGCGATACAACGACGTGTTTTCCAGAGGGTGCATGTTGCTTGTCTGATGGTGCCTGTATTGGACCAGTAACGCCAGAGGATTGCGTCGCTGTAGGTGGAACGTTTCAAGGTGATGGCGTGAGCTGCTCTACAGCAAATTGCCCGCAACCAATTGGCGCCTGCTGTGGTACAGATTGGTGCCTCGACCTCACAGAAGACGATTGCACAGCGGTCGGTGGTGCTTGGCATGGCAGTGCTACAGTGTGCGATGATGGATCAATATGCGACCTTAAGTGTGCTGAGGACCTCGATGGTGACGGATTGATTAACGTAAACGATTTGCTCACAGTTGTTGGAGATTGGGGTCTGAGCGATAGCGAGGCTGACATCGATGGCAGTGGAACAGTCGACACTGCGGATTTACTAGCAGTCATTGCCGCATGGGGTGTATGCGAGTAACCTATGTGTCATGCCTAAAGCAACGCAATGTACTGTTTTTTGTTTTACACTTTCTGATAATCCAGGAATACTTCTTAGTTTAGCGAACCGGCTTCGAGCAGCGGACATTTCGTTGCTCTCACTTTGGGCGCGTAGTAACGATGACAACACCTCCACGATGAGATGTCTCGCTGAACGGGACCCTCAGTTTCGTGACTTTGCAAGGTCTGCAGAGTTAGACGCTGAGGAGGAAATTGCAATCCATGTCACAACAAGCGATGGAGACGGCGACTTTATTCGGATGCTAGAACGGGTTGCTGGAGTCAATGTGAACATTAATGCAATCGAAGCCGTCACACTAGCTGGTCGGACTGGTTGGGTGCTCTGGACAAACAAAGATTGCGTTGATGCACTTCTTAGTCAACTGAACACCAACTAAAAACTGCCAGAAGGCAATTCATTCCTTCTTTCATAAACGATTCTTGTTGCTCTTATACGTTTTGAAAAATTCTATTGCTTGCAGAATTTGATCTCATTTCTGCTTACTCGTCAGATTCTTCATGTTTGTCAACGAAACTAGAAAGTCGGCGGCGCCGAACGGGATGTTGCAATTTACGAATCGCTTTCGATTCAACTTGTCGAACACGTTCATGGGTAACTTTAAATATACGACCAACTTCTTCAAGAGTATAGGTGTATCCATCCCCGATGCCGTATCGGAGTTTCAGGATTTCACGTTCTCGATAAGTCAAAGTCTTAAGAACATCGTTTATTCTCGAACGAAGCATTTCACTCGTGGCTGTTTCCGACGGAGCATGTTGACGTTCATCTTCGATGAAATCGCCAAATTGCGAATCTTCCGATTCGCCAACAGGTCGATCAAGACTGATTGGATGGCGTGAGATTTTCATGACACGCTTTGTTTCCTCAATAGTCATATCTGCAACTTCAGCAATTTCTTCAAGGGTTGGCTCTCGTCCAATTTCTTGGAGAAGACGTTTTTGTATTCCACGAAGTTTAGACATCGTTTCAATCATATGCACAGGCACACGAATCGTTCGAGCATGATCTGCGATAGCTCGTGTAATTGCCTGGCGAATCCACCATGTTGCATAGGTAGAGAATTTATAACCACGCCTGTATTCGTATTTGTCAACTGCGCGCATGAGACCCGTGTTTCCTTCCTGAATAATATCTAGGAAAGGCAAGCCGCGGTTACGGTATTTCTTTGCAATAGAAACAACTAGTCGAAGGTTTCCACCTGAAAGATCTCTTTTTGCTTGGTCGTATTCTTCGAACACAACATCAATTGTTTTCAGCCGAGATTCTAAATCATCAGGGGATTCTAATATAAGTCCACGAAGTCCTGACAACTCTTCTTCCATAACAACTACATCGTCTGGATCAAATTTGCTATTTCGCTTCTTTGAAAGAGCAAGGTCTCGTTCAATTTGCTTGAGTTTTTTAGATATTGACTGGAGTTTTCGAAGAAGTGGTTGAATTTTTGCAGTACGTAGGCAACATTCCTCGAGTAGAGAGGCCACTTTGCGGCGACGGGCTTGCATTCTTGAGCAAACTTGTTCTAAATCCTGTTTGATTAAGCCACCTTCTTCGCAAAGACACCAATCTTTCGTATTTTCATTGAGTAACAATTGCACTGTTTTTGTATTAACTGGAATCCTACTTGCTACTTTTTGTTTTGCGTTTTCTTCCGCTGTTGAGATACGCATCGTGCGGTCAAAAGGTAGTTTGCCATCGTGCACTAAGTCTAGTATGTCGATTGCTTGAACTGCTGCGTAATCAGATTCGAGCACCATCCGGCGAAACACAAACCGAGTACATTCAATTTTTTTCGCAAGTCTAATTTCTTCCTCACGGGTCAAAAGGGAGATACTCCCCATTTGCGTGAGGTACATACGAATGGGGTCATCAATTCGTCGAGATGAAGCCTCAGCTAATGCCTGTGCAATAACCGCCTGCGCTTCTTCCTCATCGAGAAGTCCATCATCTGCATCAATATGAACAGTGTCTTTTGGATCTTTACCTTGTTCTTCCGCGAGATCAGCTAATTCTTGGGCTTTGTCTTTCCACGGTGTATCCCGCTTAAATCGCAAACTTGTTTGGAGTGGAACAAAAAACTGATCCCACCCACGACGCATTCTAAAATCCTCGCCAATTAACTCGATACCAAGATTAGCGACAAGAGCAAGTAGCTCATCCATCTTATCTGCAGTTAAATATTCATCTGGGAGAGCAGAATTAAGTTCTTCATAACTAATCCAGCCTCGGTCGACACTTGCACGCATGAGAAGTTGCATACTCGGGTGCATGATTGGCATGCTTGCTTTGAATGGTGATTTCACTTTTGTAGCCACGAAATTACTCCTTTGAAGTAAATGAAAATTGAGCAACAGGGGTGTTGCTATAACGACCAGTTAAATGTTTGCGCTTGTAACTCATATTGCGCTTTTTTTTTGTTTCTGTTTACGAATAGATTCTAATGTTTGTTGTGCAGCCCGTGCACGTTGCACTGGGTCCGTGAAATTTTTGAGTTCTCTGACTTCTTCAGAGATGGCTTCGTTTTGCATAGATTCTAAAAATGATTTCATTGTTAAATGGACTGCAAGCATAACGCTGTCATTTTCTTTGCAAATGCGTTCTCCGATAAAATACAGAGACGAAGCGCGCTCTGCACTCACAGTATCTAATTCAGAAAGAATTTCTTGTATTGAGAATGGCGCTCCAGCATAGAGTTTTGGAAGAATGCAATGGGCAATATTGAAAGCGTCTTTGTCCAAAAAGTATTCGGCTAAAATTCGCTCTTGATGTTCTCGAAGAGCAGCAGAGGATTCGGTTGGATCAAAGAGTAGCACACTTATAAATTCGTGCTCTGCGATTAGCCTAGAACGCGAAAGCTGTACGCCTGTGCCAGCCTTGAACTCTTCTCGCTGCGAGTCATCCACACTAGCGACATTACGCTTTGGCATCCGTGCTTGAATCAACTTTTCGATTTCATCCATCGGGACTTTGGTTAAGGCAGAAATCCGTTCGTAAACGAGAGGCTTTTTGATTCCAGATAATTGTCCTACTCCAAGTCGTATAAGTTCGTCTATGAAAGCATAGATTCTTTTTGTCTTTCCTGAGATAGTGTTCGTTGCTTGAAGTGAAGCGTCAAGTCGATTGAGTTTGTAACTCATCACATCAATTGACGCTGAAAAATATTCCTGAAGTGCCTGAGCATCTGTAGCCAAATCGGCTGGGTCTTTGCCTTCCGGTAAAACACAAATTTGCACATCAATATTTTTTAAGAAGAATACCTCGACTGCACGATCCGCTGCCTTTTGTCCCGATTCGTCACCATCAAAGACAAGAATTACTTCATCGCAGATGCGAGAAAGTTTATCGGCGTGTTTTGAAGTAAGTGAAGTGCCGAGTGTGGCAACAACATTTGATACGCCAACTTGGTGACATGCAATGACATCGGTATAACCCTCAACGACAATTGCTCTATTTTCCTTTTGGATTTCTGGTCTTGCCAAGTGGTACCCGTAAAGCGTGTTGGATTTGTGAAACAATTCAGTCTCAGGACTGTTGATATATTTTGGTTCATCTTCTTTATTGATTCGACGACCTCCAAATGCAATGGGGGATCCCGTCTCATCAAAAATTGGAAACATAATTCTGTTACGAAATGCATCGTATACTCGGCTTGTTGATTCCTTCTTTTTTAAGAGACCGGCTTCAACTCCGGTTTTGATGCGGTCATCATTATTTCCAATCTTATCACTTAAAAACGTCCACGAATCTGGAGCCATTCCAATTTCAAAAGAAGCAATTGATTCTGTACATATTCCACGCTGATGAAGCTGCGCAATAACGTTTTCACCTTCTTTTGTGGAGGATAAGTTATCAATGTATTGAATTAAAGCCCATGCCATCGCTTTGCGAATTTTCTTTCGCAAAGTTGTCGATTCCTCATCTTGTTGATTATTCGAGAGCTCAATACCTACGCGGTCTGCAAGAAATTGAAGTGCTTCGCCAAAATCTTTTTTAAGATACTCCTGTACGAATGTAAAGCAATCTCCAGATGCTCCACAGGAAAAACACTTATAAAAAGCGTGTTCTTTGTGAGTAACAACACTCATTGATGGTTTGTGGTCATCGTGAAAGGGACAGACAGCAACCCACTCTCGGCCTTTAGGCTGAAGGGGGATATATTCGGAGATAAGTGCTACAAGGTCGACTTGCTCACGTACACGGTCTATATCTGATCTGTCACTCATTCCTTTAAGGTGTTCCAATCCTTATATTTCACACAGTGGATAAAAATACGCATGGCGTAATTCGTTCATACCCAATTCATTGATTTTTTGGCTTTAATCACGGTGAAGAGTTTGGACTGTTGCGCTCTAAAGAGCGAATCGTTGTCCCAGTAGGTGTGATCTTGGCATATTTTGACACTTCTAGAATACGCAGGAAAGTGCTGCTGTCAACATAATGCGTCTTTTTTTCGGACGTTATCACAAAAAACTGTGATATTTTGAATTATTTCTTTAAAAATGGCTTTAATCAGCCGTTTGCAGCTTCTGTTGTCGGGTGTATCCGAACTTTCGTTTCAGTGGTTTGACGACCAGGCCTTGCTTGATTGCCTTCGTTGAGACCTTCACTCGGACTGGTTTTCCATCTACGATTGCACGTACATTGTGAAGGTTTGGCTTGAACGTACGTTTATCATTTGCCGTGACTTTCAGACCAATACCACCTTGGTACTTTGGTTTACCTCGGTAACGGATCTTTCTTCCGACCTTTGTTCGACGACCTGTAAAAAAACATACGCGTGGCATAATAAATCTCCTTCAGCCTTTTCAGGCGAATTAGACAGTATACCAACAAATTCGATCTCTGGCACATCCAATTATTATGGCATTTGGCTCGGCACAATCAAATTTTTACGGAATTCAAGGGTTAGGCAGATTCTTTGGCTGCAGTAGGAAGTTGCTTGAGTTTGTCAAGATCCAATCCATTTTCGATATCCTGAGCATCGATTAGATAGACTGAGTCCTGATTATCGCGATCTGGGAGGTCGTACATCACATCAATCATAAAGTTGTCTATAACTGCTCTGAGCGCACGCGCGCCAGTGCCACGTTCCATTGCTCTCTTAGCAATGAGATGTAACGCTGAGCTTGTGAATTCTAACTTTGCTGCTTCCAAACCGAACAAGTGTTGATACTGACGAACAATTGCATTTCTTGGCTCAGTCAAAATACGAACCATTGCATCTTCTGTTAATGGCATCAGCGGAGTTGTGATTGGCAAACGACCAAGCAATTCGGGTATGAGTCCAAAGTGTAAAATATCATCAGTAATGACTTGTTCGAGTAATTCAGCTTTGTTTTCCTGATCCGTTTTTTCTACATCTGCAACACCGCCAAATCCAATACGGGATTTACCCACTCGCTTTGAAATAATGTCGCAAATTCCATCAAACGAACCGCCACAGATGAATAGGATATTTGATGTGTCCATCTGAATATATTGTTGTTCTGGATGTTTTCTTCCACCTTGCGGTGGAACATTTGCTACAACACCCTCGAGCATTTTAAGCAGAGATTGCTGTACGCCCTCGCCTGAAACGTCCCGAGTAATTGATACATTTTGTGTTGTGCGACCGATTTTATCGATTTCATCGATATAAATAATTCCATGTTGGGCAGCATCAAGATCAAAGTCAGCTGCCTGCAATAGTTTAAGCAGCAGGTTTTCAACGTCTTCGCCTACATAGCCAGCTTCTGTTAGTGTTGTTGCATCTGCGATTGCAAATGGAACATTCAAAATTCTTGATAGTGTTTTTGCGAGAAGGGTTTTTCCTGTTCCCGTTGGACCTATCAGAAGAACATTTGATTTGTCCAATTCTACTTCGCGTTCAGCGTTTTCTATTTGCGATAAACGTTTGTAATGATTGTGCACTGCTACGGACAACGAACGCTTTGCACGTTCTTGCCCAATGATGTATTGGTCAAGATAGTCGTTCACTTGTCTTGGGGTAAGAATTGAGCTAAATGAAGGGGTTGCTGAGCTAATGCGCCGTCGTTCTTGCTTAAATATATTCTGGCATAAGTCAGTGCAATTTGAACAAACATAGATTTCATTTGGCCCCTCGACCATTGGTCCAACCTCTCTTGAAGTCTTACCACAGAAAGAGCACGTAGTTACTTTTCGCCCTTGAAAACCATCGTCGCCTCCTCCTGAGCCACCGGCGCCAAGTGGAAGTCCATCTTCTGGTGAATTCGGTGGATTATTGTTATCTTTATTGTCTGTCATACCTTCGCTAGTTCTCTCTTTTGTGTAATTGTGACACAAAAAACGTCCTTTGACCACATCTAATTTGCATTCATTTGCGTTTTATGTACGCCTAGAGTGGGTTTTCATGGCTATCGGTCGTAGAATTTTTGACTGCGGCGATGATTGATTGTTTTGCACGTTTGAATTCTTCGTCTGTGATGGCACCTTCATTGTGCAACTTTTTTAAATCACCAAGCGTAAAAGCTATGTTTGTAGAAGGTGGATCTTTTAACCTTTTTCTCAAGCCTAGAATAATTACGCTACCGACAATTGTAAATGCGAAAAGTAGTATGAGAGCAGGGAAGATATCTGCGAAGCCCGAACCGAGAATCATCAGGACTTACTCGATGTTTTTTTCGTAGTTTTTTTCTTTGTAGTTTTTTTTGTAGTCTTCTTTTTTGAAGCTGATTTTTTAGCCGTTTTCTTCTTTGAAGTTTTCTTTTTTGGCGAAGCACCAGACTGTTGCTCTTGCCATTCTTCAACAGGCATATCTGTAACTGTACACGCTGCCACTAATTGGTCGGCTGCTTTTTCTTAACGTACTACTGCTTGTATTTGCGGCAATTGTCCTTGCTGTGCTAAGGCGTTGCGCATTTCCTCAGGGCGCTTGCCATTTTGCATTGCGAGCTCAGCAATTCTGGCGTTAACTTCCATTTCATTTACAGTAACGTGGAAATGGTCGGCTAGTTTTGACAATATAAAGAAAGTTTTAAGTCGTTTCTTTGAATCTTCTGCAGATCCACTGCGAACTTTAGCAACTTCTGCTTCAACTTCATCCAGAGACATTCGTCCAGAGGACTGAAGTTCCGTACGCAACCGTTGCAAATCACGTTCGGCTTGCATTGCGCTTGTTTTTTCTGGGAGTTCCATTTCGACTCGTTCAGCAATTTCCGTTGTGGCTTGCCGCCTTAATACGGATGCTTGGTCTTGGTCACGGCGTTGTTCAAGGGCAAGTTGCACCTGTTCTTTAAGCATATCTAAAGATTCGAGTCCAAAGAATGCAATCTGTTCCTCGTCGGTCAGTGGTTTGATATTGACCGCTTGCACGACATTGAACGTAATAACTACCTTTGCTCCTCGAACATCTTCTAATTCATGCTCTTCAGGACCATCTGTTTTAATTGTAATTTCATCACCAACGGAAGCTCCATCTAATAGCTTCCCAAGATCATCGATAAAGAGACCTAGCACTTCGCCGCCGCCATCTTTAGAAGGTAGTGTTAGTCGAGTTTGCTCAGTTTTGTAAAATTCTTCTTCTTTGCCATCAAGATGTACGACTGCTGGCCCAACGAGGAAGTCTCCTTCAGTCGCCTTGTCTTCAACTTCTTGAAGATTCCCATTACGAATCTTTTGTCTTTCAATTTCCTCTGTGACGTGCTCATCTTTTACTTCAACAATAGGGCGAGTGAGTTTGATATCGTCAAAATCAGGTAGTTCAAAGTCTGGCATGACTTCCACTTCAAGAGAAAGCTCCAATGGCTTACCTTCTTCAAGAACTAATTCGGTAGGGTTTCCAACTGGTTCCGGCTCGCCTAATGTTTTTAAATCAAATTCTTCGACTGCGTTTTTCCAAGCATCTGAAATAATTTCATTCCTAGCTTCACTTCGCAACGATTCGCCAAATCGCTTTTCGATGATATGTGCAGGAACTTTTCCTTTGCGGAATCCAGGAATGACGGTTTGATTCTTAAGCATTCCCATAGAATCTTGCAACTTAGTGTTCACGATATCTGCAGGAACCTTAATATTGAGACGTTTACGGGCTGGTCCTGCGTCTTCAATTGTAATTTCGTAGGGATGCGTTGCTGTAGTTGTCATAGGGATAGCCTTCTTCCAAGCCCCACATTATAGCGGAAAACAATTGTGTAAGTTCTGAATGAAAGCGATGGATGGCTAACGAATGAACAACATCTCAGTGTAGGAAGGCAAGGGCCAAATATCGTCAGGAATCATTGCTTCAAGTTTGTCTGAAATATTTCGAGATTGCAACATCTCTGGAAGCAGGACATCACGAATAAAGATTGCCTTAGCAAGAGCACTTGTATGTTCCTTATCTACTGCTTGGCATAGAGCCTCAAGAGATTTTTGAAGATCTTCGGTATAGTTTGATATGTCGTTCAGGCGGCCAGTAGTTCGACTGCAGTTGATTGACACAGCATGCGATGCCGTAACAATTCCAGCAAGTTCACTCTGGTATCTGAGTGCCGCTGGAAGAACTTGGGTTGAGAGCATTTGTATAAGCGTCCTTGCCTCAATAGAAACCTTTGTGCAATAGGTTTCAAGCATAACTTCTTCACGAGCTTTCAGTTCACGATTACTCAGCACGTTGTATTGTTCAAAAAGATGCAATGCTTTCTCAGATACTAAAGCAGGGAATGCATCAGGAGCTGTTTTTAAATTCGGAAGACCTCTACGTTCAGCTTCATCGTGCCACGCTTGCGAGTAATTATCGCCATCAAATACAACCTTTCTATGATCGCGAAGTACCTCTTGCAATAGTAGTCGCACTGCGGTATCTCGTTGTTCTTGTGAAGTACTGCCAGCAAGTGTCGCTTCAAGTCTTGTTGCAATGTAGTCAAGGGACTCAGCAATAATCGTATTGAGTATTGTGTTTGGCCAAGCAATAGTCGAGGTAGAGCCAACAGCACGAAACTCAAACTTATTACCTGTGAAGGCAAAGGGGCTTGTACGGTTTCGGTCGCCACTATCCCTTTCTAAATCGGGCATTGTAGAAGCGCCCAAATCGAGAATTCCGCCATCACGCGTATTGCGCGACTCATCTGATTCAATCTGATCAAGAACATCGCTTAGCATTTCACCTAAAAAGATAGAAATAATTGCTGGCGGTGCCTCATTCGCTCCTAGACGATGGTCATTTGCAGCAGATGCAACGGATGCACGTAATAAGTCTGCGTGCAAATCTACTGCACGGATAACGGCACATAGGAACGTTAAAAACTGCATGTTTGACTGTGGCTCTTTGCCTGGGCTTAACAAATTCTTGCCAGTATCCGTTGCAATCGACCAGTTGTTGTGCTTGCCTGACCCATTTACACCAGCGAATGGTTTTTCATGCAACAAACATTTAAATCCATGGGCTTCTGCCGTTGCTTTGAGGACCTCCATCAATAGCATTTGGTGGTCAGAAGCAACATTTGCGTTTTCATACGTCGGTGCGATCTCATACTGTCCGGGAGCAACTTCGTTATGCCGAGTTTTGACTGGAATGCCAAGTTCATACAACTGTTGTTCCGCATCATCCATAAATGCCAACACGCGCTCAGGTATCTTACCGAAGTAGTGATCATCAAGTTGATGTCCCTTTGGAGGAGGAGCGCCAATGAGTGTTCGTCCGCAAATTAAGAGGTCAGAACGATTGGCAACAAAAGCTTCATCCACTAAAAAATATTCTTGTTCAAGACCAAGCGTAGTAATAACTCGAGCAGCCTGCATGCCGAAAATTTGTAGTATCCGTTTTGCCTGTTCGTTCACTGCGTCAATAGAGCGAAGTAGGGGAGTTTTTTTATCTAGTGCTTCACCAGTCCAGGAAACGAATGCCGTAGGAATACAAAGCGTCCCACCCTCTTCGTTGGGCATAATAAACGCAGGACTCGTTGGATCCCACGCTGTATATCCACGGGCTTCCCAAGTATCTCGAATCCCGCCTGATGGAAAACTTGATGCATCTGGTTCGCCACGAATTAACATATCACCTGAAAAGACAGCAATTGCGCCGCTGTCAGTTGGCTCTAGAAAACTATCGTGTTTCTCCGCCGTTGCGCCAGTCAATGGTTGGAACCAGTGAGTGTAGTGTGTGCACCCATAATCTATAGCCCATTCCTTCATAGCATCCGCAACACTATTTGCTATTGCAGGGTCCAGAGGTTTAGATGCTTTAATGGTTTCTAACAATGATTTGTACACTTCGGGTTGGAGATACCGCAGCATTACGTCGCCTGAAAAAGTTCTACACCCGTAAGCGTCACAATAATCATTATTTTGCACATCCATTGCATTTGACATCGTCATATCTTCCATAATTAAGGCCTCCAGCCAGTTCTACGTAGTATCTAAAAATGTTCGGCTGCAAGCAAGGTCTTATTGTGTAATTTCTTGGACAAATTGTGCCGCTTGGGTTGAAGGGTCAGCATTTTCAGCAATCCGGCGAACGAGTGCAGAACCAACTATTGCAGCGTCGGCATACTGGAGAACAACATCAACATGATTTGCCGTTGAAATGCCAAACCCGACCGCCAAGGGTAAATTAGTAACTGTTCTAATTTCCGAAATTCTATTACGTAAGTCAGGCATAGCAGTCTGTTCCCCAGTAAGTCCTGTACGAGCAAGTACGTAAAGAAATCCTGAGGATAGAAGAGCAAGTTGTGCAACCCTTTCAATTGGTGTTGTTGGAGCTACGAGCATGGTGAATGAAAAGTCAATTGACTTGCAGAATTCGCACAGAGCGGCTGCTTCTTTGTCATCAATGTCAGGAATAATTATTCCATCGAACCCAGCCTCTGCGAGCCGTTCAATGAAAGATATCCCACCACTTTTAATCACAATTGATTCACTCACCATTGCAATAAGGCCTGCTTTGACTCGCTCGCGTATTCGAGAAACAATTCCAATTGCAAGCGCTGGAGTTGCTCCCTTACACAGCGCACGGTGCATTGCGGCTGCGATGACTGGACCATCTGCGATTGGATCGCTGAATGGAATCCCAATTTCGATAATATCTGCTCCCGCTTCATCAAGAGCCAGCAGTGTCGCCTCCGTTGCTTCCATTGAAGGGTCTCCTGCGACAATAAAAGGCATTATTTTCTTCTTGCCATCTGCAAATATCATGTCAATTCTGCTCATTTTGTACCCTCAGGTCCTCCGTCCTTGATGTATTTTCTTTGTACTGCCTCAGTTAGGTCTATTGAAGTGATATTCGCAAGGGTAACCATCCAAGCAAAGACATCAGCAAATTCTTCATGTAAATTTTCCATATCGGGATCGCCTCGCTCATATTTGCCGAGTGCATGCGCCAATTCGCCAAATTCTTCAGAAAGCCAAAGAAATGTCTTAGCAATCCCACGGGCTGAATCCGTCTCAAAATAGCGTTTTTGGATAAATTCTTGAAATTCTCTAATTGTTATATCACTTTGCATAGATGCGAAGGATAGCAGGTGATGTGGAATTTGGAATTATGCCATTCATTTAGATAAATAGTTCCTAAAAAACTCTGCTAGATGCCCACCATCACAGCTCGGATTCAATATACTGCGAAGCGCTTTATAGCCCCAAGGTTGTTCCTCGGGCATTTCTTTACACTTATTCAAGACTGAATAAGTACATCTTAAACGTTTCTTAGGAGAGACGATAAATGATTACCCAGTTCATTACCAAAACAGCTGCATGCTGCGTACTTCTTACTGCGATTGGATGTGGTTCTAATTGGCGAACCCACGAATCACAACAACTAGTTCCACGACCAATGTTCAACGACAACGCGCCCGAATGGGTTCAAGGTGTTGTGCCTCAATCAGATGGTCGAATTTATTTTGTAGGTCGAAGTGCCATTCCAGACATTCATAGAATAAACATCAAAGATACCGAAGGACATCGGACACCAAACCAACGAGTTGGCTACACCGTTATGGACGAACGCGAAGCTGTACAAAGCGCACGAAGTGACATCCACGACCAAATTCGCCAACGACTTACCCCACGTAATATGGGCGCAACTTCAAATATAATGGTTGGCAATATTGATTCTGGCACATGTATTACCTGCGGAACTCCTGTCCCACTTATTCAGGCGCCAAAAGTTATCGTCTGTAACGCTGACTGCAATCATGCTTACTCACATTGCGGCGGTGGAAACATTACGGTTGAGTCAACTGTTTCAGGTTCAGGTAGACACTGCGGAGATTGCCATGACGAGGTTGCAAGTTGTTCTGGCTGTGGCTCTCTCGTTCACAAAGTCACCCAATCAAATCGAACACCCGACTACATCTCGGGCGGTTTGTCACCACTTGCGAGAGACTTAAACATCATAAATATAAGTTTGAGTTCCGTTATGCCAGCACTTGCTGCATATTTAACTGAAGAAGAAGTTTACTTTGAAAAATGGCACGTACATGAGGGCCATGACGGTCTAGGTCGCCCATTTGCAAACGGTCGTGATGAATGGCAATCCTACAAATGTTGGATGCTCTGCTCCATCCCAGCAGAAGAGTTCTATGAAGTAGCGCAGGATTTCCGAGACAAGTACGAAAATATGTACACCACTGCATTAGAGCGTGCTGATGATGACCGTGACCGACGCATCGATGCAGAAACTGAAGGAAGAGCACTAACGATTACACGCCAAGATGAAGAACGTGCTTGGAATCGTGAAGACGAAATAGTGACACGAGCGCACACTATCGAACTTGATAAGGACCGACATGGTCTTCCAGGACGTCGATTCACCCTCGAAGAAGAATAATTTAAGGCACTTAGCCATAGGAATTTATGATGAATAAGAGTGTACTACTAATTGGAATTGCCTTACTTGGAGTTGGTTTGTCCGGCTGTGAGGGGTGGAACCATCACATGGCAGATCATTGGGAACAGGGCAAGCCCGGCGCTGCTCAATGGAAAGTCAACAATGACCGTGATGCTCAAGACCATATTTTAGAGCTTGATAGTGGCCAAACGACTCTGCCATTAGTTGATGCAAATTATGAAAAAACTTCATACAACGCAATCAGTCACTTGCTTGCGACAGCGCATCCACCTGCTGGCCAACTTGAAGTCTTCAATCCCGATCGTGCAGTGCTGTACTCCACCACTGTGAACTTGAATGATTACTCAGAGACTACAAACTTTGGTCGCCTACAGGCAGAAGCACTTTCAACTGCGCTCGTGCAACACTGGCAAAATGATTTAGTAAAGATGACTCTCCGTCAAAGTTCAACGCCTATTGTTCCACAACAGGGCGAATTCTTGCTTTCACGCGAAGTTCGAAATCTTGCTGTTGACTTTAATGTAGGCGCAGTCCTCGTGAGCACATACTCCGTCACAATCGACAAGGTGTACATGAACGTGCAACTTATCAATGTTGATTACAACACCGTCGTTGCTGCTGTTACATATGATATGCCTCTTGGGCCAAGAACTCGTGCTATGCTTGAGAATGTTGAAATTGCTTCAAAGGATGGGGATCTATTTCAATGAAAATTGCGCTCCTCATAGCCGCAGTACTCGCAAGCGTTTCTCTTTTTGGTTGCCAAAATGCATCACGTATGGGCAATGCAGGCGACTTGCCAATGAACTGGTCCACCACCAATTCTAAAGCATGGCAAGTTCGCGGTCTTCCTGAGATTAGCAGAGAGCAATTTACTGCAATGCAGAAACGCCTTTCAAAAGAACGCGAAGGACAGTATTACAATTTCTTTGGCACCTATAATCCACAAACTTTGCAATATATAGATACTACTTCTGCTGGTTTAGATAACGCTTTTTTAAATATGAAGTACTCTTCACAAGTAATTATTAGCAACCTTTCACCAAATATGGAAGGCGTCACATCCACATACGTTGAAAACGAAGCGAATCTTGCCGTGATCAAAGATATCGAAGACCGAATGATTGCGGATGATTGGAGCCGAGCTATTTATACAGATAAGCCGTCGGCATTATCTGATGTCCCAATCGTACAAGACTGACTCACACCTATAGTTAACACATTTAAAAGTGCCTCTGTTTTAGAACAGAGGCACTTTTTTTGGTCTTTTGAAAATAATTGTCTCGTGACGACTTGTCTGCTAAACCGCAACAACGCACTTGGAGGTCGTGACGTGATCGCTTTCGCATCTATGGGTGGAACCCAGGCAGAAACACCATTTTCATTCAATTTACATAAACAACCAACAGAAAAAGCCATTCTGGTTGGTGGAGACTTAAGGAATATTGCTGTAGTCCGTGCCTTTTGGAAAGTAGCACTTGAAGTACTCGACACGGTTCCAGACACCATCTGGCTCAACTTAGCTGCTGTACTTCAAGCAGACACCAAGTTAGCCGCTTGCATCGTCGCTGTGCTTCGCAGAGCAAGCGCATGCGGGACAGAAGTTCACATTGTTGGCTCGGATGCAGTTCAAGATATTCTAAACCTCTGCAAAGTCCACCCACTAGAACACTTCACCAAAGTCGCTTAATTAATTGACCTAGTGATAATTAATTATGGAGAACAATGTCGGGGTCGAGGATGGATTGCTGGCTACCGTCACATACAGCGTATTTAAACCCAGGGCGCAGGGCACCAGCGGCGTAGTTACCTTGCGGTGTAGTAGCAATGAAAGCGACTTGGTGCTCTTCTTGTAGCGGCCAGCATTGCGCAAGACGAGCCAGAGTATCGTGTATGGCTTCTTCTGGCGTGGCTCCTCTTCCCATCAATTCAACTACAAGAAAAGAACCGCAGATGCCGCTGATGAGTTCACCATGCCCTGTACCAGTGGCTGCGCCGCGAAGTGGATCGACATAAAGACCATGACCAATAATTGGGGAGTCGCCAACTCGACCAGGTACCTTCCACGCCATTCCACTTGTGCTACAAGAACCAGCCATCGTTCCGCCTGCATCGATGCCGATAGTTCCAATTGTGTCATGACTACCAAAGAGTTCGCCAGTACCAA
>PVBE012239699.1_pt1 | contig 16367 bp, 15 predicted proteins | sample 1631181 | NCBI WGS metagenome assembly PVBE01 (sample SAMN08397723, study PRJNA350692) | Marine metagenome, whole genome shotgun sequencing project. | isolation source: water | place: Pacific Ocean | collected 2012-04
AGCATTACCCATTCCAGGTAAAACGTAAAAGCCGTCACCGAGATCTGCTCCTACTGACTGTGCTGCTAAAACTCGATCTGTAGGTTGTTTTGTAGCCATTCTTCAATATTAGGAGGTGAAACGATGCTTTCGTTGCCAACTACTTCCATCGTGTTGTCGTATAACACGTGCTGGTGCTCCCACAACAACAGAGTTATCAGGGACGTTGCCTGTTACGACTGAGTTAGCTCCGACGACAACATGTTTCCCTATTGTTACTCCCGGAAGGATGACTGCTCCTGATCCGATCCAACTCCCGTCGCCGATGGAAACTGCTTCTTCGTTTGGTGTTTGCGTTCCTATCGGTTCTTGCAAATCCTCATAGCCGTGATTTTGGTCAGTGATATAGACATTCATTCCAGTGAACACGTCGTTACCTATTTCTATGGACCAATGTCCGATGATTGATGACCCTCGACCTATAAGACATCTGTCCCCTATTTTCACTACAGGATTGGTAAGCATTTCCTGATTGGGACCCATGCCTGCAGAGAGTGTGACGTAGGAGGAAATCATGGTGTTCTCCCCGATCCATATCCACTCTTCTCCGAATCCTGCACCGGTGGGCCAGCCGATTGCTGAACCGTTTCCAAAGCGGCCAAAGCGGCGCCCTTCTCGACTCGTAGGGCCAATAATAGATATTCGATTCAAGACAACAGAGAATCGTCTGAACAAACTTCCAATGAGTATTTGAGTTTTTATTTTCATGCCCATCGTTCACGGACCTTATCGGGTGTTCTACGGTAGGTCATGACCGGAAATAGTCAATTTCTTTCTTTTGGATCGAAATGTCGAATTCCGGTTTCAGAAATTTCTTGGAAGTTCGGGCCTACAGGTGGCCCTGGTGGCCAGCACGCGAACCGTGTTAATACTCGAGTTGAAGCCACTTTAGATCTTGCTTCTACTCAGAGTGTTGAAGAAGATATTAAAAAAATTTTAGTTACCAAACTGGGTTCGGTTATGAAAGTAACTGTTGATCAACATCGTTCACAATTTAGGAACAGAGAATTGGCTTTAACGCGTATTGAGTCTCAACTTCAAAAAGCTCTCATTAAAGAAACACCTCGCCGCCCAACGAAACCTAAAAGAAGTTCTATTGAACGACGGTTAAAAAATAAACGTAAACAGAGCGAACGTAAAGCTAACCGTCGCCGCGTTTGGGATGACTAATTCTCTTAATTAGGACGTAAAACAATTCAGGACTTAAGGCCTTAATATCTTTTCTTTTTAGCCGAGAAACTTAAGTGCGGCTTTCCTGTCGTTCATTTTCGTTTCCAAAGGAGGACCTTTGTTTAGTCATAAAAATACAAAACGAGCAATTCTTACGTCAAGTGTTCTAATAGCAACCTTGACTGGTGCTATTGCATGTGGTGGAAGACCTCATTCCACACAAGATGCTTCTTCAGCATCTAATACTTCTTCAACTTCTCTTGAGGTAACTGCTACTGAGTTTTCGTTTGATCCTCAAAATATTACTCTTTCTGCAGGTGAAGAAGTCTCTGTGATATTCAACAACGAAGGAGCTGTTGATCACGAATGGGTTGTACTTAAAGAGGGATCAATCATTAGCGACGAATCAGAATTTTCTGAAGATCTGGTTGAGTTCGAAATTGAAATGGTTCCTGCAGGAACTTCAGTTACAGATACTTTTACGCTTCCTGCTAGCGGTCGATATCAAATTGTTTGCGTACTCCCTGGTCATTTTTCTGCAGGCATGCAAGGAACTCTGACCGTAAATTAATTAAGTAACTGTTCGGCATACCATGCCGCAAACCTTGCAACACTGGGCTCCAAGTAGGAGTACCTTCCTTGCAGCGCAAATGGCGACTTCATGCCTGCATGCTGTTGCTCAAGGATTGGAATATCTTCCTCTAACGCTGCTTCGAAACGTTCATAATAGATTTCAGATTTTTTTGCAAAATCATTTCCATCAATAGTGCTTTGAGGGAAACACACAGTCATTGCACAATTAGTTAAATCCGGAGTTTCTGGATATATCTCATACAGCCATAGAGCGTCAGACCCAAAGGCTGTCACAATATTTGGAAACATCCATGAATAGCGGACACCGGTACGTAACCGACCGGTAAGGCTTTCCATTATCGGAAGTTCTTTACCTAGCCCCTGCTCTTCATCTAAAAGGCCACCCGTACCCTCAGTAGTTCCAAAGTGTGTAGCAAAAGCTCCTTTCACTTCTTCTGCCTCATCAGGTTCGTTATAGGTGGTGCCGATACTCGCTGGGTGTATATAGGGAAGGTGGTAATACTCGTTAAACACTTCAGCGAACGCCTTCCAATTGCAATTGACTGTGAATTCTCTACGACGCGTAGTTACTAATTCTTCTGCTGGCCATGACTTATGTATCTCTGCAAAATCTCCTAACCATGTTTGAAAAGAGACTGGGGTTTCCTCCAAACTTAATAAAACAAATCCATGACTTTCCTCTAAAGCGAATTCTTTTAGTCCAAAATCTTCTTGATCAAAATCAAGTGTCTTTTGCATGCTTGGGGTTCCAACTAGTCTTCCATCTAAGGCATATGTCCAAAAATGAAACGGGCAACGAAAACGCGAACACGTCCCTTCTCCTGTCATAATTTGTGCAGATCGGTGTCGACAAGTATTCGCGAAAGCTCGAAGTTTCCCATTTTCATCTCGAACAACGACTAGAGGGACTCCACCTATTTCTAATGCTGAATAGTCTCCCTTGTTTGACCAACGATCAGAACGGCCTAATCCAACCCATCCCGAACGAAAGAGAAAACTCTGCTCTATCTCATATATCTCTGAATCGACATAGCAAGCAGCGGGAAGAGTATGTGCTTTTTCTGGTGATGCAATACATCTCCGTAGTTCCTCTTTTATCTCTGACGAAATCTCAACCATTTTAAAAAACTAAAGCAAACGAAGTGCATACACAAATATTATGGAAAGTAATTCTTTGAACTGCTTCTAAGCCTTTCCCATCTGGCTTAGCAAAATTGGTATTGTTTCATAGTGACTATTCTTATGTAAAGGTTTCACCTGAATGACCGACTCTCAACCTTCTTCGCAATCAACGATTTTGAAACCTCGCGTGTGGTTTGAAGGATTAGATGGTTTGCGCGCCTTTGCTGCTTTATTAATTGTTGTAGATCATTCTGCTGAATTCAGTGGGTTAACTTTTCGTGATAACTGGATGGGCCCTTACTTTGCGCGTTTAGATATTGGTGTTTGTATTTTTTTTGTTCTCTCAGGCTTCTTGTTGTTTCGCCCTTTCGTGCACGCTCAATTCTCTGGAAAGACTATTTCTCCGGTTGGATCATTCTGGTTTAGACGTATTGTGCGCATTTATCCGGCTTACTGGGTAGCTCTTACTATTGCTTTGATTTTTGATCTTTGTGAACCAGTAAGAGACACCACTGGACATTTTTTATCATTTGGCCTTGCTCATATTTACAGCCGTGATATGAGTCGAATTTTCTCTGGGATTACTCAATCTTGGAGTCTGGTAACAGAGCTTGGTTTTTATTTCATTCTCCCTTCTCTCGCCATGTTCGGGCGTCGCCTAGGTAAGGGGAAATCTTTAAATCAACAAGCCATTCGGCTTCTTCTTTGGTGCTGTGCTCTAGCTGTGGGAAGTCTTGTATTCCGAATTGTCATGTTTAAAGTCTCTAATTGGGAATTTGCCACATGGGGTGGTGCTTCCGTACCGTGGACTCCCTCTTATATGGATACTTTCGCGGCCGGAATGTTGCTTGCAGTGCTTTCTGCTTGGAGCGACTTTCATCCTCAATTAAAAGAAAGAGTTCTACAACTGACAAAAAGACCATGGATCTGGTGGACTGCAGCACTTTTGTTGTTTTGGTTCATGTGTACTCAACTTGACTTAGCGAGAGGAACTTCTCGTGTTTCCTTTGAAATGGAAGTTGTGCGTCAAAGCCTCTACGGCCTCATCGGCGTCTGCCTTGTTGTTCCTATAATTTTTGGGATACCCCGATCCGGAGTTGTGTTACGTTTTCTTTCTTGGCGTCCAATGGCCTATCTAGGAAAGATCTCTTACGGTATTTATCTCTGGCATATGGCTTTTCTGTATCTCGCGATAAAAATTTGGGATTGGCAAAGATGGACTCTCGTACAGCCAGCAAAGGGGAGTTTCTGGGGTTGGTTAATCTTTAGCGTGATTGGTTCTATTGCCGCTGCTTCTCTTAGCCACCATTTAGTTGAAAGCCCACTCACTCGATTCAGTAAAAACTTCCTGTTGCGTGTAAATAAGAAATGAACACCCAAACTTCTTCGACGAGATGGTTCGGAGGGTTAGATGGACTACGTGCATTAGCTGCAACTCTCATTGTTGTACACCATGCTGGGTTTTCCAGTGGTCTGACCTTCCGGAATGAGTTTCTTGGTCAATTCTTTAGCCGCATGGACATTGGGGTTTCTATTTTTTTCGTTCTTTCAGGCTTTCTTTTGTATCGGCCTTTTGTGGAGAAACAGTTTGCTGAAAAACCCTCTGATAAGACGAAATATTTTTGGATCAAGCGTCTAGTTCGTATATATCCGGCTTACTGGCTTGCTTTGATTGTGATTCTATGGTCGGGGGCCGTGGAAGTCTTCGGTGCTAATGGAATGACACTGACTTTCTCACTTACTCAAATTTACCATCCAACTCGTGCTCTTTCTGAAGGAATAAGCCAATCATGGAGTCTGGCGACTGAACTTGGCTTCTATTTAGTGCTTCCGTTGCTGGCAGTTTCTGGCCGTAAGTTAGCTAGAGGAAAATCAATTAACCAGCAAGCTTCCTACCTGCTCTTAATGTGTGCCGGGTTGAGTATCACAAGTTACATTTTTCGTGCCGTCATGGCAAGCCTCGCAGAATCGGATCTGGACTGGTGGGGCGCTACCGCAAATTTATGGATGCCTTCTTATCTTGACACGTTCAGCATCGGGATGGCTTTGGCAGTGATATCTGTCTGGATGGAAAAAGAGAAAAAGATAGCTGACTTCATTAGGCCTTTTGTTCGTTGTGCATGGTGGTGGTGGCTGTCGGCTGCCATCTTATTTTGGTTGGTTTCAACGCAACTTGGGCTCACCAGCCAATGGGAAACAGGACTCTGGTATAAGAATTTTGAACGGGAAGTAACACGCCAGACTCTTTATTGGATTATTGGAATGTTTTTACTGATACCACTCATTTTCGGCGATAGTTCTTTTAGTTCAGGTCTAAAATTCTTTTCCTCTAAAATTATGGTGTATTTGGGAACTATCTCCTACGGCATTTATCTATGGCATCAAGGATTTCTGACTTGGATTCATCAGTGGTTTGATTGGCCAGAACTGTCAGGGAACTTTCTCGCTCTGCTTGCCTTTAGTTTGATTGGTTCTTTCATTGTCGCCGGATTGAGTTACTGGCTTTTAGAAAAACCTTTGAATGAGAAACTAAGAGAAATACTACGAAGGTAGTTTCACTTACTTTAGGTCTCGACTTCATTTCTTTCTGCTATCCTGTAGGAGTTCCAGTAGAACTTTTACTGGAAGGTTCGCAGACAGGTGTTAGTTCTTAGTCAAGTGAACCGCCTTAACCATCTAATCTCATCTTTTGAGAACACGCGAATCTATACCAGCCGCTTAACGCGAGCAAAGGAAAACATGACTTCAACTTTTTCAGAGATAGGCGTTCCCGCGTCTATTTGTAAAGACTTAAAACAAAAAGGTATCCATAAACCTTTTGAAATTCAATCAGCTACTATGAGCGACCTGCTTGCGGGAAAAGACGTTTGTGGTCGTGCCCCTACTGGGTCAGGGAAAACTCTCGCATTTGGTATCCCACTCATCGTTTCTTCAAAACGATCACAACCCAAACATCCTCAAGCTTTGGTTTTATCTCCAACTCGTGAGCTTGCTGAACAAATTTATTCAGAATTACGCTCCCTTTCAGGCAACGTCCGCGTCGGGGTTGTTTACGGTGGTGTCGGATACGGCCCTCAACTAAATGCCTTAAGAAAGGGAGTAGACATACTTGTAGCTTGCCCTGGAAGGCTTGAAGATCTGATTCAACAAAAAGCTGTGAACTTGTCCTCTGTGGAACAAGTCGTACTTGACGAGGCCGATCGAATGGCCGACATGGGATTCATGCCCTCTGTTAATCGCATACTGAACCAAACAAATAAAAACCGACAGACTGTCCTCTTTTCTGCAACTTTGGATGGAGATGTAGCAAAACTTATTAGAGACCATTTAAACAGTCCGATCACTCATACTGTCGGGGACGAAACTCCTGACATAACAGCTGCGCATCACGTATTTTGGAAAGTAGATAAAACTAACCGCATCGAAGTAGCTGTTGAGACCCTCAACTCTGCATGGCCAGCCATCGTCTTCTGCAGAACTCGACATGGTGCCGATCGTCTCGCAAAACAAATGTCAAAAGAAGGAATTAAAACAGCTTCTATTCATGGCGGCCGTAGTCAAAATCAAAGATCTCGTTCGCTAAGCGACTTTACTAAAGGCAAAGTGCAAGCTTTGATTGCTACAGATGTTGCAGCGCGAGGAATACACGTAGATAATGTTGCTGCAGTACTTCATTTTGACCCTCCAGAAGACCATAAAGCCTACATTCATCGATCAGGAAGAACGGCAAGAGCTGGAAGGAACGGAGTTGTAATTTCTTTACTGTTACCCAATCAAGTAAAAGATGTAAAGAAAATGCAACGGAAGATTGATCTCCCTGAAGAAGTGACTCATCCTGATCCATTCTCTTTAAGCAACTACTTACCCGCTATTGAGAAAACCACTTTGGTGCACAAAAATTCTGAGACTCAAAGAGACACAAAGGCCTCTGATAAGCCTCGTACAAAATCAAAAAAATCTTATGAATCCTCTGATATCAAAAAATCTGACTATAAGAAAAAGCAAACAAAAAAGAAGTCTCGCCCAAAGGAACGGCACCTTGCCGCAGTAGGCCCCAATGGGCCTAACAGAAAAGCACGGCGAGCCCACCTACAAAATAATCCAACATTTAAAAATGAACGGTTATTGGTTACTTCTCACGTAGACTCTTCTAATCGTGCCAACCACGGCTCGGTTAATAAATTAAAGAGAGTGAATACCATGCCACGTGGCACAGTAAAGTTTTTTAATGCTGAAAAAGGATACGGATTTATTTCCATTGAAGAAGGCGAAGACGTCTTTGTTCATTATTCAAATATTGACGGTTCAGGCTATCGAAGCCTAGACGAAGGACAAGAAGTAGAATTTGAAGTTGGTGAAGGACGTAAAGGTCCCGAAGCTCTTGAGGTTCGCAAAGTCTGATCTGAATACATTTCAGTAAAAAGTTGAAACCCTGACTTATGTCAGGGTTTCATTATGTATCGACAACCTTATTTGTCCCGAACGCGAAGGCACCCGTCTCCATCTTGAGACGGGCGCTATCCAGAGATCAGAATCCGATCCCCAAGTTTACGATTCCCTACGGGAGACACTTGAGTTTCCGTCAAGTACGTACACCCAATCGTGAACTGACTATATTCTCGCGTCTTTCACCGGAAGATGCAAAAAAATTCCATTTCTTGAACCCTTGCTGAAATTGATAAACAACACTATGTTGCTTGAGCACAAACAAAGGATCAAAAAATGCCAACTCCATGGATCATCGAAGGAACCATAGATTCAAGATGGCCCATAAACACTCGCGGAAATGTGGGTGAAGTGTTCCCTGAAGTTGTTACTCCTTTGAGTTACAAGTTGGGAATACTTCCTGGGGAGAAGGCTTGGCGTGAGGCTTACAGAGTTCTCGGCCTGTTAAAGTCAGATGATTTCTCTTCTTCTGATCCTGTGATTATTGGTCTTTATGGCGGATACGTCTATTTAAATCTTTCTTACTTACGAATGATGGGGGTTCGATCTCCTGGTAGTTCAGCTGAAGCAATTGATGTCTCTTTCTTCGGAGAAGGAAATCCACCAAAATATGTTCCAAAAAAAGGGGATAAAAGTTTTTTCTCTTCTCTGAAGATTTTAAAAGTAGTGCTTAAAGCGTTGAATGCTAAAGAGTTGCCGGAAGTAGTTGCAGAAAGTTTCGAACTCGCATCTCTCTATGAATCACAGCGTCCTCCACTTGACGCTTCAGATCAAGAGTTGCTTGATTTTCTTCATTCGTTTCCGGATGCTTTCTTCCCTGCTTTTAGAAACCACATGCTTTCTTCTGCTCTTGCCGCTGTGGTGTCCGGCACTCTTGCTGACGCGAGTACCGCCGCTGGAGAACCAGGACTAGTAACTCATCTCGTCGGAGCTTCAGGCGATGTGCATTCAGCTCAATATTCAACCGATCTTTATCACATAGCTAAGAAAGTAAAAGAAATGCCGGAGGTGAACAGCGAGTTTGAAGCGGGGGTTGAAGGGTTGTTGGGCCGTCTTGAAGGTGTACCTGAGGCAAAAGATTTCCTCAAATTATTTGAAAATTTCATTACCACTCATGGTCATCGCGGACCTAATGACTGGGAAATTTCTTCTCGGACTTGGGACAACACTCCAGAATTGGCCTTGATGGCGCTTGACCGTATGAGAATTGCTGAGCATGACCTCTCACCTTCTGTACGTCTTCAAGACAATGAATCGAAACGACTGGAAGCTGCCAAGAAAGTTCTCCCTCATCTCGGGTTCATGGAGCGCATCCAGTTCAATAAAGCGCTTAAATCTGCTCCTTTCTGGGCTCAAGCTCGTGAAGCGACTAGAGACCGTGCGGTAAGAGTAAACCTGCCTGCTAAGCAGGTTTACCGTGAATTGGTGCAACGAGCTGCTCGACGTGGCGGAAATCCTGATCCTGTTCGGGTAGCACTATTAGATCCTCTTACAGAACTTCCCGATTATTTAAATAACCCAGCCGCTTACATTTCCATCATTGAAGACAGAGGTAAACTTTTTGATCGTTTCTCCGAAGTGACTCCCCCATTTTTCATCAGCACTCAAGAAGAAGTTTTAACTCTTGAAAAATCAGAGGAGATTCAAAAATCTTTAGATTCTGTTCAGCCGGCCCAACTCGGAGATGTTTTAGTTGGAAATGCTGGCAGTAGCGGCAGTGCGGTCGGCCGTGCCCGCATCGTCATGGATCCAGCAGATGCTTTGAATTTTGAACCCGGCGATGTTTTAGTAGCTCCATTGACTGATCCTGCGTGGACTCCATTGTTTCTTCCCGCTGCTGCTGTAGTTGTGAATGTTGGAGCTCTAATGTCACATGCAATCATCGTTTCTCGAGAACTCGGCATTCCTTGTGTGGTTGCTGTAGAAGGAGCGACTGAGAGAATTCCAGAAGGAGTAATGGTAGAAGTGGATGGAACCGCGGGAACTGTTCGACTTCTTAATTAACAAAAACGAAATAATCTATGTAGTAGTGTTACCAAGTGAGCATTATTCAAGAACGTCTGAAGGGAAAAAAGGTTCTTATTCTTGATGGCGCCATGGGAACCACACTTTTTGAATCCGGACTAACAACAGGTGATTCGCCAGAAGAATGGAACATCACAAACCCTGAAACCATACAGAACATTCATCGTTCCTATATTGAAGCAGGTTCAGATCTCATTCTCACTAATTCCTTTGGGGGGTCACGTTTTAGATTACAACTCCATGGTTTAGAAAAAAATGTTGAAGAGATCAATCTTCTGGCAGGTCAAAACGCGAGAATCGCTAGTGAGCATGTACAACATCCCGTGTTGATAGGTGGGTCCATGGGGCCTTCAGGAGAACTTCTTACCCCCCTGGGACTACTTACTACCAATGAGGCCTCTGAGGGTTTTGCTGAACAGGGCAAAGCCCTAGATAAAAGCGGGGTGGATTTGCTCTGGTTTGAAACTTTTAGCTCTTTAGAAGAAGTTGAAGCTGGGGTTCGTGGCGTTAAAGAAGTTTCTGATCTCCCAATAATTGTCACTATGAGTTTTGATACTGCCGGTAAAACAATGATGGGAGTCTCAGGGGAAGAGATGGGCGAAAGATTATCTGCATTAGAAATAAATGGGATCGGAGTTAACTGTGGAGCGAACCTTGACGACTCTCAAGCTGCTCTTCTTAAGATTAAATCTACTTGCGGGAATTTACCTTTAATTTCAAAAGTGAATGCGGGGATACCGGAATGGAAAGACGGACATTTCTGTTATGACGGCACTCCAGAAATAATGGCGGATTACGCTGTTGAAACCTACAAAGCTGGAGTTTCTCTGATTGGGGTGTGTTGTGGTAGCACTCCAGAACATGTTTCAAGCATCGCTAAAGCTGTGAGAGATATTTCTATCTCTTCTTAGGTTTTCGTTTCAACGAATTCAAAGTTTCGAAAGCTGTCATGTATCCCAAATTCATGAGTTGTGGGGCTTCACGAAAATCGTCATCTATTCCGTGACTATCGAGCGGTAAACGAAAATGTATGACTTCTACATCCTGGGGAATGTCTCGCCATTCTTGACGTGTGACTTCAGCTGTGGCGGCACGAAATCCTGTCATCATGATTGACAGTGCCGTTTGTTTCTCCGGAGGAAGGAAACCTGCTGCCACATCAAAGACGACAAGTCGTGCTGGACGTAATGAGCAGGCATACCGAAGTGGAAGGTTGGAGACCACTCCTCCGTCGAGATGGTAGTCGCCATCAGAAAGTTCGATTGCTGGTAAAGCGCCCGGCATAGCTGCTGATGCACAGAGCAGATCTACTGCTGGTCCCTCACGCCACCAAACTTGACGTCCTGTTGATGCTGCAGTAGTTGCGAGATGGAACGGAATTTTCGTGTGGCTTACATCTTCGACAGGGATGTTCTCAGAGATGAGTTCGCGGAGGCGTTCTCCGTTATCGAAGCTCGGTTTACCGCGAATGATTGCAGCTAAATTTCGGACAAGGCTTCCTCTGATTGGGGACTTTTCTGCTGTTTTTTGCCACACTTTCTCTAAAACACTTATTTGTTGCAGGGTTGGGTCTGAGGCAAGAGATAAGCCGTTGAGTGCTCCTGCGGAAACACCAACTATTTGATCCGGGAATATTCCTTCTTCTAATGCAGCGCGAAGCATTCCTACTTGTGCTGCGCCTCTTACTGCGCCTCCTGAAAGAACAAAAATAGTTCCTTTGCCGCGTCGCTGTAAAAACCCGCGCCTAATTCTTTCAAAAGGAAACGTTCTACGCATTTTTTATCACTCGAAAAGAAAACAAAGACTCTTACTCAAAGGTTGAGCCATCTTCTTCTCTTGATTCATCCAAGTTTTTGCTGCTTTGCCATTGTCGGACTGCAAATCCAGCTATGAGTACTCCAACGGCAACAGCGATGCCAATAATTAGTCCGTTAGAACCTCCGCTACTCCCAGAAGACATGTTTGCTGTAGCACTGAGACTTCCTGATTCTTGATTATCTAATAAATCTAAATTCCAAGTAAGAGTTGATCCTTCTATCGAATCAGCATTATGTTCTGTTACTTCACCAGGTAAAGTAACTGCAATAACAAATTCAGGTGCGGGAATATCAAATATTTCCATCATTTGTAGAAACTCGATATCATCGCTGCCTGAATCCTCAGTCATTTCACCGAGTCCCAGTTCTCCGAGGTCCATTTCCATTGAGAACGTGATTTCATCACCAACTACTGAAAGAGTAGGAGCTCCCTCATCTTCGCTATCAGGGATCTCGAAATCTTCAAATGAACCAGTAAACGAATAGCCGCACCATTCATCATCCTCAACAAGAGTTATCTCTTCTGCTCCTTCCGGAGGTTCGATGCCCATTTCACCATTTTCTGTTACTTGTTCACAAAAGTCGCTACTATCTTCACCACTCATCTCCGCGATTTCAGCAACCTTCTTACTTAAAAGGAAAGTGCCCTCCATTGTCCCTGTGCCATCTTCATTCACATCTATTGACATGGTTACCTTCATGCATGAGGTGAGGAGTAACAGAGAAAGGAGAAAGATTGCGGCTAAGCGTAATTTTTTCATGGTTTAATCTTAGCCCATGAACTAAGTTCTTTTCGTGAAGAAGTTATTTTTACTCTTATTTTCCTTAACGTTCGCTTACGGATGTTCAAACCTGGATAAAGAAGTTACTCAAGATGTTTTGAACTCCACCACCACTTCAACTGTTGATATCTCTGTTTCGTCAACTACTACGAGTACGTCTGTTCCAACTACTACCGTCACTCCCACTACTCTTGCCTCTACTACTTCACCTCCCTATGAAGAATGCAGTCAAGTCGGTCATGGGCCGCCAGAATATGCCGAGCCTTTGAGTTCACATGAGGTATGGATCGGTCGGCTTGAAGAATCAAAAATTGCTGACTCTGAAATCCTGATTGAGCAAGCTTCAGTTCCTGATGGTCTAATGATCGAAGAGGTGATTCATATCTGGTGGGTTGCTGCAGGAGATCATGTAATTCATCATGGCACCCTTACAGAGGACTTATTCACCGACCACGGCCCCATAACTGTTAATGGGGAGGTTTTCTCTGGAATGGTTGACCCGGATGCCGTCCTAATTGACGAGTCAACCATTGGGCTTATTGTCTTAGATGGGTTTCTTAAGAATGGTCCTCCGGGGCCGATTTGTTACTTAACTTCTGACGATGGGCAAAATTTTTTAACCCAGTATGCCTTACTTGATGTAGAGGATCGTTTTGATCCTTCAGTGGTCATCATTGACGAAACTTGGTGGCTAGTAGTTGGAGTTCTCTCGGAAGAAGATCCGTCAAGTGAAGTTTTTCGTAAAGAACCAGACGGTATTTTCGAACTAGTGGCAAATGTAAAAGGAGGTGTTCCAGACCTTTCTTATGACAATGAGATGTTTCGTTTACTCACTTGTTCGCTTGACGGGATGAGACATCATGTCTCCTCCGATGGGGTTACTTGGGAACAGTTAGAGAATATTCGTACTCCAGGTTGTGACCCTTCGACAGTAACTGGAAGCGACTATTTTCTTTTCAAAATGCAGGAAGGAACTCTTCCACCTTTGGATTAGTTAATGGCAAATATCTATAACTAAACGCGAAGGTTCTGAAAGAGTAAACAAGTTGAAAGGTGCTTCATGATCTGCGCCAATTCCCCATGTCGAATATCCTTCAAAATCTCCTACTAGGACTGCTTGAACAATATTGCTTGTTCCGAAATCAGATCCATTTAATTCTGTAGGTCCGGCGTACCACTCTTCCTCAGGTAACGCCCATCCACTAGATGAAAGCATTCTTATACTTAGAAAATTTGTTCCTTCAACTTCCGCTTCAATTCCAGATCCATCTGAGACTATAGGGCTGCTACTCCAGAAGATTTCCCACCCAGTTGGTGGAGTGCTTCCTGGTCGAAACTCTAATACCCACCGGTCATAGCCTTCGTGTGCACCTATGCGAGCTGTTTCTTGGATACTTGGCCCGGAGAACTCTCCCGAAGAACTTGGCCATCCGGCAGTTACTTGTGAGTCTGTCGTCCAAGACTCGCAAGCAGATTCAGTTTCTGCCAAAGTAGTAGTTGTCGACGTCGAAGTGGTTGTCGATGACTCTTCTGTAGCCGCAGTTATTGAAGTGGTTGTCGATGACTCTTCAACTGTGTTTTTGTCTGAGCTACAGGAAACAGCATAAATACATATAGCAAAGATTAGAAAGATTTTTCGCATAAACAACTTTACCTTTTCTTGAGTCCACAAGGGTTGTTTCTTATTTCTGTCGATAACGATCTGCAAATTTGTTTATTAGAAACATCACTATCCAAAGAACAAATAGAAAAATTAAAGCGCTCGGATGAAGAATGCCGCCTATGACTCCTGTTATAAGCAGTCCTGTGATAAGTATGTACTGGATTAGTTGGGTTCTTCGCACGACCAGCCTTCGACAGGAACATCTAGGTAAAAGAAGTAGTCAAGTACTGTGTCTGTGACGCATTGACTGTTCGTCAAAAAAGCGCCATGGCCTTCACCGTTGCTGGTTATCAAAACCGCCTGGCCTATGGAATCCGTTAACCCTCTTGCCCAGCCCATGGGGGTAGCGGGATCTCCTTCAAGAGCTATTACTAATGCAGGGGTCTCAAGGTTTGCCTCTTCTACGTGAAGCGGGTCCAACGATGGAGGCATCCCATAACAAGCGGTATCTGACCGCCATAAAGAGCCAAAGTGGTTTAACTGATCAGCAACAGCGTCTACTGCTTCAATTATTTCTTCTTCTGTTGGCCGCAAAGGATCATCTGTGCAATTAACTATGAACGAAACAGCACTGGAATTGTCGTAAGTTCCATCTTCTTCTCTTCCTTCATAATCGTCTACGAGGCGCTGGCTTATTACCCCTATTTCTTTCTCTAACACTTCTACGATCCCGTCCTCTAAATCTGTCCAGAGATACGGGCTATAAAGAGCGGCTCCAATGGACCATACAAACTCTGATCTCGTGAGCTCTCGACCATTTTCGGCTGGAATATTTACGTCTTTTAGTAAATTGGTTGCAGCAAAAAGTGCTTCTTCGGCTCCCCCGTATTCGTTAAGAGCGCAAGACACTCTGGCATCACAGTCTGCGGAAAATCTACTCCATGCGTTTTCAAAACCAAGTCCTTGTATGGGGCTAAATGCGCTCGGGTGTTCGTCTGGGGATACTGGGCCATCTAATACCATCGCTCGTACTCGTTCTGGGAAGAGCGATGCGTATACGGCGCCTATTCTTGTTCCATAGGAGTATCCCAGATAGTTGATTTTTTCTGCTCCTAAAGCTGCACGAATACTGTCCATGTCACGAGCGACGTTGTTCGTTCCGATGTGATAGAAGAGTTCGCCGCTCATATCTAAACATTCTTCGACGTATTCTGTTGCTTCTATGAAAAGTTCAGTTGTGTCCTCTTCATCTTCTTGTAGCCAATTTTCATCGGAATCAGGGTCATTCGGGCAAGAAACTTGACTACTGGAGCCAACACCGCGCGGGTCAAAACCAATGACATCGAAATTGGGGAAAACCATTTCCCAAATATCTGCCCATTCTCCCACTAGCTCAACTCCGGAGCCTCCTGGGCCTCCGGGGTTCATCAACAGCGGTCCTAAATAGGGTTCGCTAGTGGCTGGGAGACGAACTAAAGCAATGCTTATAGAACCTGACCCTATATCTGTGTAGCTGAGTGGGACTTGAAGATCACCGCATTCATAGATTCCGTAACAAGCACTCCAATCAATTCCTTGATTGATTTCAACAACAGAATCTTCAGTAGTTTCGGTTGACTCTGTAGTACTTGATTTAATTGTTGTTGTAGTGCTTGATGTTGTTTCTTGTTGTTTAAGATTTTCTGATCCCGGCGTTTCGCTTGAACAAGAGACACAGAGCAGAATGAGCGCTAAACAGGTTGAGAGTGTTCGTGTTTTCATTTATTCCAAGCTTTACGTAACCGAGTCCACGTATCTTTCACTGTTTCTGGTAAAACTCTTACTCCGGCGACTGTTGTTGAAAAATTCGTATCTCCTAACCATCTTGGAAGGCAATGTACGTGTAGATGTTCAGGGATTCCGGCACCAGCTGCCTGCCCTTGGTTAAGACCTACATTCACTCCATCAGGGTTGTAAGCCTCTTCGAGAGACTGGACTGTTGTTCTAACTAGTTGCCATAGTTCTTCATATTCTTGACTGGTTAGATCACTCAAATTTTCTACTTCTCTGAATGGAATAACCATTGAGTGTCCTGTGGTGTATGGATAGACATTCAGTAAAACGAAACACGTCTCTCCTCTATGAATAATTAGTGTTTCTTCGTCGGGAAGACCGCTTTGCTCTATGGCGGAAAAGATTGATAATCCCTCCGGGGTTTCCACTAAAGACTGAGGGCTGGTTTCACCCTTTACGTATGCCTGTCGCCATCCAGCCCAAAGATGCTCCAGCTGACTCACTTACGTTCTTCTACTTCGCTGGTTAAACGAGAAAGAAACTCTTCGAATGGGAGATCTCGTTCTGGGTTCTCTGATCCTCGAACATTTTCCCCAACTGTTTTGTTAGCCACATCGTCTTTACCGACTACAAGTACGTGCGGTATTTTTTCAACTTTTGCTTCACGAACTCGCTTACCTAAAGGATCTGTCGCTGCTTCAATTGATGCCCTAAAACCAGATCGTGTTAATTCCGCCAGTAATTCCTGTGCATAATCATTGTGTTCTTCAGCTATGGGAAGAATTCGAACTTGTTCGGGAGCTAGCCACGTTGGAAAAGCGCCAGCATAATGTTCTAGAAGCACACCAAAGAATCTTTCAATTGATCCCATTAGCGCACGATGTATCATCACCGGTCGATGACGATTGCCATCAGTGCCAACATATTCCAGAGCGAATCTTTCGGGAAGGTTGAAGTCAAGTTGGATGGTTGAAAGTTGCCAAGAGCGTCCGATGG
>PVBE010999154.1_pt1 | contig 16366 bp, 10 predicted proteins | sample 1631181 | NCBI WGS metagenome assembly PVBE01 (sample SAMN08397723, study PRJNA350692) | Marine metagenome, whole genome shotgun sequencing project. | isolation source: water | place: Pacific Ocean | collected 2012-04
GCCGGAACCAATGTCCGGGGAATTGCGATCGATATGAATCGCGACTTATTATTCTATGCCGACAATGGCGGCAATGTCATCTATCAAGCAAAGCTAGACGGTTCCGAAAGAGAACCAATCGTCTCGACTGGGTTACGGTTTCCTGCTGACCTTGCATTAGATAAAAAATCATCCAAGATCTACTGGTGCGATAGAGACAATGACCGGATCGAACGATCAGATTATGACGGGAAGAATCGTGAAACAGTAATCGAAACAGAAAGCCCTTACTACCTTGACCTTGATCTTACTCATAAAAAACTCTACTGGGGTGATTTTTCAGGAGGTAATATTTTTCGGACCTCTCTTCCTGATGCGGAAAATACCGAAAAGATTGTTAGCGGCCTAATCCGGACCCGCGGAGTCAAGGTCGATCCAAATGGTGGTTACTTTTATTGGTGTGACCGAGAAGCGCACAAGGTACAACGCAAACCAATAAACGGTGGTGACATTGAAGATCTTTACACTGGTCTGGACACGCCTCATGGGATGACTTTGGACATCAATGCAAAAAAAGTTTACTGGGTTGATACCGGAACAAACTCGATCGGAGGAACTGGCGCAAAGGCCGTGAGTAGAGGCGATATGGACGGTTCAGGAAAACAGGAAGTCTTAGCGAGTCTTTCCCAGCCATGGGATCTAACACTCGACACCAGAATCACAAATTATGAGGAATGGAAAAAAAGGCGATTTAGGAAAGACGCGCCAACAACATTAACTTCACCCGGATCGGACCCGGACAAGGACCAGAAGAATAATTTATTGGAATATTTCTCGGGAACGAATCCGTTCGTCTTTGGAAAAAAAGAGATACTCTCATTGAGAAAATTAAATCCATACATAGAGCTCAGCTACAGAATAACTAATCAACCCATTGATGATATAAGATTTAGTATAGAAGGCTCTGAAAACCTCGTAGATTGGACCATTAATCCTCAAGACATACAAGAACTAGGCACTAGCATGAGTGAAGAATCAGTTCTTATTCATAAACGATTCAATTATCAGACAGTAGAAAGGAGAAGCAGGCAGATCAGGCTGAAGATTTCCCTCATCGCCCCATGAAAATCCGCACTGCAACTAATGCCGATAGTGAAGAAATTATTGCTCTGATTAGTTCAATATATGATGAGTATGGCGAAATCATGTACACTGATGGTGCGGATCGGGACCTTTTAGACATCCACCGTCATTATCATGAATTCGGCGGTGACTTTGTAGTATTAGAAAATGATCAGAAAAAAATCGTAGGATCCCATGCGACACTCCCTAAAGATAAATCAGCAGGCCTCCTTACCTTTAGAAGACTATACCTTGAAAAAACAATGCGTGGTTCGGGAGCGGGTAAAACCCTAATGGACTGGGCAGTGAAATGGACCGAAGATCACAATTACAAACGCGTCGAGTTCTGGTCAGACACAAGATTTAAAAGAGCTCACCAATTTTTTGAGAACTACGGCTTTCAAAAGACCGGTGAAATAAGGGACATGGATGACGGAGCCTTACCCTATTCTGAATATTTTTTCTCGCTGAATCTATCTTCATGAGTACTGTCAAAGATAAAGAAAAATTGGCTTTGCCAGTAAATTCGAACTAACTTTTCCACGTGAATCAGATCAGTAGATTGTATTCAATGAGAAACCTGAATGCTCTAATCCTTGGCATCTCCCTATCTATTATTATTGCAGAAAAATTGCCAGCAAATTCTGCTGGAGAAAGTCTCCCAAACATTATTTTCTTTCTTGCTGACGACATAGGTTGGGCAGACCCGGGCCGGTACCATGAGCATTACTCGGAGAAGAAAGCAAAAGTTCCTACCCCAAATCTGGACAAGCTCTGCGACCAAGGGATGATGTTTCTGGATGCGCAACTCCCCGCGGCCCTCTGTGCGCCTAACCGGTTCTGCATCATGACAGGAAATTACACCCAACGCTCTAGGCCATGGGGAACGTGGAACAGGACCGCAGCGTCTGCGTTTCATTTTGGTAATGCCACGGATGATCGCATTGAAAATCCTCACGAAACGATTGGAACAGCCTTGAAAAATAAAGGATACAAAACTGCTTACTTCGGAAAGATGCATTTTGGCGGTGACTTCTTCGATTCGTCCGGAAACATACTCCGGGACCAAGCCAATGATCAGCTCGATCAAATCGATTTCAGCAAACGTTTCCGTAACGGCTTACTTGATCATGGTTTTGACTATACTTTTGTGACTCCGGATGGAATCCAGGGACCACTTTACGCGTACTTTGAAAATGACCTTTACGCCCCAATTAGTAGCTTTGCGTCCGAGGTGAATGGAGTTGATGTCTCCGGTGATTCGGTGCTCCGCTCGTTCAGTAAGGGCCAGATAGTCGGTAACGGGGAAATGATACAGGTCGGTTATGGTGACTCCGAATTCGATACAAGTGAACATGGGCCGATCTTGTCTCACTTTGCACAAGAATTCATGGAAGATCATATGTCTAATGATCCTGAGAGTCCTTTCCTTCTGTACTATGCAACTCCAGCGATACACGTTCCATTAACGCCTTCAGTGAATGGAATAGAAGCTGCCGGTCATAGCCAAATCGGTCCTCGAGCAGATTTCGTTTATGATCTGGACGCTCAACTGGGCCTACTACTAGATAAGATCAGGGACCTTGGCATTGAAAACAATACACTGATCATTTTTACTAGTGATAATGGAGGCGCAATCAGCGGAGGCCAGGCTCAGATCTCTGCCGGGCAGGACCCAAACGGTCCATTGCGTGGAAAGAAGATGTCCATTTATGAGGGTGGACACCGGGTTCCAATGATATGGAAATGGGGTGATGGAACCAAAAAAGGATCCATCATACCACCCAATACTAAATGTGAACATCTTGTTTCTGTAATGGACTGGGTAGCAAGCGTCATTGATCTTGCGGGTGGAAAAGTCGATCCTGATCAGCACTACGATTCGGTCAGCATTCTCCCACTACTCTTCTCAGACGAGCCCGATGATTTGGATCCCTTGAGAAATTTCCATTTCTATAGCGTCGGTGACTATCGCGGGGTCCGGATGGACGATGATCAGGGAAAGTGGTTCTACAAAAGAACCAACGTCGACGGAAAATTAGAACTCTTCGATCTAATGGAAGAACTCGAGCAAACTACAAATCTAGTCGATGGATATTCCTCGATCGAGGAAATTCCGATTGAACACCCACAAAAAGATAGGATCCAGATAATGGAGAACTGGTTCAATGCTCATAAGGCAACGACTAGTCCAAGGACAACGGAAGCACTCGATTACAGTGATAAAAACACTCAAGGAAGTAATGAAAGGATTATTAGTACTAACTTCACGGAGTACACTGGAGACCCTCAAAGAATCAATAACGGTGAGACCTTCGGCATTGAAGAATTAGGCAGCATAACGGATAGCTGGATCAATCTTCACAAGACGGACCAAGTGACCGGACTAGCTAACAACCTAAGCGAAAGAACGAGCGTCAGTCTCTCCATTAAACATCCCAATAACTGGGCAACTGGCAACTTGGCATTTAACAATACTCCTATCAAAGCAGGCATCGATGACTTCACGGGAACCAATTCACCAACATCGGTTTCATTTATGGGGCTCAATGCCACTTTCCCTGACGGGTACAAGGCCATCGTTTACGTTGGTGGTTTCCTAGGAAATAGAGGAACTTCAATCTCGGACGGAAACTCAACCTTTTATTACCAGACACCAGCATCACCAACTGCTCCTGTTACTTTTGTACAGACAACCACAGTCACTGACGGTGGGGATGGAACAGCGCCTGAGGCTCATTACGCCATTTTCGGGACGGATGAATCTCCGCTATTAACTGATTCAATCACCTTCACAATAGACACTCTGTACGGTGGAGGTTCATTAATAGGAGGCGTACAAATCATGGGAGAGTCAGTCCCGGGTGAACCCATAAAAACACTTATACCAGTACCAGTAGCAGAACCTAAAATTGAAATAAATAATAACGCAGGTTCTATCCTCATCAGTGACCTTTATCCCGATGCTTTTTACCAGTTACAAGAATCAACGCCCTTAGGAAATCAGTGGTCAGCACTTGAACTCATTGAATCACCACAAGAAAGTGAAATCACAATCTCAAATGATTTTCTGGAGAAAGATGCTTTTTATAGAATTCTATATCCTGAAACAATTCTAAGATTAAACCTTCCTAAAAGCTCTCAATAAATCACATTCTGGCCTCAGAAAAATTCTGCGATGCGCATCATTTTTTATACACTAATCATATGTGGTCTTGGATCATCTATGAGTCTACGCGCTGAGGATTGGCCTCAATATTTGGGCCCAACTAGGGACACGGTTTGGAATGAATCAGGAGTCCGTCTGGATTTTGAAGAGTGTCCCCCAAAACTCCTCTGGTCCCAACCAATTGGTAGTGGATACTCGGGACCCTCAGTCTCAGCAAATAGGGTCTTTGTAATGGACAGGAAATCAGAACCCTATGTACCCGAAAAAATTAAACCCGGAACAAACCCCAACTTTGTCAGAGCAAAAATAAAAGGAAAAGAAAGAGTCATCTGTCTTAGTACTGAGAGCGGAAAAATGGTTTGGTCTCATGAATATGATTCCACTTATACCTCAGTATTCATCTATGCCATAGGCCCCAGAACTACGCCCCTCGTTCATGATGGTCATGTCTTTACTTTGGGAGCAGAGGGTCAACTCAACGCCTACCAATCAGAAAATGGAAAACTGCTATGGTCCAAGAATTTAATTACTAATTATGGAATCGAAAATCCAGAATGGGGAACAGCCTGCCACCCGCTCATATACAAGGAAACTTTAATTTGTACTGTGGGGGGAAAGGGCCAAACGCTAGTGGCCTTTGATTACAGGACAGGCAAAGAAAAATGGAAATGCTTGGATTCTAAGAAACCAGGATACGGAACACCAGTAATCGAAACAATTCACGGAACCAAGCAACTGATCGTCTGGCACGGGGAATCAGTAAATGGCGTTGACCCTAATACCGGAAAAGTTTACTGGTCAGTGGCTTTTAAACCTGAGTTCGGAATGGCGATCGGTGCACCGAGGGTATGGAATGATCTGGTATACGTTATGGGATATAATGGAAAGTCCGGCACAGTGAAGGTCGATAAAGGTTCCAGATCCGCATCACTATTGTGGGGACTTGATCGAAGATTAGGGGTGGCCGGAGTCATCAACACCGCTCATGCGCAAAACGGACACATCTACTCTGCAGGCCAGAGAGGTCTCTTTAGATGTGTTGAAATCATGACCGGAAAGAGACTGTGGGAAAGTAGAATACCACTTTTGAAGAAAGACGGATCTGGTCGTGGGGCATGGCCAAGCGCTTTCACTGTATATCATAAGCCCAGCGATCAGACCCTAATCTTTAATGATCATGGAGAAATGATTTCTGCGAAGCTCAAGCCTCAAGGTTATGAGGAAATATCGAGAACAAAAATTATTGAACCAACGCATTCAGTCGGTGGGAGAACGCTAGTTTGGTCTCATCCGGCTCTAGCAGACAGAAAATTATTCTGCAGAAACGACAAGGAAATCCGTTGCTATGACCTGTCAGGACGCTAGGCAAAGGAAAAAAATCTTAGGTGAATTAATCCTAGCAGCCTAAATAATGACCGAATTTTTCTAACAAGTCGCTATTAGCACCTCAGATAAAATCTACTGATCAAACTGGCCTTATGATTCAATAGGACTTAACTTTATCGAGTCTCCTATAGGAAAAATAGAACTATCAAAATCGCCAATTATATTATGAAACTAATAACAAATTCAGATATTGGAAAGACCACACTACTGTTAAGCACTTTGATATTCACAGTGTTGGTGTCCAGCGCAGCCGACAATCCTCCGCATGTTACCGTGTACGGAACAGCAACGACTTCGGTAGCCATAGATCAAATGGATTGGAAAATCAGAATCAGCAATAAGAAACCGAATCTTGAGGAAGTGGCCAAGTCTCATAGCTCTACTGTCCAATCAGTTCTGGATTTTTTAATGGAAAATGAATTGCCGGAGCACTGCATTCAAACATCAGGAATGGAATTTGGTGAACACTTCGTTTCCTCTAAGCTCAAGGGCAGAGTCAGGGACGGCTATCAGGCCTCATCCAGCATCAAATTCAAAGTAACAGATCTATCAAAGTACAAAGATCTTTGGAGCGGAATTTCACGCATGGAAAATGTCTCTTTAAATGGAATCACTTACGACAACTCCAAGAGAATTAAGCATCAGAATGAGACAAGAAAAAAAGCTCTACTAGCAGCCAAAGAAAAGGCTGAAACACTTGCCATCACTCTGGACTCGGAAATTGGCAAGCCTCTATTTATCGAGGAAGAAAGATTCGGATACTCCAGAAATAATTTTAATAATGTTTATGCCACTAACGAACAAGCAGTTATAAATGATGCCTTTGCGCCAGGACAGATCCCAATCACGGTACAAATTAAGGCGTCATTTTCATTAGTGACAAAATAAAATTACTCAGGCCTTTGAATTTATTCCTGACATTAAGGAGCCGAGTAATTCTATATCTGATTACGATTAGCGGGCTCTCAGTTTCATTCCTTTCTGATTCGCAATCCAAAGTCACATTACTCGAACAAGAGTCCATAGGGCTCCTCGAGCAATATTGCTTTGACTGCCATGACGAGGAAACCAAAAAGGGGAACTTTGATCTTTCTGATTTATTGCATGATAAAAGTCATGATGGCTCTCTCATTTTTGAAAACCTGATCACCGGCAGGATGCCACCTACCGATAAAAAACAACCCTCTTCAACTCAAAGAAAGACCCTCCTCGATTGGCTCTCTAAAAGACAAAATTCAAAGACAATTAATTCTTATCGAAGAATCAGTCGGCACGAGTTCGTCCATTCATTGAACGATCTTCTTGGAGTCAAATTGGATTTGACTGGAAATATTCCTGAGGACCGAGGCACTCACGATTTCGATTCTGATCGGAAGATTCTCTTAACTAAGGAAATGCTCAGTTCCTATTTCTCCGCAGCTGATGAAATGCTCGAATTTGCTATACCGGAGAAAGGTTTCCCTCAAGAGCGGATCTGGGTAACAAACAAGATCAAAGACAGTCACGATACCTATAACATCTATACTCGGAATTATCAGGAGGGAATTCTCTTCTCATGGACTAGAGCAAACAATGGAAACAACTATTCCTTCTTTTACGACAACTTTGACCCTCCAGTGAAGGGTTGGTATGAACTCACTTTTGATGCAAAGAAACTTGGAGACTTTGAAGAGGACATCAGTGTTCTAGTCTTCTCTGGAAAATATTATTTTGCAGATGACCGACCACAACCACAACGATTACTGGATGTGATCTCCCTATCCAATAGGGAAGTAAAATCTCACACGATTCGAGCATTTCTCCATCCCGGTGAAAACGTATCTGTGCACTGCTATTCCAAGCACACATTTCGTAAAAAGAAGGGAAACCAAGGCGCCTACATTAAGCAGTTAAAAGCAAAAGGCCCTCTCGTCGACAATTGGCCTCCAAAAACTTATCAGAAATTATTTAAAGGTCTCGATATGAGTTTCACTTCAAGAAAACCGATAGAAACGTCAACTTTCCAAACAAAATTAAAGGCAATAGGAGGGAGTCTCTCCGTGAGCAGTTACCAAGTTGGCATGGAAAAGGAAAAGATGCAGGACGGTTCTAATCGAACATTCTGGCATTCCCAGTTCAGTCCCACCGTGGCCAAACCTCCTCATTTTGTGGTGCTGAAAAATCCCGCTAAAAAAGAAATCAATGGCCTCTCCTACACCAAATGGTCAGGAGGCAACGGCAATGGGCAAGTAAAATCATATTCAATCTATCTATCGGACGACGCTCAATCTTGGGGAGACCCAATCTTGGAGGGAAAAGTGGACATCACGAGGTCTTACGAACAACCCATTGTGTTTCCAAAAAGAACCAGAAAAAAATATATAAAGTTTTTGGTAACAGATGCCGTGTCCTTGGACGGAAAATCTATCGCCTCTATAGGAAAACTTGATGTCATAACATCATTGCCCCAGGCCCTTCCAACCTCAGAGATATCACTCTTGTCTCGCTCAAAAAAAGACCTTGAAAAAGTGATCCGGCAATTTGCCGAAAAGGCCTTCTCTTCAAATATAACAGAAGATGAACTGGCTCCATACTATGAAGTAAGCCTTAACTCTTTTGAGGAACACGGGGATTTTGTAATGGCAGCTAAGGCCGGATTCAAAGCAGTCATCTGTTCTCATCGTTTCCTATTAGCTCCAGGAGAACATTCCAACAAATCCTACAAAATAGCCTCGGATCTCTCCAGAGTCCTTTGGCTCTCTGTTCCCGATCAAGAACTCCTCAATCTATCAGGAACTGAAAAGTTCACGACTCAAACTCTCACTGATCAAATCAATCGAATGCTCAAAGATGAAAAGAGCTTGCGAATGATCAACTCTTTCTGTTCTCAGTGGCTCAATCTCAGATCGTTCAACAAGGTGAACCCCTCCCTAAAGCTTTATCCCAATTATAACGACCTCCTCAATCATTACCTGCCCATTGAAACCGAGAAGTATCTCAATCATTTAATCCAAGAGAATCTGCCTATCAGTTATCTGATAGATTCTGACTTCTCATTCCTTAACCAACGACTGGCTCAGCACTACGGCATTGACGGAATAACAGGCCAAAATATGCGCAAAGTTTCTTTTTCTCCTGAATCGCCGCGCGGAGGACTATTAACTATGGGAAGCGTTCTGAAAGTCACTGCTGATGGCTTTGATACTTCTCCCATTCTCCGAGGAGCATGGGTCTCCAAGAACATTGCAGGCAATACACTCTCTCCACCTCCAAAAAATGTGAAGGCAATTGAACCAGAGCATGGCAAAGCCACGACTCTCCGAGAACAGATCGAACAACACAAAAAAAATAAAACATGTTATACATGTCATAAAAGTATCGATCCGTACGGTTTTGCCCTTGAGAATTTTGACGCGACAGGGCAATGGCGAACGAAGTATCGAGTCAAAAAACCACACAATGGGACATTCCAATTCCGGTTAGAAGGTTATTACCATTTAGGAGGGGAAGTGGACGCATCAGGTGAAATCGCAACGCACAAATTTGATGACGTGTTTGGCCTTAAAAAAATACTCCTCTCCGACCATCGCAAAGTCGCCTACAACTTCACCAAAAAATTCTTCGAGTATGCTAATGGTTACAAACCGAATCTTAAAGAACGCCTTCATCTATTTGAGATGATCCCTGAAAATCGGGAAGAATGCCGGATAAAGGACTTGATTACACAGGTATTGCTCTATTCACTTACAGAGGGAGAGGAATGAGAAATATAAGCAGAAAAGAATTCTTGAAAGTGGGAGCTGCCCTTCCGCTCGCTATGAACTCACTGAGTCTGAGTGCTAAAGGAAAAGAAAAACCTTCACCCAGACGAATCATTTTCATCAATAATAGTCTGGGCTTTTATGGACCGTACTTCTTTCCTAAAAAGAGAGAAGACCTTTCAACCTCAGATTACCTGAAAGGCATGAAGACGAAGGAAAAAATGACAGTTTTCCAAAACTTCTTCCATCCAGGAATGGAAACCAGCAATCACGACTCGGAAAAATCCTTCCTCACAGGCACTCCTAATCCGGAGTCATCTAACTTTGTGAACGGAACTTCGCTAGATCAATTACTGGCCAAAGAAATGGGTAAGGATACCCGGTTCCCTTTCCTGAACTTTAGTATCTATGATAGGGGGTGGGGATGTTCCTGGAACGATCGCGGGTCAGCCATTCCCCCAATGCATGATGAGGAAAAGATTTTTGAAATGCTCTTTGGAGAGGAAGATATGAGATCAAAAAAGCAACAGATCGAAAATGACCAGAATATTCTAAATTGCCTTCGACGTGACTTGCAACAGCTCCGCAATCAAGGTTCTAATCCTAGTAAATTGGACAATTACAAAGCAGTGATCGGAGAACTTGAAACCCGGTTACATCATGAAAATTTTTGGCTTGAAACCAAGAAACCAAAAGTGGAAAAGACCCTCAGCCAAGATAAGCAATTTGAGTTCTCTACCAAGGTCAGAAACCTATTCGAACTGGCAAAATTAGCTTTCCAAACTGATTCAACTCGCGTCATTACTTTCTCGATGGATTGGATCTACGGCGCTATCAAGGTGCCAGGAGCGACCGGAGGATGGCATACTCTTTCGCACCATGGAGGAAGAAAAGACGTGATCACTAAACTGAGCCAAATTGAAATTGATGCACTGAAGCATTTCAACAATTTCCTTTTTGAACTCGATCAAATTAAGGAAGGGAAAGGAACCCTTCTTGACCACACAACCGTGGTCATGGGAAGCAATTTCGGCGACTCCTCCAATCATACCTGCAACAACTTGCCCATGATCGTGGCCGGCGGAGGATACCAGCATGAATCCCATAAGGTAATGCAAAAACCGACTCCCCTTTGCAATCTGTATCTGGAATTACTCCATAAACACAATATGGACTTTGGTAATTTTGGAAGCAGTGAGAAAGATATGAACTTATTAAAAAGTTAAGTGAGTTTTATCTTTTTGACTTAAGGAATTGAAAAGCGAACAGCTTGGCATTCTGCAAATGGAACCGGAGCCGAACAGTTTTGCCTAAGAACTGACTAAGATCATTTCCTTTGGCCCATTCCGGTTCCCATCGTATCGAGTCGACTTTACCGGAACGCGACGTTAACCCAGGAATTATTTTACCATTTTCATCCAGTACATCGACGCTAACATCTTCGCCCCGAATGTTTACCTGAAGCCGAGAACCTTCGAGGCGGAATGGCTTCGTTAGAACCGAGCCGCGTTGATCTCCCTTGGCAGATAAACTAATGAAGCGGTCACGCTTCAACGTGGCCAACCCAATGCTGTGAGGACCCCTATCTGCAACACCATGACGTTCACGGTAACCATTGTAATATATCCAGTGTTGGTCCAGATGCGTGACAATTTGCGAGGCAGGAAAAATCATATCCTTGTCAAAGCTACCGTCTGGTCCACGTGGAATGAGCGGCTTGCCCGCATAGACCCAGGTAAGGTCCCACATCGCATTGCCACGGGTAGTTCCTATATAAAAATTGACGATGTCATTCTCGTGCCTCTTATGATGGTCCGGCTTACGATCGTATGGTTCTCCTGGCTTAGGTATATTTTCATAAACAGACATCAGCGCAAAGTGCACTCCTTCATGAATCCAGTCCGTTAGAGCATAAATTTGCCGACGATAAATCTCATCCTCAGCTCCCTTACCAAATTTCCATTCACGCACGATACGCCAATTTTTTGGATCTGCCTTAATGTCCGGATTAATCATGTCACGCGTGCCGCGGACCTCGAGTCCACTCGCGGGTCGACGATAATCAGTCCGAGTAAACATCCGGTACACCTTCTCCTCACTATCCCATAACACCTGATTGTAAGTGTCAGCGGCTCGGTGAGTGACGGGCTTGCCTCCATTGTAAGCCTTCCAGTTAATACCATCTGCCGAATAGCCCAGCGCTGCCGCGTGTGGGCGAAGATAAGCATAACAGATCTTATATCGGTGATCCGGATCAGTCTCATTCGGATCGATATAAAAAGAAGCGGTATTGTGATGAGCTGGATCCAGCCCCTTAAGTAAGGAAATTTTCTTAAAATGAATTCCATCAATAGACTCCGCGTAACCGTACGGGTTACCGCGATACCACATCTTAAATTTTCCCTCATCATGTAAAACGGTACCGTAAAAGAATCCCTCAAAAATTGGTTCGCCCCCGTTCTGCTTTGTCACCTGACCAAGCTCGCGAACCACTTCACTCTTTTCCGCAACCACCCAATCATCCACAAAGAGTTGCTTGCGTAATCCCAATTCCACTTCAACGGCAACGGATGCCCAGGGACCAGCCACCAATAATACAATAACTAAATAATACTTTTTAGTTATATGAAATCCTCTCATCTTCGTTCTTTAATTTTGCATCTTCCCAAGACAACCATTCAATCTACGAATGACTTCACACCGTCATTGAGTCGACTCTTATATGTGCCTAATTCCTGAAAACCTTGTAGTATTTTTTCTGGAATTTTACCATCAGAACTAATGGGAACATCAAAAGTAATTGCCCCTCCTTCTGCATTAATAACGTCAATTCGCTCCTTGAGTGTTTGCACCTTAAATCGCAACTGATCGCCGGCCCCCCAGCCCTTACCAGCAGGCAACAACAAGTGCCACACAACCCCATCAGGAGCGGGAAAGTTCGTAGGCGTTAGAGGCTTGCCAAATCCTTTCTTAGTACGTTCATTAAAATCGTGGTTCTCGCCCGAAGTAAATGTCTGATAAGGACACAACTTTCCTCTTGTACATAGGGAAAGAATGGGGTGCGCTCCTGCGTTAAATGCCAATTCCGCTTCTGGATTTCCTGAACGCACTGCATCAATCCAAGTATCAATATTGTGTGCCTCTTTTTTTAAGCTCTCATATGAATCCTTCATCTCCATCTTATAACCATCAAACCACCAACCTGAGATCAATTTACCATAGCGCCGAGACCATTCTCCACACACTTCACCCCAGTTCTTTAAAAAAATTGGATTCGGAGCCTGATTCTCGCTGCGTCTAAATCCTTTCACTTTTTTGGGGTGAGACATTGGGTCGATCTTATTACCAGCAGGCTTGCCATTGATACTTGGTAACGTATCGCCTAGGGCCTTGATGATTTTATAATGCCTCATGGGTGCACGGGCAGTCATATAGATGATTAATCTAATTTCCCTCTCAGCTAATCCCTTTCCAATCTCCATTATGAGATCACGATTGGATGTCCATTCTCCAGTATCAACTCCCAAGGATTTCTCATAAGCACTATTTGGTGCACAGTATTTTCCCCAATGTTGACCAATTACAAAAATAATATGACCGGCCTTGGTACTTTGAACAGATTCGACAAAATGATTAACGTTAAACGAATCAATGGCTCTATTATATGATTCGGGGGTATGGCTCTTGAAAGCTTCATAATGAAACATCAATCCATACCCGCTCTCTTGTAACCAACGCTCTTTAGAAATGGCCCTTTCATTGAGCGCGTGCCCCAAAAGCACTGCCACCAAAATCTTTAAACATGGAACCACTATTTTCACTTATTTTTTTTAGGCCTATTCTGCCGCTTATTCTTGACCTTTTCCCGAAAGGTCGGGACAGGTAACCCATCATCAGGTTGGTTCCAGAACCGGTAAGGATCATCATGCCGACGCATCTCAGAGAGGAGTACAGATTCCATTTCCTTGAGCTTATTTGAGTACTTCGGATGAGAAGCAAGATTGATCTGTTCAGGGCTAGGCTTAGCACCGGTCAAAGCCATGACCGCCGAAACATGATGTTCTTTCATGAATTCTTGTGGGTTATCCTTTAAATTAAAGAGTTGCGTATGCTTCATTCCTGTCTTTTCAACTTCGTATTTGATTAGTTTCCAATCCCCTTTTTTAACACAACGGGAACCTGGCCTACCTCCACCACAATAGACTCCGTAAAGGGTATCACGGACTGCGCTCTTCTTACCCTCAATTACTGGTTTAAAGCTTATACCCTCAGAAGTTGCTGGGGCCTTGATCCCTGCCAAATCACAGGCTGTACTCAAGACATCGAGTAAAAAGATATTCCCCTTGGCTCGTGCGCCAGCCTTAACTCCAGGCCCTTTCACAATAAAAGGAATGCGCCAAGTATGATCGTATAAGTTTTGCTTGCCCTGCAAACCGTGTCTACCAATGGCCATTCCATGGTCCGCAGTATAGATAATGTAAGTGTTATCTATTTCGCCCATCGCCTCAAGCTTCTTGAGGACTCGACCAATCTGTATATCAATATTTTCACTGCACGCAAATTGCCGGCCAATCTCATTACGTATAGTGAGCTCATCGCGTCGTCCCCAAACCCCCTTCACTGCTACCTCATCACGAACATTCATATGACTATTATCGAAAGGATGTTTCGGTAAATAATTAACCGGTAACGGAGGCTGCTTTGCGTTGGCAGGAGGAAAAGCTTCCTTATTATTATGATTAACTGCACCATATTTAGCTAAAAGCTCAGGCTTACCATCCCTCACATCATGAGGATGGGAAAAACCGAAATAGATAAAGAAAGGGTCAGTGTCCTTTGTAGACTCACGATCATCGAGGTAGTCTAAAACCTGCTCAGCGTGCCAGGCACTGCCTCCTTCGTCAGTCCCTCCACGGCGCGTCCCATCGCGACGAACCTCAAAGAGCTTATTGGCAGCCTCGTAACTATTTCCATTCTTGCAAGTCCGCATCGTGTCATATCCAGCCTTATTAAAAACAGCAGGCAACGTGTACTTAATCAAATTGTGTGGAACCATCTTTGAATTATTGACGTGTGGATTCATGATTCGTCCAGACTTGTCGGGAACATGCCAGAGTGTACGGCCAGTCATAATCATATGCCGCGATGCCGTGCAAACGCCTCCGACCCAGGAACCCATTTGGTAGGCCCCATCAATTACCATGCCTTCTGAAGCCATTTTCTCCAGCACCGGTGCATTCATGACGCTACGAGTATTGTAAAACTTGAAGTCAAAGGGTGACTGGTCATCAGCAATAATGAAAAGAATATTGGGTCGCTTACTGGCTGCCTTGCAGATCTCAAATGAAGCTGCAGGAATCAGCAAAGTTAAAATAAGGATTGTGATAGTCTTCATAGTTTAATCATTTATTAAGTCCTGGATGCTTGGTCTTAAATTCTGGAAATGGAGCCGGTGCATTTTCTGGAAATCGATCAAGAATCATCTGCAAACGTTGGCGACGACCCGGTGCTATTTTATCCAAGGGGCTTACTTTATTTTGCTGCAATGGATCCTTATTCAGATCATGGAATCCGCCCTTATTATCAACTAAGTGATGCCAATCACGAATCATTCTGAAATTACCGATCTGAGAATAGATCCAACTACGCTTATCAAATGGATCTTCACTTCCTCGTAAACTTGGAATAAAAGATTTCCCATCCAGTTTCAATTGCTTTGGAGGACTGGTCCCAGCCAATTCTAATAAGGTAGGATAAATATCAGTGAAATCAATTAGGTCACGCGATACAATTCCACCCTTATTCAAAAATGGTGCTCGAACAATAAAGGGAACGTGCACGCCCCAATCAGCTTCACGCCCTTTGCCTTTGGGATATGGCTGACCATTGAGATTCCCTGATGCAGCTGATCCGTTATCACCGGTAAAAAGGATCATGGTTCGTTCCTTCAACCCAAGCTCATCAAGGGCCCTTACAATTTTACCGACCAGATGATCCATATAGGTCACGTTACCTGCGTACAAAGCCAACTTTCCTTCGGGTGGATTTGCCTCATTCATTGGAGTGATCGTATGCGGGCCATGCGTCAAAAGCATAGGATAATAAATCAAGAAAGGATCATTCTTGTGGCGCTTAATGTAATCAATCAGGAATTGATTAATTGTGTCCGGCCCGTAGGGAACCTTGGCCCGTTTACCATTAGTAATCAAAAGACCATTCCAAAAACGCTCCTCAGTCTCGGGTTCACCTTCTTCTACTCCAGGCCAGACACAATGCTCATCAAATCCATGCCTATCTAAAGCATCAGGATCCTTTCCTAAATGATTAATCTGCCATTTTCCACCAATGGCAGTGGCATAACCCGAACCACGCAATGTCCTAGCAAAAGTCGTAAACTTTTTTGATTCTAATCCGGCCCCTCCCCATCGAGGCACGTCATAATGTTGAACCCATCCATGATTACATGGGTATTGGCCAGTCAGCAGAGTCACGCGGGTCGGCGTACAGATAGGCAGAGACCAGGCAGTCTGGTAAAGAACTCCCTGCTCAGCTAGCTTGTCAATGTTTGGGGTAGAATGCTCAGCCCCATAAGAACTGACCCAGTCCCGGCCCATATCATCAACCATTATTAAAATGATATTAGGCCGATCCACTGCATGAACAGTGACGGACATCCACAATAAAATGAGCAGTTTCTTCATTTAGAATGGAACGGCTTACTAGCTACGATTTGCTGAATCAAATCGCGTAAACCGTATTTACGCTTAGATATGGTTGAGACTATACGATCGATATCGTCTCGATCAGTAAAACTGATTCGTCTACCCAGAGCATACACGAAAAGTTTTTCTGTCAAACAACGAGTGAACTGCTCGGGCCTTGAAAGGAGGTATTCACGGATACCGCTTGGCCCAATGACAGCTGTGCCATCTGGCATTTTTCCAGAAGCATCAATGGGCATACGCTTAGA
>PVBE010889156.1_pt1 | contig 16365 bp, 14 predicted proteins | sample 1631181 | NCBI WGS metagenome assembly PVBE01 (sample SAMN08397723, study PRJNA350692) | Marine metagenome, whole genome shotgun sequencing project. | isolation source: water | place: Pacific Ocean | collected 2012-04
CCAATGCTTTTTGCTTTTTCTATTAGATAATAAGGATCAACTGGAATGCAGTGGCCTCCAACTCCTGCCCCGGGATAATGAGGCAAAAATGCAAATGGCTTATTGGAGGCTCCTTTGATTACCTCTATTATGTCAATACCTGCTTTGTCAAAACTCTTGGCCATTTCATTAATAAAAGCAATATTAATGTCCCTGAATGTATTTTCCATCATTTTTGTTGCTTCGGCTGCCTTTACGTTACCCAATTCATTTATATTTGTTGAGCCAAGTAGAGATTCATAAAATTCATATGCCTCTGTTGAAGACTTTTTATCAATACCACCAACAACTCTTGGTATTCTTCCGATTGTGAAATTCTTATTGCCAGGGTCAATCCTCTCAGGACAATGCGCCAGATAAAATTTATTTACCTTTGATTTTTTTAGGATTGGCAAAATAACTTCTTCTGTCGTTCCTGGAAAAATGGTAGATTCTATAATTACCAGTGTACTTTCTTTCATTGCCTTTGAAACAGAAACCGCTGCTGACTTTAGTGCTGTCAAATCAGGAATATGGTTTTTATCAACTGGTGTAGGCACGCAAATGAGAACAATATCTGAATTTTTTACTGCTTCTTCAACATTGGCAGTGACCTGCAACTTGCCTTTTACTTTTTTAAATTCGCTTTCTAAATAGCTGTCTTTTATTGGGCATATTCCTTTTTTGATTAAGGAAATCCTATTTTTATCAATATCTGCTCCAATTACATCATATTTTAGAGCACATAAACATGCTACAGGCAACCCAACATATCCTAATCCAACTACTGCTACAGTTTTCATTCGTCAAAAAGAAACAAGTTTGCTTTATAAAATTTTCTAGATAATTATTCTAATTAATAGATAATTTATAGTTTACCATAATATTTATAAAGATTACGCAGTGCCTTTAAGAGTAAAAAATGGCTAAGAAAAGAAAAAAATTTTTTCAAAATATTCTACTGCTGATTTTCACAATTATAGCAACCTGGATATTTATTGAAATCATGCTAATATTTTTTTTCCCTCAGAACCTCAATATAACCCAACTAGATGCAGATAAGGTTTTTGAGCTTAAGCCAGGCATCAGCTCTATACTTGAAAGACAAGAATTCACAACGCATGTCAAAATAAACTCACATGGTTTTAGAGATAATGAATTTGAGTTCAAAAAACCAAAAGATACGACAAGAATAGCTTTTGTTGGGGATTCTTTTGTTTTTGGTTATGGTGTTGAATTAAATGAAACGATGGTGAAGATTCTTGAAAATAAATTAAATTCAGGGTCAAATGAAAATTATGAAGTTCTTAATTTTGGAATTTCCGCATATGGAACTGAGCAAGAGTATCTTTTAATCAAAGATGATGTTCTCAGGTATTCGCCAGATATAATCCTGCTTGCTTTTTCACTTAATGATATAAAAGAAAATGTGAAATTTAATCTATTTGGCATGGAAAATAACACTCTAGTCAGAAACCCCCCACAAAAAATTACACCGATATTAAAGCTAAGAAACTATGTAAGTTGGCACTCCCATCTTTATTCATTAATCTATTTTTCAGTGATTGACAATCAAAAATTAAGAAATCTTCTTATTAAAATAAAATTATTGAATCCTCCTTCCAAGGATCCAAGTACTGATTTTAACTCTTTAATATATCTTAACTTAGAAAACCAGGATTTTGACTATGCTGTGAATAAGACCCTATTATTGCTGAACAAAATAAATAATGTTGCAACACAAAATAAAGCAAAATTAATAGTCTTTATGATACCTTCAAAAGAGCAAGTTGATTCTAATAAAATGAAAGATTTCATTAGAAATAAAAATCTGGATATTGATAAACTTAACATAACTAAAGTTCAGAAAATACTTAAACCATCATTGTGGAAAAATAGCATTAGGATAATTGAACCATTAAACAAATTTAGAAAGCATAATACCAATAATACTTTCTACTATGATATAGATGGACACTGGATTAATAAAGGACAGGAGTTGGCTGCTGATATAACCTATGAATATCTGATAAATAATGATTATACACGCTAAACATTTCTCATAAGTTTTAAATACAGCAATAGAGCACCATTATATTATGAAAGTTTTAATTACAGGAGGCAGTGGGGCTTTAGGAAGATCTTTAAAAAAAGTTTTTAAGGATGCTTATTGCCCAAAACATTGGGAAATGGAGGTAACTGACGAAGAAAAAGTACATAAAGTTGTCTTAGATTATAAACCAAATGTTCTGATACATACTGCTGCTTTTGTTAGTGTTAGGGGATGTGAAGAAAATAAAGAAAAAGCCCAGAAAGTTAATGTAGAAGGAACTCAGAATATCGTAAATGCGTTGAAAGAGTTGAATAATGGATGTTATCTTGTTTATATATCTACAGCATGTGTTTTTGCTGGTGAAAATGAAAAATATTATACTGAAGATGATGCTCCAGAGCCGAAGAATTATTATTCCATGACTAAATTTGAAGCAGAAGGAGTTGTTAAGGAATATGGAACTTATTGCATTATCAGAACCAATTTTGTTTCGAAAGGGCAATGGAAATACCCAAAAGCCTTTGTTGATAGGTTTGGAACTTATTTGTTTGCTGACCAGGTTGCTGAGGGAATTTTAGAGGTTGTTAAAAAAAGAGAAAAAGGTATTATTCATATAGTTGGGGATAAAAGGACGAGCATGTATGACCTTGCTATTTTATCCGGGTCCAAAAACATTGGTAAAATGACTTTAGATGAATATAATGGCCCTCCTGTTACAGTGGATATGAGCCTTTCAACAAAAAGATGGAAAAAATATAAGATAGAATGATGGAAGAAACTAATGCAAAGAAGCTGAATATTGGATGCGGTAAGGACATAAAAAAAGATTATATTAATCTGGATAAGGCAAAAGCACCTGGAGTTGATGTTATCCATGATATTGATCAGTACCCATGGCCGTTTGAAGATAATTATTTTGATGAGGTTTATGGCAGGGATGTAATTGAACACGTTAAAGATTTGTTCAAGGCAATGATGGAGATAAAGAGGATTTGCAAGGATGATGCGGTTGTAAGGCTTATAGTGCCGTACTGGCACTCATCAGATGCATTTTATCCAAATCATAATTATTTTTTTAATATTGACAGTATGAAGTTTTTTACTGAAAAAGGAAGGACCTATGATTCCCATTACGGCTTTAGGATAGAAAAAATAGAACTGATACCCTCAAAAATTGGAAAACTTATACCTCCAATCCCTGTTCCAAGAAAATTATTTCCAAATGTGTTGAACCTGAGGCACTTGATGAGCTACTTATTTGGAGAAATTATTTTGAAAATAGATTTTACCTTGAGAGTTGTTAAGAAATAAGATGAAAAAACCCTTGGTTTCAGTAATAGTAGTCAATTACAATGGAAAAAAGCTTCTAAAAATAATTTTAGAATCACTTAAGAAATCAGCTTTCAAGAATTATGAAACAATAATTGTTGATAATAGTTCTACTGATGGGAGCCAGGAATTTATTAAAAAAAACTATAAGAAAGCAGCCTTAGTAGAAAATAAAGAAAATTTAGGATATTCGGGAATAAATTCCGGGTTAAAATACTGTAGGGGAAAATATATCCTCTTTTTGAATAATGATATGGAGATAGATAAAGATTGCATCTCCCAACTTGTTAAAACTATAGAGTCAGATAAAAAAATCGCAATGGTTGCCCCCAAGCTTGTCAATTATCATAATAAAGCGCTGAAATCAGGAGGAACATGGATATCAAGAGCATTTTATAGTGGCCATATACCAGAAAATAAAAAAAATATTGTCAAGGAAATATCCTACCTTGGTGTTGGACTGGTCAGGAAGGATTTTGTTGACATGTTTGGGTATTTATTTGACCCCGATTACTTTATTTATGCAGAAGACCTTGATATGGGGCTGAGAATAAGGCTTAGTGGCAAAAAGATAGTGTTTAACCCAAATGCAATTTTATATCATATGCATGCAGTTACAACCCAAAAAACAAATGGAACCTTTACCACGTTTTTAATGGAAAGAAACTCTTTAATTACATATTTTAAAATACTTTCATTAAAAAACATAGCATTCTATTTCCCTTATGTATTAGCAATAAGATTTTTTGCTATCCTTAGAGACTTAGCAAGCTTTAAATTTTTAAATGTATATGCAAGGTTACGATCATTGTTTTGGATAATTTTTAATCTAAATGTTGTAATAAAAAAGAGAAAAGAAACACAGAAATTTAGAAAAGTAAATGATGAATATATCACTAGGATCTTTAGTGAGAAATATTTGTTTAAGAAGCCTTTTATTATCTGAACTTATAAGCCTCTGTCTTAGTCTCTTCATTTCTGTAAATAATTTTACCTTTGGTTTTTATTTCAGAAAGCATTTCATTATTAAGCATACATAGTCTATCAACTTTAAAATCCTGGTTTACAAAAGCATAATTTGCACTTTCCAAATTTTCTATTTCTGGCTTTACAGTCTGCCTAGCAATGTAGTAAGAAATGCATTGACTTCCGGAAAGAAAGATATCATTTTTATTTGTATTCTGCCTTATCCACTCAAAGTCGTTACTATAAGAATCCCACAAATTTGCCGCTAAACTTATTTTTAATATTGAGGTAGAAGTAAATCCTACGATGATTAGGATGAGTATAATTCTAAATATGTTCCTTGAACTTTTAAATTTGATTTTCTCTAGCCCATGTGCCCAAATCATAGCTATAGCAGGAAATGCAGGTAGCATAAACCTTGACACAGACCAGCTCGCATTCACTATATAAAGGAGTATTAGTATTAAGTAAGAACCAATCCAGACAAATAATAAGCCCTTATAATTTAAATTTTTAGATGCCACCCCCATAAACAACGGAACTGAAAAAATTATTGTTCCTAAGAACCACAAGTTAAAAAAAAGATTTAAATATGGAATTTCTAAAAAATTTAATGTTCCTATATTTCCGTTAGGAACTCCAAAAATCCCCAAGTAAATGCTTGTAATTGCATCGATACTGAAAACCTTCAGCAGATTCACAGCGCCTACACCTGATTCTACAAATGTTTTTACTTCAATTCCATGAAATATGCTGTTCATAAAAGGCCATACAGGATTTCCTAAATAGATCCAATTTCTTATGAACCATATTGATCCTATAGCTATTGGAATTATTGAAACAATTGCAACATTTTTCATCAAAGTCCTCACATTCCCCTTATAATTCATGTAAATAATAAATAACAATACTGGCAAAATAAATATTCCATTGTATTTTGTTAAAATTGCAAGGCCAGCTGTTATTGATGAAAGCATTGTCTTATTTTTTAATGCCAGGTATACGCTTAAGACTGCAAGAAAAGTTACCATGCCATCTATATAGCTGAATACGCTGTAATCTATACTCAATGGTATGAATGTTAAGAATATTAGCGAATAAAATGCTTTTTTTTTATTGAAGAGCATCTTTGCTATTAGGAAAGAAAAGATTAATGTTAGTGACCCAAGAATCGGAGAAACCATCTTAGTTGCAAAATCCGCTGCACCTTCATTGAAATTTATGAATACCTTGTAGACTAATGCTGTTACAATATGAAACAATGGTGGCGGCCAGAAAGGCTCATCCCTGCCAAAAAACTCGAATAAGGGTAGTTTGTTATTTTCTGCAATAAATCTGGAGTTTGAAAGCTGCCAGCAGGCATCCCCTGAAACAGCGTAAATAGATACCAATGAAAATCTGATTAAGATTCCTATTACTATTATTATGATTGCTAGTTTTGTGTATTTGTCTAAGTTATTGAGTTTTTTTATCATCTTAATAGCCTTATTACCGCTTCTGAAAATTTCTTTATATTCTCTTTTTCAACTAAAATACCTTTTTTTACAATCTCTGGATGGGATCCTATGTTAAAGGTAACGACTGATTTTCCACAAGCCTGTGCTTCTGCAGCAGGTAAATCAAATCCCTCCCATAAAGATGCAGTTACATAAACGTCACATGCTGCATAGTAATATGGCAGGTCTTTGTCTTCTACAAATCCAGTAAATATTATGTCACTATCTGCCAATTTTTTCAGATTTCTAAAATAATTATTGAAAGTGGGTTTTCCAGCAATTATTAATTTGGAATTTGGAATTTTATTTTTTATAATTTTGAATAACTGCAGTAATAAATGAACTCCTTTGTGCGGCGCAATTCTTCCAACATACAATAAAACCTTTTTATTTTTCAGATTATATTTTTCAATTATTTTTTTACCGCTAACTTTTTTATTGAACCTTTTCTTGTCTATTTTATTGTAGATAACCTTGCTGTCAATTCCAGATACTTTCTTTAAATCATTTTTCAAATATTTACTTACAGAATATACTTCATCAACATTTTTTAAAGTTATATTTGTAAAAAATGAGAATAAGTTCATATATAATTTTTGTAAAACATTGTCTAATAATCCCGTAGTATTAATGCCGTGATTAAAATAAATATATTTTATTTTATATTTTTTTCTGGCAAGATAAGCTAACCAGTTCATTGGGTAGAAATGGCTTACTATAACATCATACTTTTTTAGATTTTTATAATAACTAATTTTTTTGCTGTCAAGAAAGAAAAAAAGCCGGTATAGACGCTGCAAGAATGTATTTTTAGGTACACCTAAAGAAATTACATTATAGTTTTTTGGCTTTATGTTGGATTCTAATGCTATAACAGTAACCTTATTTCCTTTTTTTGTATATTCTTCTGCCTGTTGTTCCACTACGCGGTCAATTCCACTATAGTAATTGAATGTTGGAGTCAAAATTGCCACTTTCATTAGATTTCACCCATTAATTTCAGGAATTTCAACTTCGTAACCATAAAATAACCTGCTGCAAGTTGCTTAATGCCTAGCTTTGAATGCCCTTTTGTCCTGTTGATAAATATTATTGGTACTTCTTTTATTTTGAAACCTTTTAAATGAGCTTTGAACAACACTTCCTGAACAATAGAAGGCCCTTTTGATTTAATTTTGTTTAAATTTATTTTTTCCAATACTTTTCTTTTAAAACACCTAAAACCAGAGTTGCAGTCTCTGACTTTTAATCCTAATAAGACCATTATGTATAGGTTGGCAAAATATGTTATTATCCTTCTCATAATGCTTCTTCCAACTTCTTTGCTGCCTTTAACACGTCTTGAACCAAGAATTAAATCAGCATTTTTAAGTTCCTGCAGCATTAATGGAATATATTTTGGGTTGTGAGACATATCTGCATCCATCTCAACAATTATGTCTGCATTATTTTTTAAACAATAAATAAAACCATCTTTGCCTCCAGAACCTCTGCCACGATTTGTTTTTCTTAATAATAAATGCACATTTTTTTTCTTTTTTGATATTTTCTGAACTATTCTCCAGGTTCCATCAGGGCTATTATCATCAGCAACAACAATATGCAAATTTTTCATCTTTAAGTTTAGAATTTCATTTATTAACTTCTCAATGTTTTCTTTTTCATTATAGGTTGGAATCATTATGAAAGTTTTCATTTTAGATTAATTTCTTAATAGCATCAACTATCTCATCAATATCCCATTCTGGAGGGTCATCACATTTTGTTTGGTAAGAACAATAAGAGTTTCCTTTTCCGATTATTTTTATCCCCTTACTATAAAGTTCAATTTCTGCTGCTGAAGTTGGGTAGAAAAAAGCAACAACCCTCTTCTTTAATGCAATCCCAATATGCATAGCTAAACTGTCTGAAGATATAATAATATTACAAAGGTTCACTAATGAGACAAAATCCATTATGGAGTTCTTACAGCCTGCATTAATAACGTTAGAATTTATTTTTCCCAGAATTTTGTTATTTCTTTCTTCTTCTTCCGGACCTCCAAACAAAATTAATTTAACATTTTTAATTTTTTCATTTAATTTGTCTATAAGTTGTGCAGTTTCTTCTACACTCAATTTCTTATCTTTCCATCTACCCCCTGCTCCGGTATTTAGACCAATAATTAAATCATCTTTAGTAATGTTATTTTTATTTGCAAAATTCCACGCAAAATCCAGGTTTTCTCGGTCTAAAAATAATTCAGTCTGGTATTTTTTATTTTCATTTAGACCCAGAATAGTAAAATGAATTTCGTGATAGGTTAGTTTATTTGCAGCTTTTAACTCATCCGCTTTCTGCTTTCCAAATTTAGATATTAAGCCCATGTCAAACCATTCTGCAGAATCATCTGTATATTTCCTTTGACCATTTTCAATATACGCCCCTACCAACTTATTTTTTTTGACCTCTGTGGCAAGTTTGCAAGCAGATTCTTCATCATCCAGATTTATTACAAGATCATATTTTTTTGGTAATTTTTCGGACTTTTCAATTAAAAAAATATTGTCTATATGGGGATTATTTTTTATCAAATAAAAAGCATTTTCTTTAGTAACCCAATCTATTGTAGCTTCAGAATATTTTTCTTTGAGAGCAGGAGCTACTGAAGTTGTTCTAATAACATCCCCTATTGCTCCAAGCTTTATTATCAATATGTTCATAGCTTAGAAGAATAATTATGCCAATATAAAGTTTTCTGCTAAACCAAATATTTATAAATATGCCTTAATTAATACATTCCATGAAAATCAGCAGGAAATATGCAGAAACAGTCATATTTGTTGCTCTTTATCTTACAGCAATATACCTATGGACTCAGCCTATTCAAGATAATACAATGCCTTATGGGGAATTTGATGCAATATCCCATATACAAGTTGCAGATTATATGTCACAGAGCGATAAATCATTGCTTTATCTTCCGCCATATATAGATTTGAGATACTGGATTGATAATGCATACAGGCCCCATACGCTCTGGTATCATCCGCCCTTCCATACAAACTTTGCAGTGATGCAGGTTTTAGGGGCCGAAAGGATTGTCCCAATATACCTTACAAATGCAATATTCTCAACAGCAATTATAATATCTGTCTATTTTGTCATGAGAAGGTTGTTTGGGTTTCTGCCTGCAGTACTGTCTGCTTTGCTTATTATCTTTTCCCCAAGGGACTTCATGCCCTTTCTTTGGGGGCAGTGGCCTGAGAGGCTTGCTTATGCATTCATACCCCTGATTCTTTATTGCTGTTATATGTATTATATAGCATATAGCGACAATAAGGACAAGCCAATTTACATCTACCTTACAGCCTTATTCCTGGCAATAAATATGCTTATACATCCATTGGTGTTTTTTCATTCTATCTTTGGTTTAGTAGTTCTTGCAATTTTTTTGGCAATAAAGGAAAAGAAGTTTCCTTTTAACATCAAACATATTTCAATATCAGTAATGATTATCATTGTTATGCTTGCAATATCTCCTCTCCAGACAGGGAATGTTATTATTAAGTTCTCTAAAGAAAGCAGCGAGCAGACTGATAGTGATTTTTCAAGAATTTTTAAATGGTCTTTTGAGCCAGAGCGTTTTGAAGGCAGTGTGCCTGCTAGTTATTTTTCTTTCAAGGAAATGCATGGTTTGTGGACAATGCCGTTTATAGTATTGGGAATATTATTTTTGGCCTTTAGAAGAGAAAGAAAAGATATTTTTTTGTTAGCATGGGTTGTAAGCTTATACCTGGTATTGCACAGGGATTTTTTTGGGTCAATGATATTTTTGCATAGATCTTTGTCAGCATCAGCGCATATATTCGCGCCGCTTACAGTAATAGGTATGCTATCACTTTCCTCAATTGTAAAGCTTCCCAGGAATTATAACACCTACATAAAGTACGCTTTGGCCATAGTCTTCATTTTCCTTGCAATATCAATAAACGGCAAAAGCGCCTACCCGGTCCTTAAAAATGCGTATGGTGGACTATCAAGGATGAATTCCGCGCAGTTTGAGGTAAGCGAATGGTTGATGGAAAACACAGAGCTTGATGAAAATGCAACAATCATAGGCCCGCTAATATTCAAGAGGTCAAGGTGGATGGCAGCCATCTCCCAAAGGCCCTTTAGCTACTTCCCTGCAATATCCTTGGATGATGATCTATTCGTAGAGCACCTGACTAAGGACTATTTCATAGTAGACTACTCTGATTTTATATTGCTAAACAATGAAAACGCTATTGCACAGCTGCAGACCTTTGAATCGTCTGTTTTGGCAAACTATACGCGATTGTACAATAAAAATAACATAAGAGTATACAAAAAATGAATATAAGCAATGATATAAAATTTTCAATATTTTTGGGCATAATAATAGCGTCAGCATTCTTTTTCATATTAGGCATAACCGGACTGTTGGTAGCCCTAGGACTCATGGTTGGATATATTTTTGTGTTTTATCTGATCTTAAATAACTTTGAGCTTGATATGTCTGAAAAGATAGTCTTTTCATTCTTCATAAGTATTGGGATATTTCCATCCATAGTGTATTTGCTTGGGCTGATGATGTCTTTTAGGATTGCAATTGCAGTAACTTTTATACTGCTGATTTTTATAGCATACCTGATAAAGAAGCTTAAGAAGAAATAAACCTACTTTCTTATAGCAGCTGCAATTCCAATTATAATCAAAACTAAAGGCAGCAGTATTGCATGGTATTTTAGGTTTAGCCCTATTAAGCCAATGTAATAGCTGGCTATGCTTGTTATAGCAGCTGAGATCATAATGCCGACAATAAACCTTTCCATAAAGTCCAATTTTTCCCTCCAGTACAGCAGTATGAAGTAACCTGGAAGTACAAAGAGCCAGAACAATGACAAAACATTTCTGAATAAAACAGCCAAATTTTCTTTATAAAATGCAATTTTAAATATTATCAGAGCTAATAAAAACAATATTCCCATATACTGCGCTTCTTTCTTGACTAATTCAAAAACTTCTTTCTTCAATGCAATCACCCCCCGGATTGTTATTTTTTAGTATTACAACAAGCTGATTTTCAAAAACAGGATTTATAAAATCTTTTTTAATGAGGTCATTTGCTATAATGAGGTTATATTGGGCCAGTACAGGTTGCCTGGATGCCCTATCAAACACATAATAATCAAAATTACATATATTTCTTGGTCCAAAAGAGTATTCGGAAGATATTGTTGCTAAATGGTTTATAAACTTGAAAAAGGAGGTTCTATAAGTCAATGTTTGCGCATCATCTCCTGGAAATTCAGTTATATACTCTTTTTTTATTTTTCTTTCTTGAAGATATTTTATAAAATCATCAGGATCAACTTGATAGTGGATTCTTTTCGAGTTTCTTAGAAGAGCGTCTTGGTTGTATATGTCCCCATAAAAGAAATAAATTGTGGCATTAGTTTCTGTATTCTCGCTGATCCAGTTAAGAGATTCCCAATGGAAAGAGTCCATTATTCCCTGATGTGTAGCTATGTTGAGATAAGGTATTGAGGGTATGGTCTGGACATCTGTCTGCTTCAATATCGGAAATTTTATTATCCCTGTCAGCAGTACAGCAAGAATAACCAGAATAGCAGCTGTATAAACAAAATTCCACTTCTTTATTATGAATTTGAAGAGAATATAGATGCCCAAGCCTATAAAAACAGAGAGATATATGGGCCAGAAGAACCTTATCTGGAAAGACCTGAAACCAAAGCCTACATAATTTAGGAAACCGCCGATAAGCATTGAAACAGCTAAAATTAAGGAAACATGCAGATTTTTTAACTTAGATATTGAAAGAATTAATCCAAAACCTAAAGGTATTGCTAATAGGCCAAATCCAGCTATATAAAATCCTGGATTTCCATTCCAGACAGGTTCGATAATAAATGAGTAAGGCTGTGCTTTAAACCATGTGTTTAGAAATATTATAACATAGTAAAAAGATATCACAAGAAAAATACCTGCAGATATCCCCATGGTTTTGATATCATTCTTATTTAGTTTTTTTGCTAATAACTTTAAACCAAAAAATAAAACTAAAAATAGCATACCAAATATGAGCGGTGGCATATGGGTTAAGGCCATTGCTGAAAGTGATAACGATATAATGATGAATGATTTATCCAAATTCATTCTCATAACAGCCCAGAAAAATAGTAGAAGGAATGATTGCGATAAAATAGAAGGCCAGTGCCCCCACATAAACCCCATTAATGGGGGGTGGGAAAAGATTAGCATGGATAAAAGCAGCGAGAATAAAGCGACTGTTTTGTTGAAGTTTCTTATTATGAGATACATCACAAAACTTGCAATTATGGCAAAAAATACTGCTATAAAATATATTGCATCATAGGTTTCTGCTCCTGATGCATAAGACCATGATATAGCCAAATGGTAGATTACCGGAGGATAAGTTCCAACAACATCTTTAAATCCCTTGACTATGTACGCTGCGTCATACCTAAAATGTCCCGCATCCTTGATTGCTTCAGCTCTTATTTGATGCTGAAATGCATCAGATGCACCGTAGGCATAAGGAAAATCATGTTGTATTTTATGGTCAAACAAAACTCCAGGACCTATAAATATAAAAATAGCAAAAAATAAAATCAAAATAATTTTTTCCAAATCAAAATTTATTTTTACCACCTGAACTATGAAATTTTACAGTATTTTTATTGTCAAAAACAAATATACTATTACCTGTGTCTTGCTAAAATATATCTACTAGATGGCTTCCTATGAACTCTGCACCACCAGTTACTAATATCCCCATTGTATTTGGGCTATTTTGGAGTTTTATAAATTTACCTTTTTTTGATATAATATTATGGATTTCTTGAAAAAGATTTATAAATTGTTCATATTTGTTTGTAGTTAATCTTAATTTAGGTGGAATATGCATACAAATGAATGGGACAAACACTGGGCAAATGAATTTTTGTCAGTAAATAGGATATTTAAATTCTATAGAAAATATATCATGTCAAATGCCTTATCGTTCTTTTTCGAGAAATATTTCCCAAATGAGGGGTTATTTGTTGAGTGCGGTTCAGGTTCCTCTCTAACGTCTTACATGATTAAGAAACATAAAAGAAAACTAATAGCACTTGATTTATCGAATGTTGGGTTACAGGAGGCAAGGAAAGTAAAAAATCTGGACTTTTACATCCAAGCAAACACGCTGAAGTTGCCTTTTAAGCTGGATAGTGTTGATGGTATATGGAATCTAGGTGTTATGGAACATTTTACGCAAAAAGAAATTGATATGGCAATGCAGGAATATGTCAGAGTACTGAAAAAGGGATCTTATGTAGTTTTATTCTGGCCCCCAGTTTATAGTTCTACAGGATTCGCTTACAAGACAATAGAAAAACTGATAAAAGCTGTATCTGGCAAGAAATTTAGATTTTACCCTGATGAAATAAGCAGATTGCGATCAAAAAAAGAAGCTAAAATTATAATGAAGCGTAATGGATTCAGAAGTTGTAAAGTATATTTCCCTTGGAGAAACTGTTTTGGTGACTTAGTTGTTGTTGCGAAAAAATGATTAACAAATCTTGGAGAGAAAGATTAATCCATTTTGCTATAATACTCTTAGTTATATCCTTATATTTTTATTCTTACTTTAATGTCAACACAATGCCTGCAAGGTCTGATGCACCTGAAATAGTCGGAACTCATACAAATGATTTAATGGCATTGCTGGCCATTTATCCTTTCGAAATAAGAAAAACTATAGATGAATATGGACAATTTCCATTCTGGAGCCCTTATAGGCTAGGAGGCACTCCGATATATTCAAAACCGCAAGCTGTATTTTTTTATATTAACCTGCCATTAATACTATTTGCACCTACTGTATTTGCTGGTGTAAAATGGTCTATATTGCTTCATTTTGTTATTGCTGCCGGTGCTATGTATTCTCTTATGTATTATCTCTCAAAAAAAAACCTTGTAGCATTTGTAGCATCATTTGTGTATACTTTTAATGGGTTTATAGTAACCACACTTAATTGGGGGCAGACAAACATTTTATACCCTTATGCATGGATACCTCTTATATTCCTGTTTACATTTTTGGCGTTTGAAAAAAAAGAATGGATTGCATATAGCATAGGAATAGGAATATTTTTTAGTTTTATGGTTTTGGGAGGAGGAGCACAACTTTTCCTTTATACTTCTATATTGTATATTTATTTTTTATTAGTATACTACTTTATTAACATATCCCAAGGAAAATTATTGCCTAATTTAATTAAAATTGCAAGGATGTCTATAATTGTAATCCCAGTATTTTTCGGTTTGATTGCCGTATTTTTATTGCCTAATTCTGATTTAATGAGTATAGGGGTGAGGAATCAAGGCTATTCATATGAACAAAGTGTAGGGGGAACATTACATTTGAATTATCAAACTTTCAAAACTATGTTTGTTGATCCCCATATTTTTAAAACACCGCGTCAAGATTGGAACTCAACAGGTCTAGGACTTATCCCGCTTCTGCTTTTGTTTGGAAGCTTATTTTATGTGAAAAAGAAAAAAGTACTTTTGTTTATTCTCCTGACGATTATTGTTATACTCATATTTCGAGGCTCATTTCTTTATTTCATATTCTGGAAATTCATACCCCAGTTTCAGCAGGTTAAAGGAATCTTTAAAGGCTATGCATTAATTTATTTCATATTGTCTGTATTAACTGGTTTTGGATTCATGTACCTGCTTTCTGTCACTAAAAAACTAAAGAATAACACTAGGAACTTCATTATTTATTCAATTATTTTGCTTGTAATGATAAACTTGACTTTTTTTAATAATACTTTGAATATGATGACTGACCTAAAATATGAATTAAGTAAAAATGAAGTATTGAACTATATTGCTGATGATGAGGATATACTGAGATTCCGAATTTTTGAGACACAGGGAATAGACTGGGGTACGGATCATTATAGTGTTACTTTGGGAATTCACGATGTTTTTGGAACTGAGAATATATGGCTTGTCGATTATTTGCCAATATACTTGAGCCAGGCAAACCAAAATCCTGCGAAAGGCTATGGCATTCTAAATACAAAATATATAACTTCTACAAGCGAATTAGATATAGAAGATTATAATCTTGTAGATAAGTTTGAGGAATGCGGGTATTACAAAAATGGGGCAGATATATGCCAGCCAAGAAAGTCAGATGGGCCTTATCTTTATCAAAATGAGAAATTTCTCCCTAGAGCCTATAATGTTGAACAGAGCATTTTTGTGGTAGGAGATAAGGATTCTGTTCTTCAGGTAGTTTATTTTATTATTGCAAATGAAAATTTTGATCCGTCAACTACAGTAGTAGTCCATGGAAAAGGATTGATAAATAATTATGATAGTGAATTCTTAAATAATTTTGATATAATTGTGCTTACCCAAGGATCCATTGACTCTTCATCAAATCTAAAATTAACATCTTATGTTAATGGCGGAGGAAATTTACTTCCAGATGTTATTGCCGGCGAATCTACTTTATCTATAGACACATTAAATAGTTTGTTATTAAATCTTGAAAAAAATGAAGATTATTCTGATGTAGATAAAGCTAAAATTAGTTTGTATACTCCAAATAAAATTATCGTAGAAACAAAAAATAAAGCAGGATTTTTAGTTATGAGTGAAAAGTTTTCATTTTATGAGGGCTGGAAAGCAATTGATGAAAAAGGGAACAATAAAAACATATACAGAGTTGATGGCGTTATAAGTTCAGTTTATCTGAATGGAAATGAAAATCAAATAATCTTTACATACAAGGAGCCTTCTTTTTTGAAGGGAGCGATTATAAGTTTAGTAACATTATTGCTTATAATGGGTTATTACATATATCACTTCAGAAAAAAATATAGGCATAAAGTATAAGAAACGATATTCGAATTTTGTAATTACAAACCAAGAACTCCTTTTACTGCTATCCAGCGCCTTTGTATATCAGTAAATGACCTTATACTCAGAAGTTGCTTTAAGATAAACTTTGGCCTTAAATAAAAACTCCTGTAAGCTTTCTTGTATAAATCAACAATATCCTCTTGGTCCAGTAATTTTGAAGTAAACGGTATTTTACTAGGTGCATAAAAAGTGAAACTATTCCAGTCATCATCAATTTCTCCATGCATTTTAGCAATTTCCCACATCTCAGTTCCAGGATAGGGTGTGGACACCATGAACTGAGCAACATCTACACCCAGTTCTTTTGCAAATTCTATTGTTTCGAGTACTTCTTCTCTAATCTCGGTAGGGAAACCCATCATAAAAAAACCTCTAACATCTATACCAACATCCTTTGCCAACTTTACACCCCGCCTTATCTGATCTTTTGTAACGCCTTTCTTTATGAGTTTAAGAACCCTATCAGAACCAGATTCAATTCCAAATCCTATCTCATAACATCCTGCTTTTTTCATGAGTTTTGTTATGTCA
>PVBE011925051.1_pt1 | contig 16365 bp, 13 predicted proteins | sample 1631181 | NCBI WGS metagenome assembly PVBE01 (sample SAMN08397723, study PRJNA350692) | Marine metagenome, whole genome shotgun sequencing project. | isolation source: water | place: Pacific Ocean | collected 2012-04
CCCGGCAGTGTCTCGTTTGGAGTGTTCTCTGGGGGGAGCCGCTGGCATGCGCGGGGACGTTATCCAGGCTCTGCGAGCGGCGCCACGCCCCCGGCCTGGGCTTTGTGCCGTGGCGCTCGACCGCGTGATTCCGCAGATGGTCCCGGTGGCGCGTGCCGGGGCTGAAAACCGTCGATATACTGGTGCCCGTCAAGCCCGCATTCTCGAACCGGAATCCTGAACATGACCCGATCCCTTTCCGCCCTCGGCATGACGCTCTTCGTCAGCGCCGTGTTCGTCGCCCCCGTCAGCGCCGCACCGCAATGATGCGGGGGTGGTGGAGGTTCCAGCGTGTCCTGGAGCCGACTCGAGACCAGCAAGTCCCTGTTGAACATCAACTGGACCGGCGCCGTCCGGTCGATCGCGACTCAGGTCGCTGAACGGAAAGCGGCGATCGAAGAAATCGCGAATGGCGATCCGCGGCCGCTGCTCTTGTTGCTCGAAACCGAGAAGACCGACAAGAAGGTCAAGTCGCTGCTCGACGCGGCGCTGAAGAGCGAACGGTTCACGCTCACGAGCAACTGGTTCCACTGCGTTCGCATGGACCGGTCGGTGCTCGAGAAGAGCCACCCCTACCACTCGCTGTATGCGGGCCAGAACCCGGCACGGCTGCTCCTCGTCAGCAGCGACGGCAGCAAGTTGGTCCGCTTCCTCGGCACCGCCCAGCAGAAGGTCACGTGGGCCGGGATCGTCAGCGTCCTGAAGAAGGACTACAGGAAGGATCCGACCGCCGCCGTGAAGGCGATCGAGCGGCTGCTCAGCAAGTTCGACGCGTTGGACGACAAGCAAAAGGAACTGCAAGCTCAGCTCGCCCGCGCGGCGAAGAAGAACCAGAAGGACAAGCTCGCGGTCTACAAGAAGAAGATCGCCGCCGTCGACAAGGAGCGGACGAAGGTCTTCCAGCAGAAGGCCAAGCTCGAGAAACTCGGCCTCCGGTCCGAGAGCAAGAAGGCGGGATAGCCCCCCCCCGCTACCTTCACACCCGCGGGAGAGAGTCGAATCTCTCCCGGCTTCGTGTACGGATCAAGGTTCGCGATCCGCGCTCAGCGCGTCCGCGATCGCCGGGACGAATTCCCCCGCCTTGCCCTGGACGAAACAACCGCGGGGGTTGGCGTCGGCCATGTCCGAGAAACTCGACGGTTCCGGATCGACGACGAGAAACGCCGCGCCCCGCTGGGCGACAGTCGTCGCGACGTGCATCGGGAGGGTGGTGGCGCCCGAGGTACCCACGACGACCAGCAGGCGGCACGCCGCAGCTACCGCCATCGAGCTCTCGAAGCGGTACCGCTCCTCGTCGTAGCATTCGTCGAACCAGAGTACATGGGGGCGCAACCAGTCGCCGCAGCGGGTGCACGTCAGCGCCTGCTCGGCTTCGTCGTCGAGGGGGCGGCCCTTCTCCCACGTCGCGAACCGCTCCGGCATCCGCGTCAACTCCGGGGAGCACGCACCCGCACACCGGACGAGGTCGAGGTTGCCGTGAATCTGGTACGTGCGTGCGGCGGAGTTGCCGGCGCGGAGATGCAGGCCGTCCACGTTCTGGGTGACGAGCAGGAACTCGTCGCCGAGCCTGGTTTCCAGTTCCGAGAGGGCGAGGTGGGCGCGGTTGGGCGCAGCGGATTGGCACATCGCGTAGCGGTAGAGGTACCACGCCCAGATCTCCCCGGGCATGCTCCGGAACGCGCTGTAGGTTGCCAGCTCCTGGGGTTGGTAGTTCCGGGAGCCGACCTGCCAGAACCCCTCGGCGCCGCGGAAGGTCGGGATGCCGCTCTCGGCGCTGATGCCGGCGCCGGTGAGGAAGACGACGGGGCCTTCGGCGGCGTCCGCGGCGTGGAGCACCGCGGAGATGGATGGATCGAGCGGGGGCATTGCGGGGATCATATGGGGCGGGAACCGGCGGACGGCTAACCTGCGTCCAGCATGACCAACCTCATCCTTCTCTTTGTCGCTGGCGGGCTGGGCACCCTGGCTCGCTACAGCATGAACCAGCTGGCCGCCTCGGTCATCACGCACGACTTCCCGTACGGGACCTCGGTGATCAACGCCATCGGCTGTCTGCTGTTTGGTGTTGCGCTCGGTCTCGTGAACGAGAAGGTCCTGCCGGCGGCCTACGCGCCCGTGGTCATGGTCGGGTTTCTCGGCGCGTTCACCACGTTCTCGGCGTTCGCCGCCGAGGCGCACGACTTGATGCAGAACGCGAGGTGGTTTGCGTTCGCCGCGTATCTCACGGTGCACAACGTCCTCGGTATCCTGTTCGTGGGACTCGGTTTGAGGTTGGTGCAGTGATCCTGCAGACGTTGGTGTTTCGAGGGGAAGGTCGTCAGGAAGGAGGATCGCCTCAACACGAGTCCGGGCAGTCGTTTCGCCCCGGGGGGGCAGAACCCGCACGATATGCTCCCGAACACTAACAAATTCCCATTCATACAACGTGCGTTAGAATGCGCCGCGACGGGAGTCCGTAAGGTGTGGCCACGTTCTAGGCATTCGGTCGGAACTACTTGGCCAGAGTTGGGTTCTTGGCATGCGATTATCAATGCTGGAAATCAGGGAATGCGTGCGCATGTCCGTCCAGGTGTCCCCGCTCTCAATCTCCGTCAGCCCCGCCCGGAACTGCGCCCAACCCCGCCCGCACCAAGGAGTCAGAATCCATGAACCCCCGATCCATCCTCACCCCCCTCTCCGTCACCGTTGGCTTGACCTTGTCGGCGGCGATATTCGCTCAGGGGCATAAGGGCGTCCTCAAGGGCTCGACCTACATCGACAAGGTGAATGGCTACCGGGTCAAGGTCCCGTCCAGGTGGAAGGAAGTCCCGACCCAGATCGATGAGCAGTGGATCGTCTCCCAGTTCCAATGCCACCGCGAATACGAAGGGCACCACAAGATGGACATGTCCGCGTTCCACCGCCCGGTGATGCGCGTGATCATGTTTGACGAAGAGGTCATCAAGAACACGAAGTACGACAGGGTCAAGGCGGGGGGACTGACCACCACCACGATCAAGCTTCCGTACCGGGACTACAAAGACTACGTCAAGCGCAACCTGAGCAAGGGCGGCTTCTTCTTCACGAAGGAAGAGGAAGGCAAGCTGGGCAAGCTCCAGGTGACCCGCTACGAGGTCAAGGTCGAGAAGATGGCCAACAACGGACGCAGGCAGTTCGTGGCTTGGGTCTACAAGGGGCAGGGGATCAGCTTCGCGGTCGAGTTCGAGTACCTGACGCACCACTTCAAGAAGATCCGCAAGTTCGGCGACAAGTGCCTGAGCACGTTCAAGTTCATCGAGCGCAAGGGCGCTGTCGCAGAGGAGAAGCTGATCAGCACCTCGAAGTGGACGCGGCGCGAGTGGAAGAAGCTGGAGCCGAGAGTTCGCCACGACAAGCGCAAGGCGATCGCCGAACAGCGGATTCGCAAGGCGATCAACTCACTGCCCAAGGGCTGGGTCGCGAAGGAGACGAAACACTTCGTTGTTCTGACTCACGCGTCGAAGAAGTACACGAAGCGCGTTTTGATCGCGGTGGAGTGCTGCCGTGCGTGGCTCGAAAACCGGCTTGGCAACGTCACTCCAGAGTACGTCACGCGAGGGGTCGTCAGGATCTGCCGCACGACGGAAGAGATGAACCTCTACCGCACGGGCTCGCGTGATGCGTTCAGCGCGGATGACCGGGAGGTGGTGACCTACGAGAACAAGGGTGCAGGCAACACCGGCTCGCACTACGGCGCGTTGTTCTTCGGTCTCTACAACCAGTACCTGTTCGACAAGGACGAGTACCTGTACTCGCACGTCCCCGCATGGATCGACTACGCCTACATGGACTACTTCCTGACGGCGACCATCAAGGGCAAGACACTCCAGTTCAAGCAGTCCCAGCACGAGACGAACTCCTTCCGGGAGATGCGCCGCAAGAAGGTCAAGGCGCTCACTCCCAGGGAGTTGATGCATGTCACCACTGACATTCTCCGCAAGGGCAACAACCTGGAGAAGTACACCAGTGAACAGATCCTGCGCTACCTCCGATTCATGGAGGGCAAGGGCAAGAAGCACAAGCTGTTCAGAGGCACTGACTTCATCCTCAAGTACATGAGGGAGACGATCGTCCAGGCCGAGGACTACATAGACAAGAACCCTGCCACGCGACGCTCTGACGCTGATACCGAGGCCGAAGAGGAAGAGCAGGCTAACTCTAACAACAAGTACTTCAGCATTCGCCGGACCAAGATCTGCGAGAACATCAACAAGGTGCTCTGCAACTGGACGGAAGCCGAATGGGCCAGCTTGACGAAGGCCTTCGAGAAGTACTGCAAGTAGGAGAGGGACCGAACATGACGATACTGAAGACCTGCTTTCTGATCACAGCGGCCTGTGCGGCGCTCAACCCCGCGTCGGTCGCGCAGGAGAGCCTGCAGTTCATCGACGGTCGGTTCGTGATGAACAAGAAGATGACCAAGGACGACAAGGGCGTCATGGTCCACTTCGACAACGGCGACGTGTACATCCCGAGCTCGATGATCCGGGCCACCACGGCGCGCAACGCGAGCGGCGACGACAGCTCGTTGACGCCAGAGGCCAAGGAGAAGCTTGCCAAGGGCCTGGTCCTCTACAAGGGCCGCTGGATCAAGGCCAAGATCCGGGATGCTCAGCTGAAACGCGAGAGGAAGAAGCGCGAAGCGAAGATCGCGGAAGCCCTCACGCACCGCAAGTGGGCGAAGCGGCACAAGAAATCCACGGCGCACTTCGACTTCGAGTTCACCGTCGATCCGGAGGACATGAAGGAATACATGGTCCTCATGGAGGTGTACTACAAGGAGTTCCAGAAGGAGTGGAGGTTCAAACACCCCAAGAAGCGCGTGTCTGTCTGCTTCTATCACGACGAGGACTACTTCCACCAGGTGAGTGGTGCCCCCGCCGGTGTCGCCGGGTGGTTCATGCCGCTCGAATCACATCTCCAACTCAACTTCTACTACGACCGTCTCGATCGCGAATCCACGATCGACACGATGTTCCACGAGACGAACCACTACCTGACGTACCTGATCGACCCAAAGTTCAGGCACCCTCGTTGGATCAACGAATCGCTGGCTGAGTACTACGGCGCCAGCGAGTGGGATCCGAAGCGCAAGAAGATGACGCTTGGTCGCCTGCAGGAAGGTCGCCTCGCGTACGTCCAGGACACCGTCGGATTGAACCGTGTCGCCGGCAAGAAGACCGGTAGCAATGATGAAGAGGCCTGGCTCTCGCTCCGCGAATTGATCACGACCAAGAGGTTTGGCGCGGGTCACTACGCCTGGGGTTGGACGTTTGTCCACTACCTGCTCGAGAACAAGAAGTACGCCAAGAAGTTCAAGAAGTACTACGTCGGCCTCGCCAAGAACAAGAAGATCAAGAAGGTATTGGCCCCCGGTGGCTACAACAAGCGAACGGTCGAGCCGGAAGAGCAGATCAAGTGGTTGGTCTCGTATCTCGGGGTCAAGAGTCTCGAGGCTCTGGAGAAGGAGTGGCATGCGTACATCCGCACGCTCAAGCCCGCGACGCATCGCGGCTACCACATGGCGGGAATGTTCGCGCTGATGCGCGGCATGCCCATCAAGGCGCAACGCCTCTACAACATCTCGTTGGACATGGGCAGCAAGAATGCGATGACCTACTACGGACTCGGGCGCGCCCAGTACCGCAAGAGCAAGTACCGGGAGTCGATCGCCACGTTCGACAAGGCACTTGCGATCGATCCGTTGAACGGGATGTTCTACATCTGGAAGGCGAAGTGCCTGAATCGCGGTGGCAAGTCTGATGACGATCCGGAGGTCAAGCGGTTGAAGAAACTCGCCCTCGAGATCGAGCCGGACAACTACTCGATCATGCTCGAGGTGGCCCTCGACGAGGCGCTCCGCGGCGACAAGTAGAGACCTGGCTTTCCCAGACGCAAACGGCGGTCGCGGCTCCAGTCGTGCCGCCGTTCTTGCGTACGCAAAGGTGTCTCGCCTGTAACATCAGGATTGTCCGACCGAGATCCCTTATGCTTGCCATCGCCTGCTGGTCTTGGTTCTTGCACAACCATGCAGCTCACAGTTCTCCCCCCGATCATCGCTGCCTCTCTCCTGTGGCTGGCACTCCCTGCCGTTCCCCTCACGTTGACGGCCAGCGTTCCGGCTCAGAGGGGCTACCACGTCGATTCCCAGGTGGGTTTCAAGTTCCGGCTGCCGCTGAAATGGCGTCGGTGGCCGGCTGAGAAGGACCGGCGCTTCCTGACCGGGCACTACGTCTCGACCAAGGAATGGCATATCAAGGGTAGCGCGACGGCGCATCGACCGACCCTGCACGTGTTGGTCCTGCCGAAGCGACCCGAGCCGAACGCCGCCCAGGCAGCGGCGAAGAAAACGGGGCCCGTCTCGGTCGTCGAGTTCTACTCCGGCTACAAGGACTACCTCGCTCGCAACCTGTCGGGCTTTCTCATGTATATGGACAGCGACAAGGGGGAGTCGGATGGCGTGCCGTACACAGAGTATCAGATTCGACGGCGGGAGAACGACCGCGTCTATCGGTTGACGACTCGGGTGTACAATTTCGAGAAGCACTCCGTTGCCGTCGAGTTCATGGTGCTGGACGATCACGCCACGGTACTGAAACAGCGCCTGCAGATGTGTCTGCGCAGCTTCCGCCGCACTCCGGTAGAGAGTGGCACGACGGATGGAGACCCGTGGGCGCCTCCCTTGTGGATCCGTAACGCCGAGCGCTGGGGACAGCTTTCCCAGAAGGATCGGCTTGTCCGCCGCGCGAAGTACGAAGAGAAATTCATCGCACGCGTGCGCGAGAACCTCGCTCCGACCTTCAAGATCAAGGCGTCGAAACACTTCTTGATCGTGTCGAACGCCGACTCCAGGTTCACGACCCAGATCACGAAGGCAGCGGACTCCATCATGGAGTGGTGTCACGAGCACCTCTCCGGCGTCTCGGACGAGACCGTGATCAAGTCAGTGATTCGCGTCTTCGGCAAGAAGACCGACTACTGGATGTATCGGACAAGATCGCGACGGTTCAGCCACTACGTTCCCGGAATCCGCGAGATCATCGTGGCGCCGGACAGGCGACCGCCGAAGGAGATCACGGGTCTGGAAGACCTCACAGAGGGCATCCTGCACTACTACCTGCACGACAAGGACAAGGACCTGCACCGGAACCTCCCAAAGTGGATTCGTGGGGGGCTCGGGAACTATCTGCGCCTGTCGAAGCTCGAGCGCGGCAAGTTCGTGCTCGAGGTGAGCGACCGCGAGAAGCGTATCGTCCGCGATGGGCGGCGGTCCAAGAGGATCGAATCCGTCAAGCGAATCATCACCCAGACCCAGGCCCAAAAGGACGAGGATGACCGGACTCTGCGCTACGAGCGAGGGCGCGTCGTGCGGTTCGCGTTCGATTCGTTGAAGAAGCCGGCGAAGAGCACGATCCCCCAGAACTTCATCCTGGAATACCTCATCGCGGTGTGCGCGGCGCAGCGACAGTTCGGTGTCGGTGCGTGGAGTCCCGGACGCGGTCGTGTCCCGGGCCTGACCGACGGTATCGCCAAGAGCAACGCGAAGGCGGATGACAAGATGCGGTTGAAGTTGCTGGGGACGGTGAACATGGCGGTCTGCAAGTGGAGCGAGGGCCAGTGGGCCGTGGTGCACAAGGCCTACGACAAGTTCAACAAGAAGCCGTAGGGGTAATCGCCCGCCGATGGCTTAGCCTTCTTCACCGATGAAGAAGCTCGCGCTGCACTGGTGGATTCTCATTGGCATGGTTGCGGGTGTCGGCTTCGGCATTGCTGCAGCGCAGCTCGACAGCAACCGCGTCGAGGACTACCTGTCGCGCAACCCCGAGGTTGCGCGGGGCCTGCAGTTAGTCGATGCGAGTAAGTACGCGCGGGTGGCGCAATTGCTGGACGGCGTGGATCCGTCCGCCAAGGATACGAACTCCCACAAGAACGCCGTCGCCGCGCTAGGAAACCTCAGCGAGAATGCCGAGGTCTTCAAAGCGGCGGCCAGGGGCCTGAACCGCGACATCGCGGCGAACAAGACTGCGGCCGAGGCACTCGATGAGTTCGCCTCGAACATCATCACGTACAAGAAGGCCGCAAAGTCCCGCGACGATGCTCGGCTCTGGGTGGTGATCGTCATCCGCTGGGTCAAGCCCCTCGGCGATCTCTTCATGAGCTTGCTGAAGATGATCGCCGTTCCGCTCGTCCTCTTCTCGCTCGTCGCCGGTGTTGCGAGTCTGAACGACACGTCCAAGGTCGGGCGGATCGGTGGCAAGACGATCGCGCTCTACCTCGGGACGACGGCCATCGCGATCACGATCGGTCTGCTGGTCGTCAACTTCTTCGATCCCGGAACGGGGATGTCTCCCGACCTTGTCGAGAAGCTCCAGGCCAACTTCGCCGACGAAGTCACGAAACGCGAAGCCGTGGCGAAGCAGGTGCAGGACAACAGTCCTCTAGCGCAGTTCTTCACGCAGATCGTACCGACCAATCCGTTCGGTGCGCTGTCATCGGGGGCGATGCTGCAGGTCGTCTTCTTTGCGTTGATGCTCGGTATCGCGCTCACGCGACTCGAGACCAAGGCGGCCTCCCATGTGATCAGGGTGTTCCAGCTTCTCTCCGATGCGATCATCGAGATGGTGATGCTCATCATGAAGATCGCACCGTTCGGTGTCTTCGCGCTGATCTCAGCCGTGATCGCCGAAATGGGCCAGGACCCCGAACAACTGAAAGAGCTGCTCGGCGCGCTGACCGCGTACATGGGATGTGTGATCCTCGCCTTGTTCTTGCACGGAGCGATCGTCTACATCTCGATCCTCAAGTTCATTGCCAAGGTCTCCTTGTCCCGGTTCTTCAGGGGGATCGTGCCGGCGCAACTGCTCGCGTTCAGCTCCAGCTCGTCGGGTGCGACGTTGCCCGTGACGATGCGCTGCGTGGAGAAGAACGTCGGCGTCGACGACGAGGTCTCCGGGTTCGTCCTGCCGCTAGGCGCGACGATCAACATGGATGGGACCGGCCTGTATCAGGGTGTCGCCGCGGTCTTCATCGCCAACGCCCTGCAGAAGGACCTGGACTTCTCTGACCAGCTTTCGATCGTCTTGACTGCGACTCTGGCGTCGATCGGAACGGCGGCCGTCCCCGGCGTCGGGATCGTCATGCTGATCATCGTCCTCAACCAGATCGGGATCGGTGCCGCTGGAATCGCGCTGATTCTCGGCGTCGACAGGCCCCTCGACATGTGTCGTACCGTCCTCAACGTGACCGGTGACGCGACCGTCGCGACGGCGGTGGCGTCCAGTGAGAACCTGCTCCACGATCCGTCGGATCGAAAGACCGACGGCACGGACCTGGACGAACCGCTGCACAACCACTCGCACGGCGACGACGAAGAGTGAGCGAGTGCCGCGTGCTCGTGACTCGGCACGTCTTCCCGGAGGCGGTGGATCTCCTTCGTCCACACGTGGCCCTGACGTACCACGATTCCCGCGATGGGATGACTCCCGAGGAACTCGCCGAGGCGGTCGCCGACAAGCACGCCCTGATTTGTCAGCTCACGGACTCGGTTGGTGATGGCATCCTCGACGCGGGCGCCGAGTTGGGAATCGTCGCGAACGTCGCCGTCGGCTACGACAACATCGACATCGCTGCCGCCGAGCGGCGCGGGATCGTCGTGACCAATACGCCGGGAGTGCTCACCGAGAGCACGGCGGATCTCGCGTTTGCGCTGCTCATGGCGACTGCCCGCCGCATCACGGAGGCCGAGCGGTTTCTGCGCGCGGGCAAGTGGCGACAGTGGGAGATCGATCTGTTGTCAGGGCTCGATGTGCACGCCCGAACGCTCGGTATCGTCGGCATGGGGCGAATTGGACAGGCGCTCGCTCGGCGTGCCCGGGGTTTCGGCATGCGTGTCATCTACCACAGCCGGTCGCGTTTGGACGCGGGATTGGAGGCCGAGTTCGGGGTGGCCAACATCGCTTTCGCCGAGTTGCTGGCGGCGGCGGACTTCGTCAGTGTTCACGTTCCCCTGACGTCGGAGACCAAGGGGCTGATCGGCGCCGAGGAATTGCGTCAGATGCGGACCACTGCGATTCTCGTCAACACTTCGCGGGGATCGATCGTCGATGAGGATGCCCTCATCGAAGCGCTGAGAACAGGAGTCATCCGCGGCGCGGGGCTCGACGTGTTCGCGTCGGAGCCCGACATCGACCCGCGCTTGCTCGAACTCGACAACGTCGTTCTGCTCCCGCACATCGCCAGTTCCACCGTGGCCACGCGAACGACGATGTGTCGCATCGCTGCGGAGAACGTCCTCGCGTTCGCGCAAGGCCGGGAACCTCCCAATACCGTCGATCAGTGGCGTTTGTAGAGGCGCATCAATCCTGACGAGCCGAGCAGCGCGTACCCCGGTCCGGGATCCCGTTCGTCCACGATCAGGAGCAACTCCGCGGCGTCGCCATCCGCAGCCGTCAACCGGTACCGCATGGGGAATCGAGTTTCGTGCGGTCCGATGGCGCGAGCGTCGAATCCCTCGCGAGCGAGGAGCAGCACCAATCCGCTCGCGCCGTACCACATGGATGTAGGTTCGACGCGCACGGCGATGGGCCGATTGCGGTCGTGTTCCAGCGCGCGCACGGTCTCGTCGCGGCTCGATCGGATCAGCAGGCTGGATGGCGCCGTGCCGTGTTGCCACCGTGCGAGCACGGTGTAGTACACGTTCATCTTGCTGTTGTGGTACGCGAGGAATCCGCAGATCATCGCGAGAATCGTGATCACGATGGTCCTCGGTTTTCCCGCAAGCCTGTCGCGGAACGCTGCTTCGACCATGAGTCCCGCGACGAGGAGAGTGACGAGACCAACGCAGCTCATCCAGAGCGTGATGTGGAAGTGGAATTGGCCCTTGATCGACTGGATGGAGAACAGAAACACGGCGAAGCATGCGAGCCCAAGCATGCTCAGGCCGCGGATCAGCGGTCGCCTGCCGAAAGCCATGCCACCCACGATCAACACGCCCAGTTGCAGTATCAACACGATGTGCGTTGTCACCACGGACACTTTTGAATCGATGTCGGCGCCTGTCGCGAGCGGCAGGGCGAAGAACCGGGACGTCGCCAGGCATAGCTCGGCGTAACTGTCGCGAAACGAGTGCAGCGACGGTTCCGAGTTGCCGAGGAACGCGGTGAAGATGTGGGTGAGGTTTCCGGATCCGAAGAGCTGATCGAACATCGTTGGCGTCCAGAGGATCGTGAGCGCGATCGTCCACGCGATGGCGGCGCGTCGCCTGATCGGGTTTTCGGACTCAGGCAGGGACAACCATCGTCTCGGCCCGGACAAGCGGCACAGCGCAGTGACGCCCGCGACCAACAACACCGTGGGCACGTACGTGAGCTGGCTCTGTGCCACGAAAGTCCCCGCCAGGGAGGCGGGCCCAATGAGCCGCGAGTCGCCGTTCATGACACCCGCACAGCACAGGAGCAGGAACACGAATGGCAGGATCGTCACGGCCGGGTCCCAGTATTCGATGAGGAACTGACCGAGGAACATGCAGTACAGGCTGAGCGTGACCAGGCTGAACGAGAACACCGTCCCGGGCAGTGTCCGCCATAACACCCAGACGATGCTCCCGATCGAGACTGCGTTGAGGCAGATGGCGGTCAGATGAAGTGCGATGGTCGTTCCCCCGGACAACCAATACGGAAAGGCTTGAATGTAGAAGTAGACCGGCCCGGGGTGATGGAACCCAAACCGTGAGTAGCTCCCCGTGAATTGTTCGCCGTGCATCGCGGAGCGCACTGCAAGCTCGAGCAGTCCGCTGTCGCCGCTCGGAAGTGCGTCGGGCATCCCCATGTACAACAACATCCCCACGGCGATGCCGAACGGCATTACGAGAGCCAGGAGTGCCAGCCAACGCGCATTACGTTCGCGCCAACTCGAGGCAGGCCGGGCGTTCGCCGTGTCGTGGATCACCGGTTCAGCATGCGAGTGTCGATCTGCCGCATGAGAGTCTCGAGCTCGCCCCACTGGGCTTCGAGTTTGTTGATCGTCAGTTCGTGGTTCGCGAATTCTGGGGTTCCCATCAATGGCGGGTGAAGTTTCGACGTCACGATCGCCTGTCGAATGTCGCCGTCGCGATATTGGGCCGAACACAGGGTCTGCACCTCCTCGCTGGAGAGCTGTCGGGTCTTCATCTCCTGCTCCAGGACGCGACGGCAGTCCTTGTTCCTGCCGAGCTCGAAGTAGCATCTTCCGAGATCGCTAGGCCTGACCATCGGGTGTTGCAGGACCATGTCATAGCGACCGAGCTGTTTCCACAACTCGATGATCATGAGGTGATTCGGGTGCTCTGCCTGGAGGGCCATGAGTTGTTGACGCACGAGAGGTAGATCCGGACCCTTCGCGAGCAGCGTCGTCACTTCCATGAGTTTGTTCGCGCCCAGCAGCGCGACGCAGAGATTGCGGCGATTGCGTTCCCCTGCTCTCGCGTCGAAGCCGTGCGCACCGAGTCGGAAATGGTCCTCCGTGAGGTTGAAGTAGTAGTACGCGCCTTCGCGGTCGAGAGGTTCGAACTCGCGAAGCCAGTGGTAGACGGGTCCGTGCTCGATTTTGTATCGAGGCCAGAAATCCAGCCCGTAGATGATCACGGGACCGATGCGTGGCCCACTCCTGAAGTGCATCTGGTGAGAACCTGGATGGCGGGCCAAGAGCGTCTTTCGCGATTCGTCCAGATTGGGGGCCAGTTGCCAGTCGAACGTCGAGTCACTGAACATCAGATACGGGCGCGGCCCGCCGAAGGCATTGAACGCGCCGATGAAGTTCGGCCAGTGAGCAAAGCAGAACGCACCCATCCACACAAAGATGCCGGCGAGCGCTACGCGACCTGCGCGACCGGTCTTCCACATTCCCTCGACAGGTCGAACCGCGAAGAAGATCAGAATCGGCATCAGGGGAAGGATGTAGCGCACGCCGATCTGCATGTTCGCGACCACTGACAGATAGAAGAACAGGGTGGCAAACGTCGTTCCTGTCGCCCACAGGACGTGTCGAGGAAGCCGCTTGCTGAACGGCTGCCAAACGGCGCTGATGCCGATCAGCGCGAGGAATGCCAGCGGCAGTTTCGTCAGCAGAGCGACGGCGTAGTACATGCTGTGCGAGTCGCTGAATTTGCCGAGAAAGCCAACCGTGTCGAATTGGCTGCCGGCATCCATCTGGAAGTCGATCCCTCGGACAAGGGGGTCGGGGAGCCACTGCACGAGCGTGAGCAGCCACGAACTCTCGGCGATCAGGCCGCCCGCTATCGGTGCGTGCACGGCCGGGTCGTAGAGCCCTGCGTCGAACTGGTAGCAGGCGTGTACCGATACCCACGCGGCGAACGTGCACACTGCGGCGTCCCGCAAGGCCGGGAGCACGCGGTCGCGGCGTCGACCGTCGTCACCGGGAGGACGGAGTAACCACGCGACGACAGCGATGCCCAAGGCGGGGATCAGAAGTAGCGCGAGGTACTTCGTTGCCATCGCCACACCCAGGCAGATCCCGATCAGGATGCCCCGGCGCCAACCCGGTTGCTCGAGGTAGAAGATGAGGGCGACGACAGTGAGCGTGAATGCCGCGGTCAGCGCCGTGTCGGGGCTCATCAAACCCCCGTGGCCGAGGAGAAGGGGATTGAGCACGTAGCAGAGACCCGCGGCGACGCTAGCTCGCGGGCCGATGTGTCGCCACACCATCCGAAGGAGCAGAAGCAGCGCCGAGAACGTGAACAGGAGCATTCCGATCCGGCCCTGCACCTTGTTATGATCCGTCATCTTGAACGGCAAGTCGTACTTGGCCCCGAACCAACCAGACAACTGATTGGCGTAGTAGGGCAGTGGTCCTTGCAGGGTCGTGTGCTGTGACTCGAAGGAGAATTCTGAGTGCAGCGCCATTCCGGTGGCGAGGTAGTGGTTCTCGTCCGAGGTGAACGGAGTCGTACCGATGAGCGTCCCCATCATGAACGCGTAGACCACGATCAATCCCAAGAGGATGACGAGACACCATCGACGACCACGCCGCTCCAGGATGGCCGGGTCGATCGGTGTCTTCTTTGGTGTCTCGTACAGTTGGATCAAGGTTCCGGACCCGCGGTGCGCGTCCCTCAAGGAGTCTGAGTCGCTCTTCGGTGCGCGCGGGGAGGGGCGTCGAATTGCGTTCCGAGTCTACCTCGACCTAGACCGGGCGACCACTCTCGCGGGCTCGCGGTATCCCGGGATGCGGCGGTGAAGCCGCATTCCCGGGGCGTGAATCCACGGTGCCGTCGCCGATAATGCCGCGTTCACGTCTCAAATGTCCTTCGAGACGATGCACCTTCCGGACCACCTCTACAGTTTCATCAAGAACGTCGACCGCCAGATTCCCCAGTTGGGCCTCGGCAAGCAGAACAAGGCCCTTCTGATTCTCGGCGAATTGTCGGAGATCCTGCCCGACATCTTGCGCATGAAGGACGGTCCACCCGGCGCGAAAGAACTCGTGGGCCGCACCGTGATCGTTCCCGGCTTTGCGGCGCACATACCGAACCCGCCGGGCTTCGCCGCAGTGGAGTTCGACGCCGCCGGCTACAAGGCGATCGTCGCGGAAGGGTTGAAGACACGCCGCGGCAAGTAGGCCGGCTACCGACGCCGTCGCGTGTCCGTTCGGATGGTGTACTGCTTCGGCGGTTCGACGCCGTGAAGGTGACGCACGAAGTAGTCCCAGCGGCGACGCATCATATACGGTTCGTTGCCGAAGCCATGACCGCGGTTCGGGAACAGCAAGAGGTCGAAGTCCTTGTTCGCGGCGATGAGCGCGTTCACCACGAGCATTGTGTTGGAGGGCGGGACGTTGGTGTCCAACGTGCCGTGGGCGATGAGGAGTTTGCCCTTCAGGTTTCCGACGAGGAGCTGGTTGGCCTGGTTGTCGTAGTTCGTCGTGTCGTCGGGGTTCCGCTTCAGCAGACCCTGCCACTTCTCGCCCCAGTCGTCTTCGTAATTGCGGTTGTCGTGGTTGCCCGCGGAAGAGACCGCGACTTTGTAGAAGTCGGGATGGCGGAGGATGCCGCCCGTCGATGCGAATCCGCCACCCGAGTGGCCCCAGATGCCCACGCGGTCCACATCCATCCATTGGTGTCGCGTCGTCAACTGTCGGATGGTGGTGATCTGATCCGGCAGTCCGTTGTCGCCCATGTTGCCGTAGTAGGCGTCGTGGAAACTCTTCGAACGGCCCGGCGTGCCCATCGCGTCCACTTCGACGACGACGAAGCCGAGCTCGGCCACCGACTGTTTGTCGCGGCGCGACGCGCTGAAGGATCGGCTCCCGACGCTGCCGGACTGAGGTCCGGGGTACAGGTAATTGAGCACCGGGTACGACCGCGACTCGTCGAAGAGCGTTGGCTTGTACATCAGCCCGTGGAGATCCGTCTTGCCGTCTCGAGCCTTGACCTTGAACACAATGGGGGGGTGCCAACCGCTGGCGAGGAGGCGGGAGATGTCCGCTTTCTCGAGCTCGGTGCGGAGCGTGCCGTCTGCAGCGCGGATGACCGAGACCGGCGGGGTGACGGGCGTCGAGTACGTGTCAACGAAGTACTCGCCGGACGGTGACAAGATCACGACGTGGTTCGCCCGCTCGGGGGTCAGGAGCTCCAGATCCTCCCCGTTCATCCTCACGCGGTACAGGTAATGGAAGTAGGGGTCTCCAGGTTCTCGTCCCGCCGCGGTGAAGTAGAGCATGCGCTCTTTCGCATCGACTCGGCGCAATTGCAGGACGGTCCAATCGCCTGAAGTGATCGGGTTCTTGAGCTCGCCGCTCGACAGATCGTACAAGTAGAGGTGTCCCCAATTGCTCCGCTCCGAGAACCAGATCACCTCGTTGCTCTCGTTCAGCACGCGCCAGTTCGCCGCGCGGCTGCCGGACTCGAAGTAGGTCTTCACGGTCTCCTCGAGCACGGGGTGCACGTCGCCCTTGTCGAAGTTCGTGAGGCAGAGCCGGGCTTCCTTGTGGTCTCGCGACGACGACACGAATGCCAGGTGTGTCGAGTCTCGGCTCCATTCGACGTCCAGGAACTTCCCATTCCGTCCGGCCACGTGGTCGGTGGTCGTGGAGCGGTGTGCGTCTGGCGACATGTCCATCCGGACGACGCGGGGACTGTCGACGTGGATGATGACGCGCTGGATGCGGAAGATGTGTTCATCCCCGGGCAGCGGGCACTTCCACGCTGCGCACATCCACACGCACCGCGCCGGGCTGGACGCGTTGCCCCCCTACCCAAAGACGCCGGAGCTGCCGCCGATCGCGTCGGCGGAGCCGGCGGTTGCGAGCCCTTCG
>PVBE011687860.1_pt1 | contig 16363 bp, 15 predicted proteins | sample 1631181 | NCBI WGS metagenome assembly PVBE01 (sample SAMN08397723, study PRJNA350692) | Marine metagenome, whole genome shotgun sequencing project. | isolation source: water | place: Pacific Ocean | collected 2012-04
CAGCGAAGAGGGTCTTTCCCGCCCGCCGCTTCTGCTTCGTCTCGTGGCGACGCGTGGGGCTCTACGACCGGACCAGCCTGGAGCGGAGAGATAGTGCTGCAGACGTGCAGGTCCGGACCAATACCGTATTGATTCGCCACCTGCGCGACCGCTGGATGGTCTCCTCCCCCGATCACACGGAGCCGGAATAGGAAGAGGCCGAGTGGTCTCGCCTGCGGCGGCCGATCCTTGGATCGGAGAGCTGCCCGAAATCCATGCGGAATTCTTCGAGGGCCGTGGGAGGTGATGAGCCCATTCGCCTGCGAGATGCCCGGCCGTGCGAGCTCCGGTCCGAAGGTCTGGCCCGGCATGAGCTTTCCCATCCTGGCGTCGAAGGTGACCGGCAGCATCGTGGTCGGCGTAAGTGAGCCGAGGCGTGTCGTACTGCCGAGCACCTTTCCGAGGAAGTAGGGGTAGCCCACGCTCGCGGTGGCGGTCCATCGCACGGGATCCGCGATGCCCCCCCCGATATAGTCCGCGTCTGGAGTCGTTCCCCATAGAAATGGAATCGCGTAGCCATCGAGTTCAGGCAGAAGCTGGGTAGCGATTCCTTCCGTGGTGAGTGAGTGGTCGGTCCGAATCACTCTCGTGCCGTCGGGAGAGATGCAGGTCAGGGTCCACCAGTCACAGTAGAGCCCATCGATGGTATTCGCGGGCGATCCGAAACTATTGAAGTCGACATCGGGGTTCGGAATCGGCTCGTCGGTCTCCACGTGGGTGAAGTTGAGGTTGCGGGAGCCCGGGGAGCGCCCGATCTCGCAACGGGATCTATGCCCCACCGCCTCATCGTCCGCTGGCTCGCATGCTCCTGAGACGGCTCGAACTCGCTGCGGAGAAAGTGAAATTCGCCCCGGGTATTGGAATCCGGATCGAGTGGAGCGGCCGCTTCGGCTCCCTCGGAAATGCGGTATTTCTCGATCGGATCCTGCCGTGATGTTCCTCTATGTTCCCCTATGTTCATCTCACCGATGAGGATGATTTCCATCCGCCAGGGGTTGAAGCCAGGGGTTGAAGTCAAGGGTCGAAGCCGCCGCCACCGAAATGGCGTCGCCCGCTGCGCGAAGAGGATTGGAAAGCTGCGATTGTCGAGATCGAGGCGCCGGCTCAGCCGGGATATGCCTGGCTGAGCGCTCCCTGGCCCGGAAAGAGGTTCGCATTCATCGAAGTCGGCTCGTCCGGAGCGAGAATAGGGGCTTCGAAGGCCTACGATACAAGCGGGGATATGACGATGTCGGCGAGAGGGAGCCCAGCGGGAGCGAGGGAGAAGATCGGCTCCCGCTATTGGCGCTATCCGGGGCAGGCTGGTATTAGAGAAGCCTGGAGCGGCGCGCGCATATCGCTCTTGAAGGAGAGAAGTTGACGGCATTGCAGATCCACGTCGTCGCGGCGAGTGCCTGGTTGGGCCTTGTCGCCGCCGAAACCGTGATTGAGTTGATGGCGAAAGACAGGATGACCCGGCGATTCGTTGCCAGGGCGCATAAGACGATCGACCTCTATTTCGAGGCTCCGCTGGTCGCGATTGTACTGGTCTCGGGCTCTCTTTTGCTTTACCGCTTGTGGCCGGATCTCTCTCTCCTCTTGATCGTAAAAGTTGTTGCGGGATCGATCGCTATCGTGGCCAACATCCTATGCATCCACTGGGTTCTGGGTCGTGCCCGGGCGAAGGATGATGACGAGTTTTTCGCATGCTCTCAGAAGATCTCCTGGACGGGCTACTCGATTCCGCTTGCCGTTCTGGCGCTGGCAGTGGGAATTTACGGCGTTTGATGATCCCGGGCTTCGTGTCGTTCTTTCGGAATGGACTGGATCGGATGCAGCTGATGGCTCCCGATCGTTCTGCGGCGGCGGATCGCTGCCGGGAGAACCTCGATTTCGAAGTCGCAGAGGCCTGCCGAGACGGGGCCGAAGTGGAAGGTGGCCCCTCGTATATCGGCTGATGACGGGCGCTCCGGCCTCGCCCTCTTCGAGGTCCGCGAAGCGCACGCGCGGGAAGAGATCCGCATCGGAATCGATTTCCAGGTCGATTCGCCGAGTTTCATTGCCTTCGCGGAGAGGCTGAAGGATCGCGCCCTCAGCGATGGCGAGGGAAAGAGTGTCGAAGTGGCCTCCGTCGCCGACCGCGACCTCGATCACACCTTCTACTGCGACGATCCCTGCGGAAAGACCTTCGAACTGGATTGCTGCGACCATGCCGCGGTGAAAGGGCGACCTCATGGACAGGCATGGAATCAGCCCCGTTCGCTTCTGGCAACTCCGAATGGAATGGGCTGAGCGGGCTGAGAAAGAAGATGCGCCCGTCATGGAGCGCCCACTCCGCCCCGAGCGGCCGCAGGAATACGTTCTGATGCCGATGAAGCGTCGCCTCTCACACGATCCCGATCACCGCCGTGACGGGGCGGGCTGCTGCTTCGAGAAGGACGAAATATTCGAACCTTGCGGGGCGTCCCGGGGCGGCCTCGAAGCGCGCGCCTCAGCGCGCCTCAGGAAGGGGAGCCGCCGTCTTCCCGGATCAGGCGAAGCAGGGTTTCGCGCAGTACTACGAGCTGGATCCTGGCAAGGGATTCGGGGTAGCTCTTGAAGAGAGATTGCTCGGCAATCCCGCTCAGAGATGAGAAGAGGACGGAATTGACCAGATCCACAGTGGATTTCTTTAAACTGAGTTCCGCAAAAAGGCTGGCCGCGATGTCCTCGAGGGTACTCGTCACCTGGCCCATGAACCTCTCTGGAGCGAGGGTCTCGGCGCCGGCGATCGGATGGTTTCGGAGAATCTCTCGGAAGGCGCGGTAGGTCGGGTCGCAGATCAAATTCCAGGAGGCGTCCACCAGCGCCTTCACCCGGCCCGCCAGGGAAGTGGCTTCGGTGGAGAAACTCGCGAGTTGCCGCTGGAAATCGCCGAGGACCTGCTCGAGTACGGCGTCGAGGATCGCCGACTTATCCCCGAATTGGTGTTGGATGCCGCCCCACGAGACTCCCGAGAGTTCGGAGATTCGGGTCGCGGTGGCGCGCTGGAAACCCTCGCCGCTGATGCATTGAATCGCGGCCCGAATCACCTTTTCGCGAGTCTCCGCACTCCGCTGGCGTTGAACTGGCCCCGGCAGCCGCTTGCGACCCTCCGGGGGTCCTGGCTCCAAGCTTTTTACTGCCCGTTTTATCGTCATGCGAGACCTCGAAAAACAATTATCATTAATTGCTTTTGCTGTCCAGACGTCTAAACTCTCCGATTCCATCCCGAGGGCCCGGTAGGAGGGCCTGGTAGGAAGGCCCGGCAGGAAGCCCGATCGAAGGAGAGAAAGCCATGGTCAAAGTCGTCAAACTCGGCATCAAGCGCCCGGTCACTCATGGTCTGTTGCCCGATCCCGAGCCCCGCGAGGTCAAATACACCTTCATCTCGGTGGACGATCACCTTCTCGAGCCGCCCCATACCTTTGAGGGCCGACTTCCCAGCAAGCTTCAGGATCGCGCTCCTCGTGTCATCGAGACCGAAGAGGGCCATCAGGTTTGGGAGTTCGAGGGCAAGCCCTATTTCCAGGTGGGCTTCATGTGCGTTGCCGGCCGTCCCAAAGAGGATAGTCGCATCGAGCCGGCCCGTTTCGACGAGGTGCGGCCGGGTTGCTACGACGTCGATGCGCGCATCAAGGATATGGACATCGGTGGGATCTGGTCCTCCGTGAACTTTCCCTCCGGCGTGACGGGCTTTGGCGGAACTCTCTTTTCCGAGGCCAAGGATCGTGAGGTCGGTCTCGCCTCCATGCGGGCCTGGAATGACTGGCTCCACGAGGAATGGTATTCCGCGTATCCGGATCGAATCATTCCCCTGGGCGTCACCTTCCTCGCGGACCCCGAAAAGGGCGCCGAGGAAATCCGGCGAAATGCCAAACGAGGCTTCAAGGCGGTCACCTTTCCCGAACGACCCCATTGCCTCGGCTATCCGGCCATTTTCGACAAATGCTGGGAACCCATCATCGAGGCTTGTGTCGAGACCGATACCGTCCTCAATCTGCATATCGGGGCGTCCGGATTCCCGGAGATGCCGGCGGGAGCGCCGATGATTGAACTCGGGGCGACTCTATTTGGTCCCCTGACGGTTACGGCTGCCGCCGAATGGGTGTGGAGTGGATACCCGGCCCGTTACCCGACGCTGAAGATCGCCATGGCCGAGGGAGGAATCGGCTGGGTGGGCATGCTGAGGGATCGCCTCGACAACATCATGAGTCGTTCGGGTTACGGCCTTGGCTGGCCTTCTCAGAAGATCTCGCCTTCGGAAACACTCAAGCGCAATTTCTGGTTCGCGATGATCGACGATCCGTCGACGATCTCCACCCGTCACGCGGTCGGTGTCGAAAACATCATCTTCGAATCAGACTATCCCCACGGCGATGGCACCTGGCCGGATACCCAGCCGGTGCTCCACGAGCTCATCAAGGACCTTCCCGTGGAGGAGCAGCGTATGATCGCCCACGAGAACGCCGCGAAACTCTATCGGGTACCCCTACCGGATACGATCGTTCCGTAGACGGCGCGGAGAATTCCCGAATGCCTGGCCCCGGCGAAATCGTGAAGAGAGCCGGCCCCGCGGCCTGAGCTCATTGTCGAAGCCGGACCACCCGGGCAGTCGAGCGATCGCCGAGTCGCACGTCGGGGGCCCCGAGGCGGGCGTCGTCGGCGGTGTGATCGTCGGGCTGCTCCTGGGATTCGCGTTCGGCCGCCACCCGGGCGTCGTAGTGGGCGAGTTCCCGCTGGCGGGTCGTCTCATCCCAACCCAGGACCTCCGCCATCAGGCTCGCGACGGGTCGTGCCGCCGCCAGGCCGCGGTCGAAGGTTTCGATCGAGATGCGGGTGCGGCGGGTCAGCACATCCTCGAGGTGCAGGGCGCCCTCGTGGGAGGCCGCGTAAAGGGCTTCGACGGCAAGATAGTTCGGGGCGCCCTCAAGGGGCTGGGCGAGTTCCGGGCGCTCGCTCATCAAGGTGATCAATTCCTCGATGCGCGCCCCGTAGCGGCCGAGCAGATGCTCGACCTGGCTCGTATGGAGCCCGGTCTCGTCGGCGAGTGCGCGGCGCCGATTCCAGAAGGCCTGGAAACCCGGCGCCCCCACCAGAGGCGTGCGATCGGTGCAACTCGTCGGAACCCTCTTCTCGAGTCCCCCGGCTACCCGATCGATTGCGTCCCGGGCCATTACGCGGTAAGTCGTATACTTGCCCCCCGCCACGGTGATCAGCCCGGATACGGATTGTGAGACCGCATGCTTGCGTGAGAGTTCGCTGGTCTCATCGGTCTCTCCGCGAAGGAGTGGGCGCAGGCCGGCGTAGACGCCTTCGATATCCTCGAATTGGAGTTCCTGGCCCAGGGCGGCATTGGCCTGTTCCAGCAGATATTCGACATCTCGCCGACTCGCGGCCGGGTGGGCGAGATCGAGATTCCAATCGGTATCCGTGGTGCCGATGATCCAATGGTGCTTCCAGGGAATCACGAAGAGGACGCTCTTCTGCGTGCGCAGGATCAGGCCGCTGTCGCCGTGAATCCGGTCCCGGGGCACCACCAGGTGAATGCCCTTGGAGGCCCGAACGTGGATGCGCCCCCGGCCCGCCATATTCTGGACGGCGTCTGTCCAGACCCCGGTGGCATTCAGGGTGCGATGGCCCCGCACCTCGATTTCCCGACCGCTCTCGAGGCAACGCAGGCGGACCCCTGTGACGCGGTTGCCCGTCAGAATGAACTCTTCCGCCCGGGCGCTGGTCGCGAGGGCGGCGCCGTGGAGGGCCGCCGTGCGCGCCAGGGCCACCGTATGACGGGCGTCGTCCACCTGGGCATCGTAGTACTGGATCGCGCCCTTGAGCGCACTCCTCTTCAGGCCGGGAAAGAGGCGGAGTGCTCCTCGGCGCGTCAGGTGCCGATGCCAGGGGAGGTCGCGCTTGAATCCCGAGAGCAGGTCGTAGATCAGCACTCCCGCGCCGATGTAGAGGCGTTCCCAGAAATAATGGGAGAGGGGATAGAGAAAGGGAATGGGGTGGACGAGATGCGGGCAGAGGCGCCCCAGCATCAGGGATTGCTCCCGCTTGGCTTCGAGGACCAGCCCGAGATCGAATCGCTCGAGGTAGCGGAGTCCGCCGTGAATGAGTTTGCTCGAGCGGCTTGAGGTGCCCGCCGCCCAATCCCGTTGCTCGATCAGGGCCACCGAGAGTCCCCGGGCCGCCGCGTCGAGGGCCGCACCGGCCCCGACCACGCCGCCGCCCACGATGACGACGTCGAAGATCTCTTCCCCCATGCGCTGGAGGTCCCGCTCGCGGGCTTCCGGGCCGAGTTCGGTGGCGTTCATCCTCTGCTCTCTTCTCTCTCCATGCCTCTTCGGCAGATTCGTATTCCCGCGTAGAACGGCGTTTCGAGCCGCGTCACCGCCGCTCTCCACCTCCATGGATCGGAGTCTTCCGGGGCTGGCTGAAATCGCCTTTCCCGAAAATTTCCCTGAGCCGGGCTGCGCAACATAGCGAGGCCGGGGTGGCCATGGGCTCCCCCCCCCGGGCCGCATCCGGAAATTCTGGCTGCCGGCCCGGCCGGGCAACCCTTGCGCTGCCCCAAGCCTCCGGAATTACTTCGAATCTGCTGTGCCTGGCCCCTTGAAGGGGCGCCCGGAATCCGCTCTCCTCCGGGCATCGGTATGGGGCGCGAAAGCCCGCAGATCCGATTCATGGGGCAGGGGGAATCGCCCCGGGAGCAGGTTGGCCTCGGGAGGAGAGGGATTGAGTCATCGGGAAAATTCGACCCGAACCTGGCGGGTACTGAATCTGCCGCTGGGGATCGATGAGCCCGATTCCGCGCTCAGGGGCCGTGCGGCCCAGCGAGCGGGCGTGGCGCCCGAGATGATCCGGGGCCTGCGCATCGCCCATAAGGCGTTGGACGCCCGGCGGCGTGGGGCCGAGCGTCGGATTCGCTTCGTAGTTCATGTGGACGTGCAATTGGATGCCGAGTTGGAGAGTCGGCCCAATCCCGCCTTCGCGCAGGCGCTTCGCTCGGGCCGCGTGATCGAACGCGCTCCGCAGATTCGATTGGAGGCCGAATCCTTCCATGCCTCGCTGCGGGGGCAGAGGGTGGCCGTGGTGGGCGCCGGGCCCGCGGGTCTCTTTGCCGCGCTGGTTCTGGCGCGCAGCGGCGTGGAAGTCGATCTCATCGAGCGGGGCCCGGCGATTGCCGAGCGCAGCCGCGCCCTGGCGCGCTTCCACCGGACACGCGAAATGGATCCGGAAGCGAATCTTCTCTTCGGAGAGGGCGGGGCGGGAACCTATTCGGATGGCAAGATCTACACGCGCATCGATCATCCCCTGGAGCATCCGATCCTCGAAGAATGGATCGCCTGCGGGGCGCCCGAAGAAATCGCCTACGACGCCCGGGCGCATATCGGAACGGATCGTCTGCATAGCATCCTGCCCCGCTTGCGGATGCGCCTGGAAGAGGCCGGCGTACGCTTTCATTGGTGCACCCGACTCGAGGGATTCCTCTCCGCGCCCGGTCGCCCCGGGCGGATTCGGGGACTCATCACCTCCCGGGGCGAAATCGAATGTGCGGCCGTCTTCCTGGCCCTCGGCCATAGCGCGCGCGATAGCGTGCAGGCCCTGGCAGGAGACGGCCTGGTGCTCGAGGCCCGACCCTTTCAACTCGGTGTGCGGATCGAACATCCCCAGGAGTTGATCGATCGCGCCCGTTATGGGGATGCCCGGTTGGCCTCCCGGCTGGGTTCGGCCTATTACGGGCTCACCAGTCGGGCCGGCAGCGGCGCCGCCGCCGCACATAGTTTCTGCATGTGTCCCGGTGGGCAGATCGTGGCCGGGGTGAACGAGGACGGCCTGCTTTCGACCAATGGCATGAGCAATTCCCTGCACTCATCCCCTCATGCGAATGCGGCCCTGGTCACCACCCTGGGGCCGAAGGAATTCGGTCCCGGAGCCTGGGCCGGAGTCGACTTCAGGGAGAAATTGGAGCGCGAGTTTTTCGCCGAGGGAGGCGGCGATTGGTCCGCGCCCGCCCAGAGTGCAGCGGATTTCCTGGCGGGGAGGGTCTCCTCTGATCTGGGCGCAACGAGTTATCGCTTCGGGATCCGCCCCGGGCGCATCGACGCCCTGCTGCCCGCGGGAGTACGCAATGCCCTGGCCCGGGCATTGACGCATTTCGAAGGGAAGATCCCCGGTTATGCGGGCCAGCGGGGAATTCTCGTGGGAATCGAATCCCGCAGTTCGAGTGCCCTGCGAATTCCACGGGATGCGGAGAGTCTGCGGGCGCGGAGTTTTGAGAATGTCCTCCCGATCGGGGAGGGCGCCGGCTATGCGGGGGGCATCATGAGCGCGGCCATCGACGGCGCCCGTTCGGCCCGCAAGCTCCTGGAGGCGGGATTGGTCTGAGCCCTCAAAGGCCTACGAGGGCCGTTCCGAGCACCCGGGTTTCCCCCTCCTCGTTGCAGATCGTGAGGTCGATCTCGACCGTCTTTTCCCGATCGTTCATATCGGTGACCACACCGCGGCAGACCGGCTGGCTGTCGACGACGATGGGTGCACGAAAGATGGTGTCGATCTTATGAACCACGGCCCGGGGGGCCCAGTGGTGGATCATGCTGACCAGGATTCCCTGGCTCATGATTCCCGGAACGATGGCGCCGGGCAGTCCGGCTTCCCGGGAGCGTTCATGGTCGGTGAAGCGCCAGAAGGTCATGCCCGTGGTCGCTCCGAAGCGCCGGACGAGCGGCATGCTGACGTCCGGTTCGACGCTGGGCAACTCGTCCCCAAAGCTGATGTCCGCGTAGGAGACCGAGGATATTTCGCTGCTCATGAATTCTTCCTTCTAGCCCAGTTGCTGGATCATCTTCCAGTCGACGATGGCCACCAGCACCTCGTCCTGATTCCTGAATTCCATCCGGTGGACGACGAACATCATGCCGCCCGAGCGTCCCGTTTTCGAGAAGATGTCGTGAATGTGGGAGCGTGCGACGATCCGGTCGCCGGGCCGGATGGGGGCCTTCCATTCGACGCATTTTCCGCCGTCGAAACTCCTCTCCCTTTCCATGGGGAATCCCTCGGGCAGTTGCCGATGGCCGTGGAAACTCGCCGTATAGCTCGGAACCGCCTGGAAGTCGGGATCTTCGGGGTCCGTGTAGCGCTTCAGGATTTCGCCGCAGCTCTCAGCGAATTCGACCAGAGGTCCCGATTCGATCTCGAAATGGATCTCATCAAAGGACCAGCCGGTCCACTTCACCTTCAGTTCTTCGACGTCCATGCTTCATTCTCCCAGGCGATCGCCTCGCAGTCCCCATCCTTCAGGGCCGCGACGATCTCTTCCGTATTCCGGATCGGCTTCTCGAAACGCGTCGCGCAGCGGCCGATATGGCTCACGATATGCGAATCGCTGCCACCGATTGCGTGATAGCCCCTCGTCTCGGCCAGCGCCAGGGCCCTTTCGTTCTCATCCCCGCGACTGCCGCCGTTCAGGGTTTCGACGACGCATACTCCCGGCACGGGGCCTCGAGCTTCGAGATGGGCGCACATGCCGACCCGGGTTCTTCCGGGATGGCAGGGGACGGCGATGGCTCCGCAGCGATCACTGGCGCTCACGACTTCCTCGAGGGCGAGGTCGATCTTTCCGAAATCGAATGCCGCCCGCAAATCCTCGTTCACCCCGAAGACCAGGACGTGTCCGTAGTCGGTTTCGACCTCGCTCGCCTTCAGGATCAGCAGGCCGAATTCATCCTCGAGGGTCCGGTAGTCGGATTGATCGTCGAAGAGTCGATGTTCGGTCAGCACGAAGCCATCGATGGAAAGGGCGCGCTGGCGAATCCATTGGCAATAGTTTTCGACCTTGGCACGTCCGTCATCGGAGACGATGGAATGGCTGTGGAGATCCAGGATCATGCCGGTATGAAGCGCGGAACAGCCAGCCCCGGGGAGGTCGCGACGAAGTCTACCTTCAGCGCCATCCCGATCTGGACGCTCTCGGGATCGCAGCCCACGATATTGGTCAGCAGCCGTATTCCCTCTTCGAGATCCACGTAGGCGAGCACGTAGGGGCAGGCCCCCCGGAATTGCGGGACGACATTCTGAAGCGTGATCGTGAAGGAGTAGACTGTGCCCCGCCCGCTGGCGACGAAATGCTCGAGTTCACTCGAGAGACAGCTGGCACAGAGGCCGCGGGGCCGATGCTGGACCACGCCGCAATCTCCGCAGCGTTGCAGCACGAGTTCGCCGCGGCCGCAGCCCTCCCAATAGGCGAGGGTCTGCCAGTCGGTCGCCGGGGTCTTGTATTGGATTTCCTTCGCGCTCATGCTTCCGCTTTTCTCCGCGCTCATGCTTCCGCTTCCCTCCGCGCGGCGGAATCCACCGAGAGGAGAAGCGTAGCGCCGCTATGCATGGCGCCGAGGGTGCCCCCCGTGCCGTGGACGAGGCCTACCTCGGCATTCTCCACCTGCCTGTCTCCCAGCCCGCCCCGCAACTGGCGCACGGCTTCGATCACGAGAAAGATGCCGCGCATGCCCGGGTGATTGGAGGAGAGTCCGCCTCCATCGGGATTGACGGGCAGGGCTCCCCCCAGGCCGATGCGATTGGATTCCACGAAGGCGCCCCCCTCGCCGGGCTTGCAGAAGCCGAGATTCTCCAGGGTGACGAGGAGCGTGATGGTGAAGGAGTCGTAGATCGTGCAGAAGTCGACGTCATCGCGGCCGAGACCCGCCATCGCGAAGGCCTGCTCCCCGGATTGCCTGGCCGCAATCGTGAGCAGGTCGGGGGAACCGATCTCCTGGTGGCAGATGGCCTCGCCGCAGCCCTGGAGGACGATCGGGGGTTTTGCGAGATCCCGGGCGCGCTCCAAGCTCGTCACGATCACGGCCCCGCCTCCGTCGCTGATGATGCAGCAGTCGAGCAGGTGGAGGGGACTCGAGATCATGCGGCTCTCCAGCACGTCCTCCACCGTGATGGGTTTGCGCATCTTGGCTTCGGGATTCAGCGAGGCATGGCGCCGCATTGTGACCGCGATTTCTGCGAGTTGCTCGGGACGGGTTCCATAGAGGTGAGCATGTCGTTGGGCGATGAGTGCGTAGCTGCCGACCGTCGTCATCCCGTAGGGGGAGGCGAAAGCCGCGGCGGGATCGCCACCACCTCCGCCGAGTCCGGTGCCGATCGCCATGGCGTTGGAGGCGGCCGTGCTTCCGTAGAGGATCAGCGCCACTTCGCATAGGCCGGCATGAATGGCGGCGGCGGCGTGGCTCACGTGGGCGACGAAGGAAGATCCGCCGATATTCGTGCCGTCGAGGTGGCGGGGCTTGATGTTCAGGTACTCGGCCAGGCTGACCACGCCCATCGGGCCCATGGCGATGCCCGCCGCGAAGAGTCCGTCGACGTCGGCGAGAGTGAGTCCGGCGTCTTCGAGGGCGCCCCGGGCACTCTCGGCCATCATCAGGGATTCACTCTTATTCGGCGCCCAGCGGCTGGGATGTTCGTAGGCGCCCGCAATCGCGATCTTTCCGGAGAGGCCCATTATTCAAGTGCTCCAAGGAAGTTCGAGATGCACTCGGCGAGTTCTTCCGGGGCCTCGAGGGGAATCCAATGGCCTGCACCGGGGATGATTTCCAGTCGCGCATTGGGCATCGCTTCCGCCAGCGCCGCCGCCCCTTCCTTCACCCGGGGAATCTCGGCTTCGCCGTGCACGATCAACGTCGGGATCGTGATGTCGGGCAAACGCGCTGCATCCTGCCAATCCCGGCAGGCGAGAAGGTCCCCATAGGTCGCTCGTGGATCCGTCTTCATCCCTTCCATGAAGGCCCGCTTCATGATTTCGGGGGTGGCGAGTTCGCCGAAGAGGGAGGGGTCGAAGGGGCGCCTTTCCTTGCCTTCGCTCACTCTTCGCGCCAATTCCAGGCTGGCATCGCCGGGGTCGAAACGATCCCCCGCGGCGCAGAGAACCAATGCCCGAATTCGATCGCTTCGCTCGAGGGCGGAGCGCAGGGCTACCGCGGCTCCCATATCGTGTCCCATCAGGACGGGATCCGACGCGCCGACCTTGTCGAGAAAGGCCCCCGTGAAAGCGGCCATCTTTTCGATTGAGCCCAGGCTGTCGAGACAGGCGGAGCGGCCGTGGCCCGGTTGATCGAAGGCCACCAGGCGGTGCGCGGTAGCGAGTTGATCGAAGAGGTCGCTGAAGAGATGGCCGTTTCCCCCGCTGCCGTGCAGGCATAGGATCGATTCCCCCTGGTCGAAGACCGGGGGGAGATCGGGCAGGGTGCTCACTCCGCTATGTTGGACGAAGGTCGCGATTCCATCGATCTGCAGGTATTTATTCGCCACGGATTGCGACCGGGGTCGCCCTCCTTCTCGATGTCTGGGATGGGCCGTCTAGGCGCCGGTGGGCGGGCCCGTCGGGATGTCCTTGAAGGCGATCCCCTTGTCGGCGCGCGCTTCCGGGGGCAATCCGAGCACGCGCTCGGCAATGATGTTGCGCAGGATCTCGTCGGTCCCACCGGCGATCCGAAGACCGGGAACAGCGAGATAGCGCTCCTGCCAGTCGGCGGATTGGGCGGATGCAGAGTGATCGTTGATGGCTCCAGCCGTTCCCTGCAACTCCATGGCGAATGCGGCCATTTCCTGCGCGACACGGGCGCCGATGAGCTTGCCGAGGCTCGATTCCGGGCCCGGTGTCTTGCCCTGGGAGAGTGCGGAGAGTGAGCGGTTGCCCGTCATCTTCACCCCCTTGATGCGGGTGTAGAAGCGCGCAATTTTCTCTCGCACCGCCGATTGTTCGATCAGGGGTTGGCCCGCGACCTCGATATTCCTCGCGAGTTTGACGAGATCGGCCGTGCTGCCGCCCCCTCCGCCTCCAATCGAGGCCCTCTCGTTCATCAGGGTGGTGATGGCCACCGCCCAGCCGTTGCCGACCTCGGAAATTCGCTGGTCGTCGGGGATTCGCACGTCGTTGAAGAAGACCTCGTTGAAGCCCTGACCCCCGTTGATCTGGGTGATCGGGCGGATTTCAACGCCGGGGGAGTGCATATCCACTACGAAGTATGTGAGCCCCGAGTGCTTGGCGGCATTCGCATCCGAGCGGACGACCAGAATCCCCCATTCACAGAATTGGGCTCCCGTCGTCCAGATCTTCTGGCCATTGATCACCCAATCGTCTCCGTCGAGCACTGCCGTACTGCGCAGACCGGCGAGATCGGAGCCGGCATTCGGCTCGCTGAAGAGCTGGCACCAGACCTTGCGTCCGGACAAGAGATCCGGGAGCCAGCGCGCCTTCTGCTCCGGGGTGCCGTGGGTCATCAGCGTGGGGCCGCACATCCCGAGCCCGATACCGAAAATATTCGGGGGGGTTCGGTAGCGCGCTTCTTCCTGGTTCCAGATCACGCTCTGGATCGAAGTGGCCCCCCGGCCCCCGTATTCCTCGGGCCAGGTCAGGCATGCCCATTTGGCATCGGCCTTCTTCTGCTGCCAATCCTTGGCAGCCTGGATGACGGCGGGATCGCTTCGTTCGCCCAGGACATCCGCCGGCGGGTCATCGGACTGCCTGAGTTCTGCGTTGGCGTCCAGCCAGGCGCGGGCTTCGGCGCGGAAGATCGCTTCTTCGGGAGTGTCGTTGAAGTCCATATTGAGCCTCTCTAAATCGGAAAATGGGATCGAGGTGGATCTCGAAGCGCGAAGCGCCGAGCGTTTCAGTCCTCGCCGCGCTTTTCGATGCGATCGACGAGTTTATCCTTCCAGGCCGCAGGGCTGCCCAGAGAGGCGGCGAGCAACTTCGCTCGCCGATAGTAGAGATGGCAGTCGTATTCCCAGGTGTAGCCGACGCCGCCGTGCATCTGGATCATTTCCACGGACAACTGCTCCAGGGCTTCAGAGGCCTGGATGCGGGCGATGCAGGCGGCCAGCGTCAGTTCTTCCTCTTCGTTGGAGAGCGCCCAGGCTCCGTAGTAGGCATTGCTTCGCGCCAGCTCCAATTCGCACCAGAGGTCGGCGAGCCGATGCTTGATCCCCTGAAAGGATGCCACTGGGCGTCCGAAGGCGTAGCGCTCGGTCGTGAATTGCCTCGTGGTGTCGAAGCAGGATTGGGCGGCTCCGAGTTGTTCGAAGGCCATCAATACGGCGGCTCGATCCAGAATCTGCTCGGTCAGTTCGGCGCCACCGCCATCCTCTCCGAGCAATTCGGCGGGGGCGCCGCTGAAGTCGATTCGGGCCATTGAGCGGCTCGGATCGAAGGATGTCAGGGCGCTGCGCTCCACACCTTCAGCCTTGAGGTCGACCAGGTAAAGGGAGAGTCCCTGATCGCCCTGGGCGGCGACTACGGCGAAGTTGGCGATGTCGCCATCGGCCACCGGAAATTTCGTACCCGAGAGTTGTCCGCCGCTCACCTTGGCCGCCACGCTCTCCACGTCGTTCTGCCCCGCACCCTCGGTGAGGGCGAAGGTGCCGATCGATTGCCCGCTGGCGAGGGCCGGCAGATATTTCTGCTTTTGCTCGTCGCTGCCCGCCTTGAGGATGGCTTCCGTTGCGAAGTAGACGCTGGAGGAGAAGGGGATCGGTGCCAGGGCTCGCCCGACCTCCTCTGCGATCATGGCCAATTCAAGATGCCCGAAGCCGGCTCCGCCGTATTCCTCGGGGATTACGGCGCCCTGCCAACCCATCTCGGCCGCCTGATTCCAGAGATTGTCGGCATAGGGCTTTTCGCCCTCGAGAATCTCACGGCAGACGCTGAGCGGGGAGTGTTCAGCAAGAAAATCCCGGGCGGTCTGTTGCAGCAATTTCTGGTCGTCGGAAAAATCGAAATTCATGGGGGTCTCCGGATGCTCGTGGGCTCTATAGGATCACCGGATTGACAGATTTGTCAATCGCGATCCGGGGGGATTCTGGAGGCTGATTCGGGACCTTTCGTCCCGGTCGGGCCGCTCGCCGAGGGTCTTTTCTCAGCCGGAAGGAGGGGACGGAAGAGAAGGGGCAGAAGGCGGAGCAAAGGTCGGGATCTGGCTGAGGGCGATGCGACCTCCGAAGCAGATGTCCACATCGTGGCCGCGTTCCCGGGGTCGATTGTGGTAGTCGCCGTGATAGCGGAATTCATCGTCCCGCTGCATGTAACGGATCGGCAGGGGATTCGGATCGGGGGCGCAGAGGGCGATCTCGCAACTGGAGGACTCATCGTGGGGATGCGGAAGATTTACATTGTAGATGCAGCCCCGGGACGGCCTTTGGCCGAGCAGGCCCCGCAGCACCTCACGGGCCCTGAGCCCGCAGGCTCGCCAGTCGGGTTGCCGATGTCTCGCGACATATTGCGAAATCGCAATCGTGGGAAAACCGAGGATCGCCGCCTCTCGAGCCGCGGCCACCGTGCCTGAGACGAAGGTATCCACCCCGAGGTTGGCACCGTGGTTGATGCCCGAGATCAGCCATAGATCTCTCCGCTTGCGCTCTTCGCTCCAATCTTCAAAGAGGGATGAGCCCGGGCCAAGAGCCAGGCGCGCACAATCGACGGGCGTGCCGTCGACGGAGAATCGTTCGCCTCCCAGGGATTGCATTCGAATTGCGCCCGCATCGCTCACGGCATGACCGACGCCACTTCGGGGACCACTCGGGGCCACCATCCGGCAGTCCGCCCAAGCGGAGAGAATCTCGACCAGGGTCCGGATTCCATCCGCTTCGATTCCGTCGTCATTGCTGATGATGATCTTGGGTCGTCGGATTGCCATCGGATCAGCGTAGCCTCTGCGATCGTCCATCGCGTCTCGGATATCCATTTTCCGAAATTTGCGGAATCTGGACTCCAGACAGATGCCGACGGCGCATCGAATTCATGCAGGCGAGAGTTTTCACTTGGGTTCCTGGTGTGGAACGCCGATTCAAGGATCAGTTTTGACGTCATCTGGATCCACCTTGCACCCTCGAGAAAGGTTCCTCTCCTGAAGATTTCACTCGAGCAATCGATGGCCATCCAGGTCTGGATCGTGGATGGCATCGAAATGGCCATCGAAGACATTCGCTGCGTACACGCTTTCGATACGGATATCAGCGTTGAACTCACCCGTTGCAGCATATTCTCCGAATTTTCCGAAATGGCATTCAGCACCGATCACGAGAGTTGGAAGGCGGCCGTTCTCAGATCCTTCTCGGGAGGGATCTCCGGTACGGCGATGATGGTCATGGAGAGCGAGGAAGTCGTGGCGTGGATGTCGGCCGATGGCTCCAGGGCCGATATCATCGGGCGCTTCGTCGATCTGGGGGGGCGAGTTCTACGCGGGCCGGTCGAATCGGCCCGAAGATTATTGGGCGAGCCCATTGAACTCGACGATTCCCACTTCGTGGAAGATTCTCTGCTGGG
>PVBE012529266.1_pt1 | contig 16362 bp, 16 predicted proteins | sample 1631181 | NCBI WGS metagenome assembly PVBE01 (sample SAMN08397723, study PRJNA350692) | Marine metagenome, whole genome shotgun sequencing project. | isolation source: water | place: Pacific Ocean | collected 2012-04
ATCGATGCTCTGCTACAGGCCGGCGAACGAGCGACCAGCAAGCTGACCGCTGACCGCTGACCGCTGATAGCTTGCCGCCAATGCACCGGGACGCCCGATGGTCGAAATCGAATCAACCTGATCGGGGAGCGCGCTAGCCCCAGAATAAGCGAAGAGGCCGTAGCGAGGCGCGTGAGACCGCGGCAGAACAAGGCGCGGCGACGAAAGCGTACCAGAGGTACGGTGAGGAGGCGCAACGCTGTGCTGCCGACGGGATCGCGTGCCGCAGTAGGCCGTATGCGCTTAATTCGGGGCTAGCTCCGCTAGCCAGCGCCCCTTACCGCGCCTCTAATCCTCGTCCTGCCATGTCCCGAACAAGGGGTGCATGCCCTTGATCCGCGTCTCCCCCTCGTCGAGGTACAGCTCCAGCACGCGGTCGTCGCTCCGCCTGCCGATGGCATCGGCCAGCTCCGGCGAGTGGGTGGTGATCCATATCTGACAGCGCTCGGCGGCGCGCACGATCAGCTCGGCCAGCGGGTCGAGCAGGTTCACGTGCAGGTTCGACTCCGGCTCGTTGAGCACCAGCAGCTCCGGCGGCTCGATGCTCAGCAGCGCGGCCAGCAGCGAGAGGAACTGCAGCGTGCCGTCCGAAAGCTCCGCGGCGCCCATGGCGCGGTTGAGCCCGCCCACCATCAGGGTCACCTCGAAGCGGGCGCGATCGACGTCGGCGTCCACCAGGAGCGCGGCCCCCAGGGCCCGGGCGATGGCCAGCTCCAGGCCCTCGCGATCGCCCAGCTCGAGGATGGTCAACAGCGCCGGCGCCAGGTCGGCGCCGTCCTGGGCCAGCACCGGCGTGCGGGCCCCGGGTCCGACCCGCCGCATGGCCGCCAGCGGGCCGGTGGGGAAGCGGTGGTAGAAGCGCCAGGAGTCGATGCGCTGTCGCACCGCGGCCAGCTCCGGGTAGCGGTGCGGCTCGCGCACCTGGGAGAGGATCGACTCCGAGGGGGAGAGCGACAGCGGGTAGTCCTGCACCGCGCCCCGCTCGTCCCGGACCCAGGCCGACGCGACCTTGCGCTCCATCATCACCGACCGGCGCTTGCCGGCGGGCACCGAGACGCGCTCCAGCTTGACCTGGGGGTCCTTGATAAACGAGGTGTATTTGTGGGCGTCCGGAGCCTGGGGCATCAGCCCGCAGACGAGCTGATAGTCAAAGTCGCCGAAGTCCACGGACACCGACAGCTCAACCGGGCCCTTGCGCTTGCGGGGCCCAGCCCAGAGCGCCGAGGGGAAGCCCCCCTCCAGCAAAAACTCGGCGGCCAGGCGGCCTGACGCGGCCTCCGACAGCAGCCGCAGCGCGCGGTAGAGGTTGGTCTTGCCCACCCCGTTGGCCCCCACCACCACGTTGACCCGGCCGGGCTCCAGCCGCAGGTCGCGGATGGATCGATATCCCTGAACGTGAAGCGCCGCGATGGGCATCGCCTGGTTACTCCTCCTCGCCTGCCTCGCCCTCGTCGTCCGCGGCCAACATCTCCTTGACCATGAACTTGTTGTAGAGCAGCAGGCAGACGATGGTTGCCACGCCGATGCCGGTGAAGATGAGCCACAGGGTGCGCGGCTGGTTCATCTCGTCCACGAACTTGACGTAGAGGTTGGCGCCGGTGACGCCGCCGATGCTGCTGCCGATGACGCCGTAGAGGAAGAGGTAGCCCATGTACATCGCCACGCGGGCCTTGGGCGCGGTCTGGCCGACATAGGAGATGAACTTCGGGTGGGCCGTCATCTCGCCGATGGAGAACATGGTGATGCCGGCGATGAAGACCCAGATGTTGGTGTTCACCGCGAGGATGCCCATGCCGAGGACGCCCATGCCGATGCCGACCATCATGGTGGGCAGCGCCTTGGTCTTTTTGACGATGTGGGAGACGAGCAGCTGCAGCAGGATGATGACGCCGGCGTTGAGCACGGTGACGTGCTCCACGTCGAAGCGCCAGACCATGTTGGCGCCCATGGCCTGGAGGATGCCGGTGACGAAGTCGTTGAGGCTGGAGGCGTAGACGTAGGCCTGCACGTACCACAGCACCGAGTCGAACATCTGGAAGTAGAGCACCCAGAAGCCGGAGTAGATGAAGATCATCAGCAGGAAGCGGAAGTGGTCCGAAAAGCGCGTCGTCTTCTCGGTGTCGATGGCGTAGAGCGACAGCAGCGACAGGGTGACCACGTTGCAGATCACCGCGGCGACCAGGGAGACGCCGCCGGCTGCGTAAATCGCCCAGACCACGGCGGCCGAGACCACCACGGTGCCGAGCAGCAGGCCGGCGCGGCGGCCGGGGTTGGCCTTGAAGCCGGGCGCCAGCCGCAGCACCAGCAGGCTGCCGAGCATCAGCAGCCCGACGAAGAGGGCCAGCAGCGGGCGGGAGGTCGCCTTGCCCACCACCTTGTTCAACGACTTGACCGACAGGGCGGACAGCGCCGGCTGGGCGTTGAGCTGCTCGAGCACGGCGGCGCCGTGGGACGCCATCACGTGGCGGTCGCGCAGCTCCACGCGCCAGGCGTTGCCCGCGCCGGTGACCTCGAAGGGCTTGCCCAGGCCGCCGCGCATGACCACCTCCAGCTTGACGCGCACGCTGGCGTCGGCCACGTACTTTTGCACCGCCCTGGCCCCGATCTGCCCCAGGGGTGTGGCGCCCAGGGCCCTGGAGACGTCGGCGGCGTAGGACGCCAGGTGGTCGGGGTCCTTGATCTTCAGCGAGATCGAGCACCGCTTGTTGGTCCCTCCCGCGCAGGGCCGCGCGGCTGGCGCCTCCTTGCCCTCCTCGGCCGGGGCCACCCAGCCGCGTTGGCCGACGAACCTGGCGTCGCCGCTGGACAGGGCGAAGGGCTGGGCCGCGGTCAGGTCCCGGGCGATGGACACCTCGAGGGTCGCCCCGCTGGCGTTGAAGGCGCGCGCGGTGAGCGCCGTGCTGGCGCTGTGGTCGCGGAAGAAGTCCCAGCCGCCGTAGCCGAGCAACGCCCCGAGCAGCGCGACGGTGAGGATCACGCCGCCCTGGGAGCGGGCCATGTAGCCGTGCAGCAGGATGAAGGGGCTGTAGAGGATCTCGAAGGCGTTGGCCAGGGTCTGCACCAGGCTCGGCTTCTCCTCCTTCTTCTCCTCCTCTGATTGCTCGGCCGCCGGCGGCTCCTTGAAGAACAGCGCCGTGGGGATGAGCAGGGTGCCGGTGCCGATGGCCGCGGCGATGAGCACCCAGTCCCAGCCCACGTTGTTCTTGAGGTAGGGCACGAGGAACAGCGGCACGACGAAGGCGCCGAGGTTGATCGACCAGTAGAAGATGCCGAAGCCGAGGGTGCTGTTGGTCTCGTCGGTGCAGCGGGCGATGGTGCCCGAGATCACCGGCTTGAACGTGCCCGCGCCGAGGCCCATGACCACCAGCGCCAAAAAGACCGGCGCGTAGCCCGTGGCCTGGGCGGTGAGCATGTAGCCCGATCCCATCAGGGCGAAGGACACCAGCAGCGTGCGGCGGTAGCCGAAGCGGTCGGCCAGGGCGCCAGTGATGATCGGCAGGAAATAGAGCAGCGGCTGGATCACCGACTTGATCACCCCCACGTCCTCCTTGGCGAAGTGCAGCTGGTCGGTCAGGTACACCGACAGCACGCTCATCACACCGTAATAGGAGCCGCGCTCGAAGAACTCGAAGACCACGACGAGCCAGTACAGGGGGGGGAACTTGCTTCGCGCTACGTTATCTTTTGCCACGCGCCGTTCTAGCACGGGCGCTCGGAGGCGAGCAACATGGGGCGGTCAGCCGAGGTACTTCATCAGCATCCCGATGCCACCGCCGATGAGCATCAGGATCGAGACGACGTAGATCGCCAGCCAGCCGGTGCTGTGCTTCTTGTTTTTGTTGCGGGTGTAGAGGAAGCCGATGAGGCCCAGCGCGAGGCAGAGGCGGTCCGGCGTGACGTGGAAACCGGAGAGCTTATTTTTGACCCAGGAGGCCGCGCTGTCGGACTCGCCCTTGAAGTTGAGGGTGGAGCGCCGCTGGTACTTGCGCTGGTCAGGCGGCGGCCCCTTGAGCTTGCGCTCCAGCTCCGCCTCGGTGGGGAGCTTCTGGGCCCGCGCCGCGGCCGGGGACAGCAGCACCACGGTCGCCAGCGCCAGCGTCGCCCCCGTGTACAGACAATTTCTCCTCATCCTGCTTCAAGGGTACAATGCGGCATCACAAGCTGTCGAGCCAGAGGTGCCTAAGATGTCCAGCGCCCCAGATGAAGCCGCCCCCACCACAGTACCCCGCCCACACAACGCCGCCATCGTCGGCGGCGGCAAGGGCTGCGAGTCGTTTATTCGCATGGTGGAGGAGGACAAGCTCGGGCGCTTCCGCCTGCGCATCTGCGGCGTGGCGGAGATCGATCCGGACGCCCCCGGCATCCGCCTGGCCCGTGAACTCGGCATCACCGCCGTCACCTCCGACTACCGTGAGCTGTACGACATCGAGGGCCTGGACCTGATCATCGAGCTCACCGGCGACCTCGCGGTGCGGGACGAGATCGAGCGCACGCGGCCGCGGCACCTCAAGCTCATCGACCACTTCGGCGCCACGCTCTTCTGGGAGGTCTACACGGCCCAGGCCGCCGTCATCGAGCAGCGCACCGAGACGCGTCGCCAGGTGGAGGCCGAGCGTGAGCGGGTGTCCCAGATCTTCGACAGCATCCCCGACGAGATCGCGGTGCTGGACGACAACATGGTGCTCCAGGACGCCAACGCCAGCTTCCTGCGCAACAACAAGGTCAGCATCGACGAGATCCGGGGCCAGCACTGCTACGAGGTTGACCAGTGCATCCGCGGAGAGTGCCAGGTGGCCATCGAGGACTGCCCCTTCTTCGAGGTGATGCGCACCCGCGAGGCCACGTCCATGGTGCGCAAGCACTTCGACCAGCAGGGCAACGCGCGCTACGCCGCCATCGTCGCCGCGCCGATGATCTCCCAGGAAGGCGACGTCATCGGCATGGTGGAGGCCACCCGCGACATCACCCGCCGCATCCAGGCCGAGGCGGAGCTGCAGCTGACCGAGGTCAAGTTGCAACAGTTCATGCAGATGGCGCCGGTGGCGGCCTACGTCAAGAACGTCCAGGGGCAGTACATCGAGGCCAACCCGGCGGCCTGCCAGCTCTACGGCCTGTCCAAGAGCGAGCTGGTGGGCAAGACCGACCTGGAGATCCTGCCGCGGGAGACGGCCGAGTCGTTCCGCGCCAGCGACGACGTGGTGCACAAGACCCGCAGCCAGCTGAGCATCGACGGCACGCGGGAGCTCAACGGCCGGCGGGTCTTCCTCTCGACGATCAAGTTCCCGGTGCTCGACACCGAGGGCAAGGTCACCGCGGTCTGCGGCATCAGCCGCGACGTCACCGCGCTCAAGGAGGCCGAGCTGGCGCTCAAGCGCACCCGCGACTACCTGCAGAACGTGCTCGACAACTCGCCGCTGCTGGTGATCACCACCGACCTCGAGGGCCGCGTGGTCTCCTTCAACCCGCGGGCTCAGGAGTCCCTCGGCTACAGCCCGGACGAGATCATCGGCAAGCCGGCGACCATGCTCTACAGGAACCCGGACGAGCGCCACGCGCTGCTGGAGCGGGTCAAGAGCGCGGGGGTCGCGCGGGACTACGAGACCACGCTGGTGGGCAAGGACAACCAGCCGTTCCCGGCCAGCCTCACCCTGTCCCAGCTGCGAGACGCCGAGGGGAAGATGATCGGCACGGTGGGCATCGGGCGGGACATCTCGGCGCGCAAGGCGCTGATGGACCAGGTGCTGCTCTCGGAGCGCCTGGCCGCCGTGGGCCGTCTGGCCGCGGGCGTGGCCCACGAGATCAACAATCCGCTGGCGGTCATCGGCGAGATCGGCGGTTTCCTCGCCGAGTGCGTCAACGACGACCCCACGGACCCGGACACGGTGGCCGAGCTGCAGGAGGGGCTGCCGAAGCTGCTGGCCCAGGTGGAGCGCTGCCGCTCCATCACGCACCGGCTGCTCAACTTCTCTCGCAAGAGCGAGGCCAAGGTCAAGGAGACCGACATCTGCGAGGCCCTGGAGGAGGTGCTGCCCTTTTTGCAGAAGGAGGCGCTGCTGGCCAACGTGACGATCCACAACGATCTGCCCCGGGACCTGCCGCGGCTGCGCATCGAGCAGGTGCAGCTGCAGGAGATCTTCATCAACCTGATCAACAACGCGCGCCAGGCCGGCGGCAGCAACATCTGGCTGCGCAGCGAGCTCGACAGCGGCAAGATGATCCTCACCATCGAGGACGACGGCCCGGGCATCTCCGAGGAGGTGCGCGGCAAGCTGTTCGATCCCTTCGTCACCACCAAGGCGCCGGGCCAGGGCACCGGCCTCGGGCTCTCCATCTGCTACGGCATCATCAAGCGCTACGACGGCGCGATCAACGTGGAGTCGGAGCCGGGCCAGGGCGCCACCTTTCGCGTCATCCTGCCCTGGAGCCAGTGATGGCCTTCACCCTGTTTCGCCGTGGGGCGGGGGTGCTGCTCTTGGCGCTCGCGCTCTGCTCCTGCTCCGGGCCGCCCACCCCGGAGCCGAAGATCAAGATCAAGCTGCCGCCGAGGGACCGGGTGGCCAGGGTGATGCCCTACGTTGAGCGCTCGGCCGCGCGTCACAAGGTGCCGCCCGAGCTCGTGCTCGGCGTGATCCGCGTGGAGTCCAACTTTTGGCCCAAGGCCCGCTCGCGGGTGGGGGCCCGGGGCCTGATGCAGCTGATGCCGGGCACCGCCCGATCCCTGGCCCGCCGCCTGGAGTGGGAGGACTACGACATCACCGACCCGGCGTTCAACGTGGAGGCGGGCACCGCCTTTTTGGCCTACCTGCTGCGGGCCTTCGACGGCGACGTCCGCCTGGCGCTGGCGGCCTATAACACCGGCCCCGCCCGGGTCAAGCGCTGGCAGCGCAAGGGCAAGCCGCTGGCGGCCTACTCCAAACGCTACGTGGCCAAGGTGCTGGCGGCGCGGGACCGCTTCCTCGCCCGCGCCCGCGGCGCCACGCCGCAGCCCGAGCCTGACGAGATGGACCGCGATGGACTGTCATCCCTGATCCGGGATCGCAGCAAGCTCTACGGCCAGCGGCCCGACGTGGAGCTGCCCGCGGAGCAGGCGACCTCGAGGCCCGCCTCAGGGCGGCAGTAGGTAGGCCAGCGCCTCGTCGAAGCGGTCCTTCCAGGCGCCCCAGGTGTGCCCCTGCTTGACGTTCTCCCAGTGGTGGGTCGGCACCTTCTTGGCCTTGAGCGCGTCGCGCATGTCCAGGGTGCTCTGGCGGTTGTCCTTGCCGTTGTCGAGGTAGGCGCGCGACAGCTTGAGCTTGGTCGCGGCCTTGACCCGCTTGATCATGCTCTCGTTGTCGAACCAGAAGGAGCCGGACTGGGCGCCGGCCATGCCGATGCAGTCGCTGCGCCAGTGCTGGGCGGCGAAGCTGATCAATCCCCCCAGGGACGCGCCGATGATGCCGCGGCTGGCCACGGTGGCCTTGGTGCGGTAGCGCTTGTCCACCAGCTTGAGCAGGGTGTCGCAGAGGAAGCTGGTGTACTTGGGCCCCTTGGAGCTGGTGGCGCAGGAGTACTCCGACATGCGGTGGTTCTGGCTGGCCAGGGCCACGAAGACCAGCACGGCCGGGCTGGCTTTTTTGGCCGCGAAGGTGGCGGCGGCCACCTGGTCCAGCTGGGAGCGGGCGATGCTCTCGTTGCCGTCGTTGACCAGCAACACGGGGAAGCGCTTGCAGGTGTCCTCGTCGTGGGCCGCGGGCAGGTAGACGAACACGTCGCGGGTGTTGCTCAGTTGAGGGCTCTTGACGCGCAGCCACTCCAGGCGGCCCTTGGTCTGGACCACGCCCCAGGGCGGGATCACCGAGTTGAACTTGCCCAGGCCAGCCACGGCGATGCCGTCCCAGGCCACGTGGCGGTTGTTCGGGTCCTTGTGCCACGCGCCCTTGCCGTCGACGTACTTGTATTCGTGGCGGCCGGCGCCCAGCTTCTTGACCAGGTAGTAGAGGTCGGTGCCGGCGACCTTGGTCATCACGTCGGCGCCCTTCTTCCAGCCGTTGAACGAGCCGGCCACCGACAGCGGACCGGGCACCACGGCCTGGACCACGAAGGCCACGGTGGTCTTGTCCCGCACGGGCACGCCGCCGGCGACGTCCACCGCGGTGAAAAAGGCCGCCACCCGGGCCTTGCGCGCGGCGCTGGCGGTGAGGGTCTTCAGATCGGCCTGCAGCTTGGTGAACAGCTGCAGGGTCGCCACGGTTGCCGGCGGCTTGCAGCTCTGCTTCGCGTCGGGCTTGGGCGCGCTGTCGGGGGAAGCGGCCGCGTCGGCCGTCTTGGCGTCGGCCGTGGCGTCCGGCCGGTTGGAGTCGGCCTGGGGGCCGTCGCCGGGGCCGGCGTCCGGGCCGAGCTCGGCGGCCTGCAGGTCCGGGCGCCCCGCGTCCGGCGCCGGGCTGTTTTCTTCACCGCAGCCCGCGAGGCAGAACGTCAGCAGCAGGGCCGGGAGCCTGGCCGCGGCCAGCGCGCTACTCCTCATCGACGCCCCGGGCCTTGCGCCCGCGCTTGATCATCTTGCCGATGGCCTCGCCCAGCTTCGGCGCCGTGCTCGGGCCGAAGATGATGACGATGATGATGACGAGGAGGATCAGCTCAGTGAAGCCGTGCATGTCTGGTAGCGCTCCTTGTCCGGTTCATAGCACGCCGGCCTGGGGCATACCAGCGATCAGGGCTACGGTCTGTGCACGCGCTCCAGCAGCTCGTCGGCCTCGGGGCGGTCGGTCATGCTCTCGCCGACGTGGCGATAGAGGACCTGCCGGTCCTGGCCCACGATGAACACGCTCGGCACGGCGATTTCCCGTCCCTTCATGGCCACGCCGTAGGCCCGGATCACCTTCATCCCGGGATCGGCCAGCAGGGGCATCTTCAGCGCCAACCGCGTGACCAGCGCCATGGACTGCTCGCGGGTGTCGACGCTGATGGCCGCCAGGGTCGCCCCCGCCGCGGCGAACGCCTGGTGCTTTTCGCTCAGCTTCCCGAGCTGAGTCCTGCAAAACGGTCACCAGTGGCCGCGGTAGAAGACGATCACCGCCTTGCCGCCCTTGACCAGGGAGGCCAGCGACACCGCCCTGCCCTGCTCATCGGGCAGGGTGAAGTCGGGCGCGCGGCGCAGCTTGGCGGCCGTCTCGGGCTCGCGCAGGCCCACGGAGCAACCGGCCAACAGCGCCAGCCCGACGAGGAGCGGCGACCTTGTTTTTCTTGCCATGGCGTAAGGCTGACACGGCTACCGCGACCAATCCAGCGAATGTGAAGGCAACACCGAGCGAACCCGGGAGCGATCCTGATGACGAAATTCCTTTCGATATTTGTCTGCCTGCTGCTGCTCGCCGGGTGCGGTGGGCGAACCGCGCCCAGGCGCACGGTGACGCCGGCGGCACCACCGGCGGCGACCTCCACCTACGAACTGGACGTCACCCCGCCGGCGCCTGCACGCCCCGGCCAGTCCATGGTGGCGCGGCTGATGCTGCTGCCCCGCGAGCCGTTCAAGGTCAACGTCGAGTACCCGGTGCGCCTGGATGTGCGGGGCCCCGACGCGGCCCACCCCCGCCGCCAGGTGCTCGCCGCGGGCCGCTCGGTGAAGGTGGCCGCCGGCCAGCTGGTGGCGGAGCCGGCCTTCGCGGTGACCCGCCCGGGCCAGCACCGCTTCAGCGGCACCCTCAGCTTCGGGCTGTGCACCAACAGCCGCTGCGAGACCTACACCGAGCCGGTGTCCTGGATCGCCCAGGTGCACTGAGGCAGGAGGTACCCATGACCGGCACAGCACAGATAATGCTCCTCTCCTTGCTGCTGGTCGGCGCGCTGGCGGCGGGCTGCTCGTCGTCCTCCACCGGCGACCCGCCTCCGGCCCCTGACCAGCAGGTGACCTTCCCCGACGCCTCGGTGCCCGACAGCGCGGCCGACCTCGCCCCGACCGCTGACCAGGGGCCCGCCCCGGACCTGGGGAACAAGGCGGTACGCTGTACGCCCCCCCGCTGCCCGGCCTGCGTCGGCGGCACCACGGGCTGCGCCGCCAAGGGGCCGTTTCTCCAGGGCACCTGCTGCGCCCGGGGCGACGCCGTGGCGCTGCTGGGCACCGGCACGGGCAGCGAGGTGGTCGACCTGGAGACCGACGGCACCTTCGTGGCGCTCTGCGGCGGCTTCGGCGCCGACATCAGCGACGTCTCCAGCCCGTCGTCTGCCAAGCACCTCGGCACCGTGACCCAGCGCTGCCAGCGGGCGGCCTTCGGCAAGAAGCTGGCCGACGGCAGCCGCCTGCTCTACATCGCCCACCACGGCGACTCCTGGCTGCAGACACCATTTCTGGCGACCTACAGCATCTCCACCGCGGGCAAGCTGACCAGCGTGGACAAGATCACCGACGCCACGGTGCTGTTCGAGGGCATGGTGGCTCACGGCGACGCGCTCTACGTTGCGGCCCACGACGGCGGCGTGCGGGTCTACAAGGTCTCGACCAGCGGCGCACCGGTGTTCCAGCGCGCCATCACCGACGGCATCAAGAACGCCTGGAAGCTGGCCGCCTTCAAGGACCGGCTCTACGTGGCGGACCAGGGCGCCGGCCTGCACGTGATGTCCCTGGCCGCGCCCCTGACGCCCAAGCGGCTGCACACGGTCAAGACCACCGGCAGCCCGCGGGATGTGGTGGTGGACGGCAAGCGCGCCTACCTCGCCATGGGTGGCGGCGGCGTGGAGGTCTACGACCTGCCCGCCAGCGGCGTGCCCAAGCGGGTGGGCGGCGTGAGCGGCAACGGCTCGGCCCAGGCGGTGGCGGTGTCAAACGGCGTGCTGGCCGTGGCCAACTGGACTCACGTGTCCGTGCACGACGCGGCCACGCTGACCCTGCTCGGCACCGAGCGCGTGCGCAAGTCCTTCGAGCAGGACACGGGCGTGGCCATGTCGGGCAACACCATCTTCGTCGGCGAGTGGGAGGGCCTGTACGTGCTGCGCCACGTCCCGGGCCTGGTGGCGCCAGACATCTTCGTCACCGAGGACATCTTCACCCTCGACCCGTCCAAGAAGGACACCCGCGCGGTGAAGGTGCAGAACCTCGGCCTGCTGGAGCTGAAGGTCTCGGCCATCACGACCAGCGAGAGCGCCTTCACGATCAAAAACAGCGCGTTTTCGGTGGCCCCCGGCAAGGCCGAGGTCTTCGAGTTCAGTTTCACGCCGCCGGCCACCTCACAGGCGGCGGTGATCACGCTCAAGACCAACGACCCCGACGCGCGCCAGTCTTCCCTGGACCTGCCGGTGGAGCTGAAGACCACCACCCTGCTCAACGTCGGCGACACCCTGACCAGCGACTTCGGCTTCCTCGATCCCCTCGGCTCGGGGCAGGTCTCGGCGCTCAAGGGCAAGGTGCTGGTGCTCAGCTACTTCGCCTTGTTCTGACCGATCTGCGGTCTGGAGTTACCGGACATCGAGGCGGACATCTGGCAGAAGTACAAGGGCAAGGGCGTGCTGGTCTTCGGCCTGCAGTCGGGCGAGAGCGCGGCGGCGCTGGCGGCCTTCGTCAAGCAGACCGGCGTGACCTTCCCCATCGTCGCGGACAAGAACTACACCCTGAGCAAGTTCGCCTTCCCGGCGGGCGTGGGCTACCCCTACCCCCGGGACGTCGTCGTGGACAAAAACCTCCAGGTGCGCGCCATCCGCAACTCCTACAACGCCAAGGAGGTGGAGGCGCTGGTGCAGAAACTGTTGGCCGAGAAGGTGACGCCATGACCCGGCCGCAGCCGTGGATCGCGCCCCTGGCGGTGCTGGCCCTGGCGGCCTGCGGCGGCGGCGCTGATCCATCAGCGACCCCGCCCGCGGCGGAGGCTGGCGTGGCGGCGCCGGACGCGACCCAGAGCGCCACCTGCCCGGCGAGCCTCTACCAGCCGGCCCAGTGCGGGGCCCACCCTGGCGGCGGCCACGGCTCGGGCCCCGGCCAGGTCCTCGGGCCCTTCGACCCGGCGCTCAAGGACTGCGAGCTCAAGCCGGTGAAGCTGCGGGAGCTGACCTGCGGCAGCGACCTGTTGCTGCTCTCCATCGGCGCGGGCTGGTGTCAGCCATGCATCGAGGAGATGAAGACCATCGAGGAGAAGGTCCACGCCCGTTTCTGCGGCCGCGGCCTCGGCATCGTGGGCGTGCTCTTCCAGGACGAGCGCCAGCGGATCCCGACCTCCACGTTCTGCGCCCAGTGGAGGCAGCGCTTCGGCCTGACCTTCCCGGTGCTGCTGGATCAACTGCAGCAGACCAAGCGGCTGATGGACTACCAGACCGGCACGCCGCTGAACTTGCTGATCAACCCGTCGACGATGAAGATCCTGTTTCGCTGGTCCGGTGAAGTGCCCAAGGGCCTGGACCAGCAGATCGAGTCCGAGCTGAAGAAGCTCGGCAAGTAGGGAGGCGCCCTTGGACACCTCTCTGCGAACCATGAGCCAACCAAATACGAGGCTTGCTCGCAAGCTCTCGCCCGCCACCCTGGTGGTGCTGCTGTCCGCGTCCTGCGCGACCACCACCACCGAGCCCGGCTCCGGGACGTCCCTCAAAAGGACCCCGGAGTCGGGCGCCCCCCCCCTCTCCGGCCTCTCGATCAAGACCCTCGATGGCCGCTGGGCCCGCCTGGACGATCTGCTCGGTCGCAAGGTGCTGATGGTGACCTTCTGGGCCACCTGGTGCGAGCCGTGCAAGACCGAGCTGCGGCACCTGGCCGACATCCAGCGCCGCCTGGGCGACGGCCTGCAGGTGGTGGCGGTCAACACCGACCCGCCGGCCACCCGCGGGCAGGTGCGCGGATTCATCCGACGCCACGGCCCCGGGCTGCTGGTGCTGATGGACCAGGACAGCCGCCTGCTGCGGCAGCTGAACCCCAGGGCGAGCCTGCCCTACTACGTCATCTTCAACGGCGCCGGCCGCCTGGTGGCCCGCCATCAGGGGTACCAGCCCGGAGACGAGCGGCAGATCGAGGCCCGGCTGGTCAGCCTGCTCAAGCGGTAAAATGGGCCGGTGGTGGCTGCTGCTGGCGCTGGTCTGCTGGCCCGCCGCGGCCCGGGCCCAGCTGGAGCTGGCCACGCTCGGCGGCGAGGCGCTGCGGCTGAGCAGCACCTCCACCCTGCTGCTGGAGTACCGCCACGACAACTACGACGGCGTCAACCTGGACGACAACGACGGCGTGGTCGACCTGCTCGGCCGCGTCAACGTGCAGCTGGAGTGGGGCGGCCTGGGCGCCGCCGCGCGCCTGGACGGCCTGGCGCTGATCCACCGCGAGCACCCCTGCGACGGCGACGCCTGCCGCGTGCGCCTGGAGAACGACCTGCGGGTGGGGCAGTTCTCGCTGTGGTATCGCCTCGCCTGGCTGGAGGTCACCGGCGGCGACGTCACGGCCCAGTTCGCCCGGGGATTGGCGCTCTCCATCCGGCGGGTTGACGAGCTGGGCGTGGACCTGGCGCTGCGGGGCGGGCGGGTGCAGCTGCGCGCCGGCGACCACACCGTGACGCTGGTGGCCGGCGTGACCAACCACAACGAGGTGGACTTCGCCACGGTGGAGCTCATCGAGGACCCCCACGACCTGGTGGCGGCGGGGCGGCACGAGTGGCGGGTGGCCGACGCGGTGGTGCTGGGCGCCCACTACGTCTTCTCCTCGTTGGCCGACACCCCGGACGCCGACGGCTTCATCCGCTACCACCTGCCGGGGCTGTCGCTGGAGATCCCGCGGCTCGGCTCGCACCTCTCCCTGGCGCTGGAGGCGGCCTACCTGCGCCGAGACGCCTCCAGCGCGGTGGAGGCCAAGACCAACGGCTACGCCATCTACGCCGGCCTCGACGGCGACCTCGGCCCGCTGACCCTGCTGGCCGAGGTGAAGCACTACCGCCGCTTTCGCTTCGGCCGCAACGACAAACCGAGCCTGCTGTACCACGAGCCGCCGTCTCTGGAGCGCTTCGACCAGCAGGTGCCGAACAACCACAACGTGCTGGGCGGGCGCCTGCGCCTGACCCTCGATCTGGCCGGCGGGCGCACGAGCCCCTTCGTCAACGCCCTGGTCTACGTGCTCAACGACCAGGTGGACGAGGAGCTGATCGCGGGGGCCAGCGCGCGCCTGGTCTTTCACGTCTACGCCGGCCTGCGGCAGCGCATCGCCGACGCCACGCTCAAGCTGTCGGTGGGCCTGCGCGAGGACCGCTTCCTCGACGAGAGCCACGTGGACCCGACCGGAAAGGTCACCTCGGAGATCAAGCGCCGCGTGCTGCGCACCGACGGCGGCCTCTCGCTGCCCATGGGCCGCCACTCCCTGGACCTCAAGTGGGAGCACCGCACCGAGCTGCGGCCGCTGCTGACCGCCGACGTCAACCTGCTCCAGGGGCGCGTCACGGCCACCTACGGCTACGGCGGCTGGCTCACGGTGGCGGCGCTGATCAGCTGGGACTGGGACCCCGACGACGGCGACCCGGCGCAGCCGCCGCTGCTGGGCGGCGCCGAGGTGCAGCTGCACCTGGGCCAGTGGGGGCAGCTCAAGATCTTCGGCGGCGGCGTGCACGGCGGCCTGATCTGCGTCAGCGGCAGCTGCCGCCGGGTGCCCACGTTCACCGGGGCGCGGACGGAGCTGGTGGTGAGGCTGTGAGGGAGTCAGGAGGTGAAGTGGTGAGGTGCCGAGTGGCTGGGGGACTGGGGACCTCACTCATTCACCATCATCGTCGTCCAACTCCAGGGTGCTCGGCTCGTCGGGATCGCGCGACGCCTGGCGCTGCTCCAGCAACTTGGCCGCGGTGTGCTGCACCGACCGGGGCAGGTTGCTGATGCCCTGCACCAGGCGCTGGTCGCGGCTCGTCAGCAGCCCGAGCAGGCGGATGCTGATGGAGGTTGGCGAGTAGGGGTTGAGCACCAGGGCGCGCTTGATGGCGTAGCGCGGGATCCAGCGCGGGCTGTCGAAGATGTGCTGCAGCACCTTGGGATCCACCGGGCGGCGGGCGGCCAGCAGCACCACGTCCCGCTCGGTGATGCGCGGGTTGCGCAGCAGGTTCGGCATGACGGCGGGCTCGGGGTCCTGCAGCAGGCGGGCCAGCACGTCGCGGTTTGTGTCACGCGCCAGCCACTTGCGGTGGCCGAGGGTGTAGTCGCGCTGGGCCTCGTCCCTGGCGTTGTAGGTGTTCTCCTCCTTGCCCGTGAAGAACAGCTCCAGCAAAAGCTCCAGGCCCGCGTCCTTGGCCTCGAGGTAGAGGTCTTTGAGCAGCTCATAGCTCAAAAGCTCGCGGTTGAGCACCGTGGCCAGGGCCACCAGAGCCACGTCGAAGGGCGGCCCCCCCTGGCGCCCTCGCACCTGGATCTCGGCCAGCACGTGGATCGCCTCGGCCGGGTCCACGCCGCCGAGGTACTCCTGCAGCACGTGGGCGCGCATGGCCGGCTCGGGCAGCGCGGCCAGCTTGCGGGCCATGCGGGTGGCCTCGTCGGGCATCGGCCGGCGCTCCCTAGTCCAGCGGGACCTCGGCCTCGGTGACCTCGGCCTTGGCGGTGTACTTGGCCGGCGAAAAGTCGAGGGGCACCCGGGTCAGCACCACCATGTAGTCCACGGTCTTGCCGCCTTCCACCCTGGAGTTGCTGCCGTCCTGGCCGCCGGGGGTGATCTTGCCCTGCATCTCGGCCTTGGTCATCTTGGACAGGCTCGCCTTGGCGAAGACGTTGGACGCCGGCGCCGTGCCCGTGACCACTGTGCGGCCGTGGCGGCTGATGGTGACCTTGACGTAGATGAAGCGCCGGGCGCGCGTGTCGTTGTTCTTGACGATGCCCTGGGCCAGGATCACCGGATCGCCGTTGGAGAGCTTCCCTTTGTCCAGGGCGGGCACGGTGACCTCCAGGCCGCGCAGCTCGTCAGACTGGACTTGCTCCACCGACTGCAGGTTGAAGGCGCGGTTGATCATGGTGTCGAAGTGCGCCATGTCCAGGGACCAGTCGTTGCGGATGAGGATGAAGAAGAACACCGCGGCGGAGATGCCCACGACCACGGTCATCATCAGGCCGAGCAGGCGCATGCCCTTGCTCTGCCCGGGGCGGCGCAAGTTCAGCTCGTCGGGGCTGAGGGCGTCCTCGTCGTACTCGATGATGGCGTAGGGGGCCGGGTGGCCGGGTCCCGTGGGGATCTTTGTCAGCGGCGCGTCCGGCTCCTCGGGCGACGGCGGCGGCGCGGCCTCCACCTCGGACTCGGGCGCGGCCTCCACCTCGGGCTCGATCTCGGGTTCGATCTCGGGCTCCGGCTCGGGCTCCGGCTCGGGCTCCGGCTCCGGCTTGGCGGCTGGCGTGGCCAGCGCCTCGGGTTCGGGCTCCTCCTCCTCG
>PVBE011236908.1_pt1 | contig 16360 bp, 13 predicted proteins | sample 1631181 | NCBI WGS metagenome assembly PVBE01 (sample SAMN08397723, study PRJNA350692) | Marine metagenome, whole genome shotgun sequencing project. | isolation source: water | place: Pacific Ocean | collected 2012-04
GCCCTTTATTTCCGGAAAAGACAGCCTGCACAACGAGTATCGCGTCTCGCGCTCACAGTTTGTCCCGGCCACCCGGATGATCAGGGCACGGGGCTTCGTCATCCCATCACCACCGGAGTGGCTCCTGCCACGCCTCTTTCATTTCGGCAAGCGACAATTCGATCACTCTTTTCCCCTTCGTCCCCCGGACGACGAAATTTTTCCCGAGAACCAGTTCCCCGACGTGTGCGATCGGAACCCCCGCCATCCTTTCCTCGAAACGATCGATGTCCCGTCCCCGGACTTCCAGCAGGAAACGGGAGGGCGTTTCGGAAAAGAGGAGCGTGTCATCCCGGGCGAGGTCGGCGCTCCGGGGAACTTTTTCCAGGTCCAGTCTCATCCCGAGGGATCCCGCGAAGGCCATCTCGGCGGCCGCCACGGCGAGGCCCCCTTCGGAGAGGTCGTGACAGGAACGAACGAGCCCCTCCCGGATGGCCCGGGCGACCGCCTTGAAAATCTTCTTCCCGATTGACGCATCCACCCGGGGCACGTTCGCCCCCCGGTGCCCGAGACGGGCGTAATACTGGGAACCGCCCAACTCGTCCCGGGTCTGCCCGACCAGGTAGATCACGTTTCCGGGACTCTTCGCGTCCATGGTGACGCATTTCCGGACGTCCTTCACGATCGAGATGGCGGAGATCAGGAGGGTGTGCGGAATGACGATCCGTTTGTCCCCGACGCGATACTCGTTGTGCAGGCTGTCTTTTCCGGAAATAAAGGGCGCCCCGTAGGCGACCGCGATGTCGTAACAGGCTTCCGACGCCTTCATCAGCGCGCCCATGTTCTCTGCGTCGTCCGGGCTTCCCCAGGAAAAATTATCGAGGAGCGCCACGCGCGCGGGGTCCCCCCCGACCGCGATCACGTTCCGAATCGCCTCGTCGATGGCACAGGCGGCCATGTCGTAGGCGGAGAGATCGGAGTACGGGGGGCAGATACCGCACCCGATCGCCAATCCCCGGTCGTTCCCGAGCACTGGCCGGATCACCGCCGCGTCTCCCGGTCCGTCATCGAGGGCGCCCACGAAGGGCTTGACCACGCTGCCGCCCTGCACCTCGTGGTCGTATTGCCGTACCACCCACTCCTTGGAACAGACGTTCCATCGGCGGAGGACCCCGAGAAGATCGTCGTTGTACGATTTCTTCTCGGGAAGATCCGGTTCCACGCCGCGCGAAGGAGAGTAGCTCGCCGTCGTTATCCACCGGGGAAGTCCATCATGAAGGAATTCCATGGAGAGTTTTCCAACCGTCGTTCCGTCGTATCGAAGGTGAAGACCGCCGTCGCCGGTGAATTTTCCGATCACCGACATCTCCACGTTCTCCCCCGCGCAGAGTTCTCGAAGCGCATTTTCGTGCAAGGGGGGAACCGAAAGGACCATCCGTTCCTGCGCCTCGCTGATCCAGATCTCGGCATAGGTCAGCCCCTCGTACTTCAGGGGAACCTTCTCCAGGTCGATCTCGGCGCCCAGTTCTTCCCCCATCTCGCCCACCGCACTGGAGAGTCCCCCCGCGCCACAATCCGTGATCGAGGTGTAGAGATCCCGGTCGCGGGCCAGGAGGATCAAATCGAGGACACGCTTCTCCACGATCGCGTTCCCGATCTGGACAGCCCCGCTGGATAGTTCCTCCGACCGGTCGTGGAGCCCGGTGGAGGAGAAGGTCGCTCCGTGAATTCCGTCCCGGCCGGTCCGGCCGCCGAGCAGGACCACGAGGTCACCCTTGCGGGGTTCCTTCTCCGACATCCCCTTGGGAAGGATTCCGACGGTTCCCGCGTAGACGAGCGGATTCCCGATGTATCGCTCGTCGAAGAGAACGGCCCCGTTGACGGTGGGGATTCCCATGCGGTTCCCGTAGTCCCGCACCCCCGCGACAACGCCTTCCAGGATTCGACGGGGATGGATCGTCCCGGGGGGAAGATCCTCCGGCGCCGTCTCCGGGTCGCCCACGCAGAAGACGTCGGTGGAACAGACGGGACGCGCTCCCATGCCGCACCCGAGAATGTCCCGGATCACGCCGCCGATCCCGGTGTTCGCGCCGCCGTAAGGGTCGATGGCGCTCGGATGGTTGTGGGTCTCCACCTTGAAACAGACGTCGTGTTCGTCGTCGAACGAGATGATGCCGGCGTTGTCCTTGAACACGCTGACACACCAGGACCGGTTCAGTTCCCGGGTCGCCTTCATGATCGTCGACTTCAGCAGATTGGAAATCATGGTGCTCCCGTAGCGGACGTCGCCGGCGAAGGTCTTGTGCCGGCAATGCTCGCTCCAGGTCTGCGCGATCGTTTCCAGTTCCACGTCGGTCGGGTCCCGCTTCTCCTTGCGGAAGTATTCCCGGATCACGTGGAGTTCCTTCCGGGTCAGGGAGAGTTGCATGGATTCGTTGATCAACTTCAGCTCGTCATCGTCCGCCTCAAGGAGGTCGATCCTCTTCAATTCGAACGCGCAGGGGGCTCCGACGGAGATGCTCTCGAAGGAACGCTCGCCGATGCGGATTTCATCCACCGCCTCGTTCGCGAGCCCGGAAAGGACCGCCTTCCGCAGTTCCTCCTCCCCGACCCTGCCCCGGACGTGGTAGAGGGTGCCGCACCGGACCCTTTCCGCTTCCGCCCCGAGATCGGAGATCGCCTTGATCGCGCTCTGTTCCACGGGATCGGTCACGCCCGGTTTCTTGAAGAGGAGAACGGCCGAGTGGCCCCGGGGAACTTCCGGCGTTTCCGCGGCGGAAAAAACGGAGCATTCCTCGATCACCGGGTCGACGAGAAGCGCCCGAGCCATCCGCGTCGCGGAAGCCTCGTCCCAGTCCGCGTCGATGAGGGTGACCCGGAACGAGCGTACCTCGTCCACGGAAGAGAGACCCGCGTTGCGAAGTGCGGTGAAAGCTGTCCGGCCCTGCCCATCGACCCGGCCTGCCCGTGCATGTACGTTGACCCGCCAGATCATCGAATGGCCCCCACTTTATCAGCGCGAAGAAGTGGTGTCAAATCCACCGCGGAGGCGGGTTCCCGGATTTATATTGCGCCGCTCCATCCCGACTGGGATAATTCCCCGAACGCTCCCTATTGGATGGAACATGATCAACCGGATCCTCAAGGGGTACCAGATCGTCGATCGCATCGCGGACGGAAGTGTCGGAACCGTCTGGCGCGCCATCAATTCCCGGAACGAGATCTTCGCCCTGAAACAGCTTTCCGAGAAGGCCTCCCAGAGACCCGAGAAAGTCCGCCAGTTCCGGGACGAGGCGATCCTGACCAAGAAGATGCACCACGCGCATATCATCCGGGTCTTCGAATACGTCGACATTCCTCCCCAGCCTTTCTTCACGATGGAGTTCTTCCCCTCCGAGAACCTGAAGTTCGCGACCTGGAACCAGGCCGACCGGGTCTGGAGAAAGGAATTCTACATCCTTCGCCAACTGGCCGAAGCGCTCGCGCATATCCATTCGCTCGGCGTGATCCACAAGGACCTCAAGCCGGAAAACGTCCTGATCGACAAAAAGTCCCGGGTCCGGCTGATCGACTTTTCCCTCTCCAAGACGAAGTGGCAGAGGAAACTCCAATTCAAGAAAATCGTGGAAGGAACCCCGCTCTACATGGCCCCCGAGCAGATCCGCGGGGAAAAGTGCGATGTGCGCACGGACATCTATTCCTTCGGCGTCCTCATGTACGAACTGCTCACGAAGCGCCCGCCCTTCCTGGGAACCACGCAGCAACATCTCCTGCAGAAACACCTGAAAGAGCCCCCCCTCCCCATGCGCACCTTCGTGAAGACGATCTCCCAGGACCTGGACGCCTTCATGAATAAGCTCCTGTCAAAGAACCCCGACGACCGATTTCCCACCATGATCTCCATCATTCACGAGCTCTCGAAATGGGAAAGGAAGGACACGGTCATTCGCATCCGGCAGGTGGAACCGGTCAAAAAGAAGGGCCAGTAGCAGTCCGTCCCGGGAACGGTTCCTTCACCACAAAGTCCAGAAGGCACAAAGAGGGAGTTTCGGAAACTCCCGCCGCTCCCCGATGTCCGGGCCAAAAACAATCCGAAACTTCCTGTCTCCATGGCTTGGTGGTTGGCTTCCCCTTGATGATTCGGAGCGGAACCCCGGACACGCTCCCGGAGACGATCTAAATACCGCTTGCCTGCCCGTCCTGAATCCCCTATTTTCAGAAAGAGCCATGGCAGACCATTACCTGGACTTTGAAAAGCCGATCGCGGAGCTCCAGAAGAAGATCGAGGACTTCGAAAAATTCTCCCGGAAGTCCGACGTCGACATGACGGAGGAGATCGCGAACGTCCGGAAACGCATCGTCGAGAAACAGCGGGAAATCTTCGCCAATCTCACCCCCTGGCAGCGCGTCCAACTCGCCCGGGAACCGAACCGCCCCGAATCGACCGACTACCTGGGCATGATCGCGGAAAATTTCGTCGAACTGCACGGGGATCGCACGTACGGGGACGACGTCTCCACCGTGACCGGCTTCTGCACGATCGGGGGAATCCGCCTCCTCGTCGTGGCCCAGCGAAAGGGAAGGACCATCCAGGAGAGAATGGCGAGCAACTTCGGCTGTCCCCATCCGGAGGGATACCGGAAAGCGATGGAGAAGATGCGGCTGGCGGAAAAATTCGGACTCCCCGTCCTCACCCTCGTGAATACGCCGGGCGCCTACCCCGGCATCGGCGCGGAGGAACGGGGACAGGCGCAGACCATCGCCCGGAACCTTTTCGAGATGGCCCGCCTGCGAACCCCGATTCTTTCGATCGTGATCGGGGAAGGCGGTTCGGGCGGCGCGCTCGGCATCTCCGTCGCCGACCGGCTCCTGACGATGGAGAATTCGTACCTGTCGGTCATCTCGCCGGAAGGATGCGCGACCATCCTTTGGCGCGACGCGGCGAAGGCCCCCCTCGCGGCGGACCTGCTCCGTCTCACGCCGAAACACCTGGAAGACCTGGGCATCATCGACGGGATCATCCCGGAACCCCTCGGCGGCGCGCACCGGAACCATGCCGAGGCTGCGGCGACCCTGAAAGAAACGATCGTCCGCCACATGGTGGAATTGATGAAATTTCCCCTGAAGACCCTCGTGCAGAAACGATACGAAAAGTACCGCGCGATGGGCCAGTTCATCGAGATGCAGGAAGAGAAAATCGGGAAATCCTGAAGCACTCCGCCCCCGCATTGGCTCTTGGACCCTGTTGAAGAATCCAGAACCCGGAAGTCGGAATTCAGAAGGGAAGAAACCCCGATCAACGGCAAGGCCCGGTCCCGGTTCGATCGTTTCGGGGAGCGAGAATCGACAAGGAGTGCCCCATGAGATCCCGGCTCACGCCTTCTGGATCCTGAATTCGGGGTTCTGAATTACCCACCCCTCTTTTTGTTTGCGGCTTGTTCGCGTCGGGATTCGGGCCTTGGGATTTTCTATTTACTCTTCCGGCGCCGCGAAGAGGCTCGCGACGGTGTCGACCAGGTCCTGCGGCCGGAAGGGTTTCGAGAGGAAGGCGTCCGCGCGGGATTTTTCCTTCCAATAGAGGTCGCTCTTCCCCGTATCCCGCGTGATCGCCGTCAGGATCATCACCTTCAGCTCCCGCGTGACGGGATTGGACTTGAGGTCCGAGCAGATTTCGAACCCGCTCTTTTCCGGCATCATCGCGTCCAGGAGGACGAGGTCGAACTTCTCTTCCTGGAGCCTCTTCCACCCCTCCCCTCCGGTCGCCGCCTCCACCACCTCGTAGCCCCGGTTCCGAAGGGTGAAAGCGACCATCTCCCGGACGCCTTCCGTATCTTCCACCAACAGGATTTCCTTCGCCATGGACGTTTTTCCCCGCCGTTCTCCACGCATTGTACCACGCCCCCGGGGCCCGTCAACGCACCCCGGACCCGTCGATGCGAATCTCTTGACACCCCCTTTTTCCCGGGTATTTTATGGGATCCAAATTAGGGGAGAACCAGCATGTTGCCGGAAGATTTGAGATACTCCGAGACCCACGAGTGGGTCCGGATCCTGGAAAAGAAGCGCGAGGCGACGATCGGGCTGACCGATTACGCCATCCGACAGCTGAGCGATCTCGTTCATATCGAACTTCCCAAGGTGGGTGAAACCGTCGAACAGGGAACCCCGTTCGGCGAAATCGAGTCGGTCAAGACGGTCGCCGACCTGCTCTCCCCTGTCGGAGGCGTCGTGACGGACGTAAACCACGATGTCGAAAGCGACGTCGAGATCCTCAAGGAGAACGCCTACGAAAAGGGCTGGCTCCTCAAAATCAGGCACGAGAAGCCGATCGAACTGGAGGCGCTGATGTCCCACGGGGAATATACCGACTTTCTCGGGTCTCTCGACCAGGAAGACGACACGGAGAACGGGGACGGCCAGTAGCGTCTCCCCGGCCCCCCCCTTTTTTCGGCCTTTCCGGACGGACAGATCATGAGTTACATCCAGAATACGCCCACGGAAGTTGGAGAGATGCTCTCCCGGATCGGGGTCGGCACGCTGGACGACCTTTTTCTCACGATTCCGGAATCGATCCGGCTTGCGCGGCCCCTCGAACTCCCAGAGGCCCTCTCCGAGTTGGACATCTGGGATCACATGTCCACGCTCGCCGGCCGAGACCATTCCACCGGGGACCTGAAATCCTTTCTCGGCGCGGGCGCCTACGACCACTTCGCCCCCTCCATCGTGGACGCACTGCAGAACCGGGGAGAATTCCTGACCGCCTACACGCCCTACCAGGCGGAGGCGAGCCAGGGAACCCTTCAGCATATCTACGAATTCCAGACCATGATCTGCGAACTGACGGGAATGGAGGCGGCGAACGCCTCCCACTACGATGCGGCCACGGCCCTCGCGGAAGCGGCGGGGATGGCGATCCAGGCCACGGGCCGAAACGTGCTCGCCGTCAGCGGCACCCTTCACCCGCACTACCGTGAAGTGCTTCGCACCCAGTTCCAGCACCGCGACGTGCGGATCCTCGAGATCGCCCACGTCGGGGGAAAAACCCCTCCGGACATGATCCGCGAAGTGGCGAACGGCGCCGCCGCGATCCTCGTCCAGAACCCGAATTTCTTCGGGTCGGTCGAGGAGATGCAGGGGATCGCCGAATCCGCCCACGCGGGCGGTGCGCTCGCCATCGCCGCGGTCAACCCGATCTCCCTCGGCCTGCTTCGCACTCCCGGCGATTGCGGTTTCGACATCGCCGTGGGGGACGCACAACCCATGGGCATCCCGCTCGCTTTCGGAGGTCCCTGGTCGGGCTTCCTCGCTTCCCGGAAGGAGAGGCTCCGCCAGATCCCGGGACGAATCGTGGGAGAGACGGTCGATTCCGACGGAAACCCCGGATACGTGCTGACGCTCCAGACCCGTGAACAGCATATCCGTCGCGAGCGCGCGACCTCCAACATCTGCACGAACCAGGCGCTGATGGCGCTCCGTGCCACCATCTACATGACCGCGATCGGTCCGGACGGACTTGAAAACGTGGCCAGGCTCTGCGTCCAGAGGGCGCACGACCTGGCGGGGAAAGTGCCCGGCCGGATCGTCTACGCGGATCCCTTCTTCCACGAGTTCGTCGTGGAACTTCCCCTGCCCGTCGCGGAAGTGAACGAGAAGCTCCTCCGGAAGGGGTTCCAGGGAGGGTACGACCTGGTTCGGAGTTTCCCCGATCACCGCAACATGATGCTCCTCTGTTGCACGGAGCAGAACTCCCCGGCCGACGTGGACGCGTTCGCGAACGCCCTCGGGGAGATCGTCGGATGAGCCTGATCTTCGAAAAGAGTTCCCCCGGCCATCGCGAGAGCTACCTCCCCCGCGCGGACGAAACGAAAAAGATTTCCGACTGGATCCCGAAGGAACTTCTCCGAAAAACCCCGCCCCGTCTCCCCGAAGTAGGCGAACTGGGGGTCGTCCGCCATTTCACGGAACTTTCCCGCAAGACTTTCTCCATCGACATGAACTTCTACCCGCTCGGATCCTGCACGATGAAATACAACCCGCGGGTCAACGAGAAGATTTCCGCGCTCCCCGGCTTCGCCGCGATCCATCCCTTCCAGCCGGACGAGACGGTCCAGGGAGTGCTCGAGGTGATGAGCGAACTCGAAAAGTTCCTCGTCGAAATTTCCGGGATGGACGCCGTCTCCCTCCAACCGGCCGCGGGCGCCCAGGGCGAACTCACCGGTCTCCTCCTGATCAAGGCGCACCACAAGAAGAACGGGCAGGGCCACCGGAACGAAGTCCTCATCCCCGACAGCGCCCATGGAACGAACCCCGCCAGTTGCACCTTCTGCGGGTACCGCACGATCACGGTGAAATCGGGTCCCGACGGGGGCGTCGACCTCGGGGATCTCGGGAAGAAGATCTCCGACAGGACCGCGGCGATGATGATCACGAACCCGTCCACCCTGGGCCTTTTCGAGGAAAACATCGCCGAAATCAGCCGGATGATCCACGACGCCGGGGGGCAGATGTACATGGACGGCGCGAATATGAACGCCATCCTCGGCCGGACGCGTCCCGGTGATTTCGGCATCGACGTCATGCACTTCAATCTTCACAAGACTTTCTCCACGCCCCACGGGGGCGGAGGGCCGGGATCGGGTCCCGTCGCCTGCCGGGAACACCTGACGCCGCATCTCCCCTTCCCCCGGATCGCGAAGGAGAACGGCCTGTTCCGCCTCAACCACGACCGGGGAGAATCGATCGGCATGATGAAGAGTTTCTGGGGCAACGTCGGGATGCACATTCGAGCCTATGCCTTCATCCGCCGGTACGGCGCGCAGGGCCTGAAGGATATATCCTCCCACGCGGTTCTGAACGCGAATTACCTCCGCGTCCGACTCCGGGATCACTACCAGGTCCCCTTCGACCGGGTCTGCATGCATGAATTTGTCGCGTCCGGGAGTCGGCAGAAAAAGCGGGGCGTCCGGACGCTCGACATCGCGAAACGGTTGCTCGACCACGGGATCCATCCGCCCACTATCTATTTCCCGCTGACCGTTCCCGAGTGCCTCATGATCGAACCGACCGAGACGGAGAACAAGGAGACGCTCGACCGGTTCGTCGACGCGATGATCTCAATCGCGAAGGAATGTAAAGAGGATCCGAAGAAGGTCAGGAACGCCCCTCACACCATGCCGGTGAAGAGGCTCGACGAGGTCCGCGCGGCCCGAAAACCGGTCGTCCGGTGGGTTCCGCCGGAAAAGCGGTAGGACATCCTGTCGGTCCCCGCATTTCCCCCCACCGTAATGTCCCCATTAATTCCCGGACAAAGAAGACCTTCGTGTCTTGATAGTTGCCGTCGCGGGATGGCCTACGGCGTCCCCCCCGGAATCACGATCCCCGGGAAGTCCAGGATGTCGAGCGTGGGGCTCGCGTCGTAGTATCCGACGGGAAAACGCGTTCTTCCAGGCAGGACGCGATCCGGACGGTAATAGTAGGGCCAGAACCAGTTGGGCCGGTGAAGGACCCCCCCGGCGACGCGGATCGTTTTCGGCTCGTCGGGGTACTCGCGAAGCACTTTTCGTTGCGCCTTCCGCAACTCCTTCTCTTCCTTCTTCAATTCGGCCGAGAGACGGCGGGAACGGATCAACGCGCGGTCCGCGGTCGTCATCCACTTCCCGTTCACCCGGACCATGCCGAGGGCCGTGTTGATCTCCCCGGACGTCATCCATTTTCCCTGGAATTTCCGAAACCCGAGACGGCGCCGCGCGGTTTCGTTTTCCGGATCGAGGCGGAGGACGATCTGCATCAACTCTTTGCCGAACTTCGGAAGACGATTCTTCCGCGCAAAATCGAAAAGGCGGAAAAAGTTCTCCGGGTTCCGGCTCTCCTTCACCCCTTCCCACAGGTCGTAGTAATCATGCAGGGCCGTTCTTCCCCGCTGTATGGAGAGAACGTCCGCGCGGAGGAGGGAGAGGGACCCAGCGCCCACCTCAAGGCGGATCCACTTTGCGTTCGCCGGCCGGTCCCGGACGATGCCGACGAGGATTCGACCGTCCTGGAGCCGGACCTCGTCCGCGAGGGTCGTCGTGGAACAAAGGAGGAGAAAGACCGGGATCATCTTTCGCATGGCACCACTCCTCAAAAGCCTGCCTGTATATTATACCACAAGGAGCAAAGTTGGTCGGACGATCCGCCGATTACCAGACGTGAAAACGGATCAGGGACTTTTAAAAACCGTCTCGCCGCCGATGACGGTGCGGAGGGCGCGGATGCGAAGAAGTTCTTCGGGTGGACAGGTCACCGGGTCCGCCGACCAGACGACGAAATCGGCCAGTTTGCCCGGCTCCAGCGTGCCCTTCTCCTCTTCCTCGAAAGCGGCATGGGCCGCTCCCAGGGTGAAGGCGCGAAAGGCTTCCCTTCGGGTAAGCCGCTCTTCGGGGCGCCATCCCCCTTCCGGCCATCCCTTCCCGTCCTGGCGGGTCACCGCCGCGTAAATGCCCTTCATCGGATCGGGAGACTCCACGGGAAAGTCGCTTCCCGCGGCCAGGAACGCGCCGCCCCGGACCAGCGTCGCCCAGGCGTAGGCCCCACGGAGGCGATCCTCTCCGAGCCGGTCTTTCGCCCACCTCATGTCGCTCGTCGCGTGGGTGGGTTGCATGGAAGGGATCACGCCCTGCCGCGCGAAGCGCTCCAGGTCCTTCCACGCCGCCACCTGGGCGTGCTCCACCCGGAGTCGATGTTCCGGCTTTCCCTCCGCGCGCTGGTACGCGTCGAGCGTCTCGCGAATCGCCCGGTCGCCGATCGCGTGGATACAGACCTGCCACCCCCGGGAGATCGCAAGCCGTGTCCAGGATTCCAGGAGGTCGGGTTCCACCTGCGGCAGGCCCCGGTTCCCCCGGCGATCCGCGTAATCCTCGAGAAGCCACGCTCCCCGCGACCCCATTGCGCCGTCGAGGAACACCTTGATCGCCCGCAGAGTGAACCGCTCCCCCTTGATGGGCTTCTTCTCTTCCAGCCAGGACTCTCTCTCCCGGTTCATTTTCAGCATCCCGTAGACGCGAAGGCGGAGGGTTCCTTCCGCTTCCAGTTTCCGGTAGGCCTCCACCAGGGGAGGATCGATCCCGGCGTCGTGGACGCCGGTAAGACCGAGGGAGAGACACCGCTCCTGCGCGGCAAGAAGGTCCCCCCGGATACCACCCCGCGCCGGCAGGACCGGGTGGAAGAGAGACATCGCATGATCGACGAAGATCCCGGTCGGGTTGCCGTCGGAATCCCGGAGAATGCGCCCCCCCCCGGGATCTTTCGTTCCAGGCCCGATCCCGGCCAGTTCCATCGCCCTGTGGTTGGCCAGCGCCGCATGCCCGTCCACCCGGTGGAGCAACACCGGATGATCGGGAGATACCGCGGAAAGCTCCGCGTGGGTGGGGAATTCCTTCCGGCCCCAGTTCGCCTCGTCCCACCGGCTCCCCAGGATCCATTCCCCCCGCTTCGTTTCGGCGACGCGCGTGGAAACCGAGTCGAGCAGATCCTGGAAGCTCTTCGTCGCACGCAGATCGAGCCTCCCCGCGAGGATCCGACCCAGGGAGGACATATGCCCATGGCTGTCGATCAGTCCGGGTGTGACCGTCCTGCCCTGCAGATCAATCCGGGTCGTCCCGGGACCCGCCGCGCGGGCAAGATCTTCGGTCCGACCGAGCGCGACGATCCGGTCCCCGCGAATCGCCATCGCCTCCACCCGGCCGCGGGAGAAGGTATGAATGTCGCCGTTGTGCCAGAGAAACTCGGGCTCGTCTTGTCGTGGAGACACGGTTCCCATGAAGAACACCAGGAAGAATGCCGCGGAGATCAAAACCGGTCTTTGGATTCTCGCAATGCGTAGATATACCCGCTGCTGTTCGCGCAGTAGAAGATGTCGTCCTCGATGTTGGTGAGCAGGAACGTGAGTTGCCCGCCCGGGTATCGCCCGACGATCTCTCCCGAGAATTCCTTCACGGCGTAGATCTCGTTCCGGGGACCGAGCACGTAGACGTAATTCGAGCCCTTCACCAGGAAACGCTCTCCCAGGGGAAGCTTCCAGCGAAGCCCGCCGTTGCGCTTCGGACCCAGGACGGATCCGTCCTTCCGGTGATGGACGGGAAAGATCTCCAGGGCGAAGAGCGCCCCGCCGTGCGATTTCACGTAGACGGTTTCGCCCAGGGCGACCGCGGCTTCCCGGATGGGCGCCCCGCATTCGTATTTCCAGTCCAGCTCTCCGCTCGCCGCGTCCAGGGCGTAGAAAGCGTTGTCGTTGCTCCCGACGAAGAGGATCTTCTTCTCGCGGGTCTCCCCCGCCTTGACCGTCGCCTCGCTGGTCCGGAAGAGGACGGGGTTGGCCCGGATTGGCGCGTGCGTCACGAGGGCCGCGGAACCGGAACGCTCGGAGACGGAATAGAAGTAGACCTTGCCGTCATGGGAGACGAAGTAGAGAACCGGGTCCGAGAAGACCGGCCGGGTGGTGATCTGGTTCTCAATCGCGTCGAGATCGGCGCGGAAATATTCGACCGACGCGCCCTTCTCCTTCACGCTGAGAACGTAGACACGGGCCATGTTCGCGGCCGAAACGAAGACGTAGAACTGCGTGGCCGTGGGTTGCGCGCTCGGAACGAAGTTCACCCGCCGCGTCCAGCGAAGCGTGCCGGAGATCCGGTCGAGACAATAGAGTTCCTGCCGGGAGAGGAAGTAGACGTTGTCTCCGAAACGGGAGACCTTCAGCTTTTCCCGCTGCTCCGCCCGTTCCTTCTGAAGCGCCCTCACTTCGTTTCCGGGGCCTTTTTCCCGCACCGTGTCGTCGATCTTCCGGTTGATCGCGACGAGTTGTTTCTCGAGACGGGTGATCGTTCCGGGGACCCCCTGCGCGACCACGGGAGGAAAATCGAGGGGACGATTCCCGCGGACATGATGAACCCACTTCACCTCACCGACGAGGCGGTCCATGGCGACAAGTTCATTCGAGGAGGTTTCGATGAAGAGGAGATCTCCGGAAACGGTGATTCGGCGGATACGCGCGTCCGCAAGCTTGTACTCCCATTCCACGTGCCGGAAGGGGAGCCGGGAGATTTCCGCCTGGAGGGTCCGCGCCCCGGGATCCTGGAAGGATACCGCGACGTCCGGTCCGTCGTGGAGGCTCCCCCCGGTTTCGGGTGAGGAGGAGCAGGAAACGGAAAAGAGAAGGATCGCCGTCAGGGAGAGGCGGATCATTTTCCCTCCTTTTTTGTTCGATAATCGGACAGGTTGATCTTGTGCCGGGCCTCGTAGGCGGAGATTTTTTCGATGCGGGAAATATCGTCCTGGATGCGGTTGACCAGTTTGAAGATGTAGGGTTTCCCGGTCAACCGATCCTGCAGATCCGCCACCATCTTCTCCCAGGACCCGTCGTACAACTCGTCCCGGAGGGTGACCAGCATCTGCTCGTCGGAGGATAGAGAATTGTAGTACTTCTCGTGCTGAGAAACGCCCATCCCGGATCCTTGCAGACAACCAGCGTCGGCCAAAACCGGCAACGCGAGCCAAATAACCCCCTGCACGCCCTCTCTTCCCCTTGGAGCCGAATTCTACGGTCATAATTTACAACTGTCAAACAATTGTGTATTCTGGGCTGTCATGTCCTAGACGACGTAATAACGGGGTTTTCCTGCAATGGATTCGAGAAAAAGCGAGATCAACCAGAACGAATCGGACATCTCCGGGTACGAGGAGAAAATCACCGCCGAGTGCATCCTGATCGGGAAAAGGATCGCGGAACTGGACCGCCACCCGGTCCGGAACGGGGAATGTCTGAAGTACCTGAACAACGTCGATTCGCTCCGCCGGAGCATCGAAAAGTACCAGGAAGACATCAACACCGTCCAACTCGGCCTCCGGAGGAAGGGGGAACTGTCGGACCAGCTCGCCGAGAACCGGAAACGGGCGAAAGACCTCCAGGAAGAACGGGAAACCCGGTTCGTCGAACTCGGGGCCGCCTCCTACACCGTTTTCAAGCGGATGGCCGATCCCGCCCCCTACCGTTCGATTTTCGAGGAACTTCTCCGCCTGGACGCCGACATGGACCGTCTCCACGGGGAACTCAAGGACCTGGGCGAGCAGGAAAAGGACAAGGGATTCTTCGAAAAGCTCTTCCGGTACAAGGGGAAGAAATTCTCCGTCCGCAGCAATCTCAGCAAGGCGGAAAAGGAGAAGATCAAGACGTTCGAAGAAGTCGGCCGCCGGATCGTGGAGAGCGACTTCGCGAAACAGACCACCGGGGACCTGCGCACGATCTTCGACCTGGACGCCGACAAGGATCGCGAGGCGAAGCGGATCGCGGAGGAGGACCGGGAGACGAAGAACGAACTGGAAAAAGTCACCACGGAACTTCTCCAGTACGGCATCGAGGAGTACGGCGACGACAAGATCGCGGAGTTCGAAAAGCGGATCGAGGACGTTCGCCGGGAACTCGAAGTGATGTACTGCTGGACGGGACAGCTATACATGGAACGCGACCTGCGGACGGAGCTTCCCGACTCCACGCTCGTCACCAAGTTCGATGCGATCGTCACCATCCGGGACTCGATCCGGCGAAAACAACAGCGGACATACCGCCTGAAGGCGGAGATGGAGATCGAGGAACTCACCCGGAAGGAAAAATCGTTCCGCCAGCGGAAGCGACAGCTGGAGGAGGAGATACGAACGAAGGAGCGGCAGATCGGCGTCATCGACCTGGAGTTCACCACCGGACAGCGCCGGTTGGAGGAACTCAAGCGCATCCTCACCGGCGAGGTTCCTTACACGGAACCTTCCCCGTTGCCCCCCACGCCCGACTTCTACACCGAAAAAAACAACCTCCCGGAGGAGAAAGAGGAAGAGGAAGAGGAAGAGACTCCCGGGGCGAACGAGAAGACGGCGTAGACGCCGAAAACCCCCAAACCCAAGCCCCAAATCCCAACGCGGGAAGCCGCAACCAAAAGGGAAGGAAACCACGAAGGCTCCAGGGAGCGGGTCTTTCTTCTGCTCAGGAAATACGAACGGCCGGGGGGACGAGTGAATCATCCCTTTCCTTCTCCCTAGCGACTTGGGGGGTTGCTCCCCATTGCCTGACGACAATTACGGATGTGCGGACGCTACCCGGAAACCGGGAGGTTTTCTCTCGACCGGAAATCCCGGTACAAGGCCGTCATCGCCAGCACGAAGAGCGCCGCCGCGAAGGGGTAGACGAACCACGGAGCCTCGCTCACCTGGCGCCCCCCCGATTCGATCTGAGCCACGACCAGCACCGCACCGTTGTTCGCCATGTGGGCGAGCACGCCCGCCCAGATGCTCCGGGACATCAACACCAGCGACCCGAAGAAGAGCCCGAGGAAGAACATCGGGATCATCTTCATCAACTCCCCGTGCATGAGGGCGAAGAGAACCGCCGTCACCAGAAGGGCCCCGACCGGCTTGATGCTCCGCTGGAAACCGCGAAATACCACCCCGCGGAAAAGCATCTCCTCGCCCAGTCCCGGCAGGAAACTCAGGAGAAGGAACGCGGAAACCGGCCCGAGGGCAAGGATTTCCACGACGTACTTCTGGAGTTGGTCGATCGTATCCCGCGCATACGCCTCGTGCCCCATCCGGACGAGAACCCAGTCCTGCACGATGGTCAGACCGTTGAGCAGCCACATCGAAGAGACCGAGGCGAGCCCCACGCAGAAAAGCGCCGGGAGGGAGGGAAGCCGGAAGGCGAACGAGGAAACGAGAGGCAACCGGAAAAGAAGGACGTACGCCAGCGGCACCAGGAGGAACAACCCCTCGATCGACATCACGGAGACCGCCAGGCCGGGATCCTCCCGGGCCAGCAACATCACCACGCCGGAGAATCCGAGGAGGACGAAGCCGAGAACGCGCAGGGAATCGTACGCGTCCGGCGACCGGGGAGAGACCGGGACCACGTCAGTCCTTCTTGAGGTCTTCGATCGTCTCCTTCATGACCGAAAGCCGGTCTTCGAGGAGCTTGTACTCCGCCTCCAGAACCGCGACCAGGTTCTTGTTGGCGCGCGTGACCTTTGCGTCGATGCCGGCGACCGAACTCTTGAGGGCCCCTTTCAGCTTCTGAAGATCTTCCATCTGGTTCTTCATCTGCTGGTAGGTCTTGTGCATCTCGGCGCCCAGCCCGCTCACCTTGCCGACCTGCTCGATCCGGTCGACCCGTTCGTCCTTGATCTTGTCGGCCAATTCGCGGGCCGACCTGTCGATCTTCGCTTCCAAGCTGGAAACCGCGGCGTCCAGCCGGGAGATGTCCTGCTTCAATTCTTCACCACCGCCGCCGCATCCGACCGCGGAGAGGAACCCACACGCCAGAGCGAGGGGAAGAGCTTTCCGTTTCATCTTGATGCCTCCCTGTTGA
>PVBE011916986.1_pt1 | contig 16360 bp, 14 predicted proteins | sample 1631181 | NCBI WGS metagenome assembly PVBE01 (sample SAMN08397723, study PRJNA350692) | Marine metagenome, whole genome shotgun sequencing project. | isolation source: water | place: Pacific Ocean | collected 2012-04
ATCTGCGGAGACTGGAATATCGCGTACAAGGAAATTGATCTTAAAAATTGGAAAAATAACCAGAAAAACTCGGGATTTTTACCGGAAGAACGTGCATGGATGACAAAATTATTTACGGAGTACGGTTATGTTGATGTTTTCAGGAAATTGAATCCAAATCCTGGTCAATATACCTGGTGGTCAAATCGAGGAAGAGCAAGGGAGAAAAATGTGGGATGGAGACTTGATTATCATGTAGCAACTCCGGAAATTGCAGTCAAGGCAATAACGGAGTCGATATATACAGCAGAGCGCTTTTCAGATCATGCTCCTCTGATTATTGATTATGATTACTCACTTTGAGGACATTGCGCTAGTACTTCACTTATTCAAGATTAAAAACCCGATTAAATATGCGGCGTAAAAAATCCGCATCCTGTTCTCCGTTCAAAGAATTTATTTTTGTACCATCCGGCTTAAAGAAGAGTAAAGTGACTTTGCCGACGTTGTGATATTCCGCAAACCAGCGGCCTTCTTTTGAGTTAAGGTTTGCAACCAGAAACCTTATTCTTCCTTCATATTCGGGTTTGAGCGAGTTGACCACTCGCTTGAGCGCACGGCAGGAAGCTCAACCGGGGTCATGAATTTGAACCACCACGTTATCTCCCTGTCCGATTGAATTTAGATTGTTATCTTCTTCCAGACTTTCATACCAAAGCCAGATAGCGAGCAACATAATCAATACACTAGTAATTGTGACCAGCCAACGGGCATTTTGTCTGCGATTAGCTTTTTTAGATTCTTTTTTTTGTTTATGGGGTTTGCTCATACAAATTTCTCTTTGAGTCAATATTGCAAATATCTAGATTGATCATTGTGTCAATCATGGTACATTATCTCATTCTTTAAATACACACAATCCATCAATTGAGAATAATGGACATAATTAATTGGGGTGATTTCCGACGAGGTACATTAGCAATCTTACTCGTTATCATTCCAACTGTACTTTTGAGTAATTTCATTGAACCGGTGCTTCAGAGTCACCAGATCACAGGACCAGGTTTATGGCAACTGAAACTTTCAAAAGTTCCGGATACGGTGATTGAACCTTTACATGTACTGCGACTCAAACCCTATTTTTTTAAGTTCAGACTGATGAACGAAATAGAGTTAAGAATTGCTGATCCTGCTTTGTTCAAAAAATATAAAAAAAAAATAGAATCGCAAATTACCTCAATTTCTATGCCTGCGGTGGAGTATATTTTTCTTGTTACTCTGACGGCTTATTATTGGATTTTATGGTTTTTGACACGAAAATATTTTCCTGACGGTAAGGTCTGAAATACTCTAAGGTTGATGCGCAGAAGCTCCTAAAATTAAGGCTAATATTCAAAAATATTTTTTGCAGGAGCTTTAACAAAAATCTATTCTGAATTTTCTTCAAGCGGAAGTTCGAGTTGATTTTCTTCAGGCAGCTTGTTCATGTCAAGTTCGCTTAAGGTAGGCAGATATTTGAGATTGGTGAGGCCAAATACTTCTAGGAAATTTTTGGTGGTTCCATAAATTCCGGGACGGCCCGGAAGCATTTCACGACCTACGATACGAACTAGTTTCTGCTGCATTAAACGACGGATAGTGTGGGACGAATCGACTCCCCGAATAAACTCAATACCAGCCCTCGTGATGGGTTGTTTGTATGCTATAATGGCTAGAGTTTCCATGACTGCAGGAGAAAGTTTGATGGTCTTGACGGTTTCAAGCGCTTGAGCCCATTTTTTATGTTCCGGGAGTGTGTGCATCTGTAACCCGTCCGCAACCGGATCGATACGGAAAACGCGCTTGGTTTTTTCATAGGACAGATTAAGTTCCTCGACCATCTCTCTTATATCTTTTGTCTCAACTTCTCCAATTATTTCCACCAGTTTTTTGGGAGCAAGAGGATGGGTTGCAACAAATAAAATGGTTTCAAGAGCTTGTTTTAGTTCCAGTTTAGTCATAGGATCTTGAGAATTTTATTAATGCACATCATTCTGAACAAGTGATATGATAATGAATGAAATTCCAGTTATCAAAACTAGAAACACTAAAGCGGTAAAATGAAAATCTGCGTAAAGTCCAAAGGAAAAATCACTGAGAAGGCCTTTCAAATGCTGAAAATAAAGGTCGCCGCAAAAAATCCTGCTAAAAGTTAGAGGATATTATGTATGAAAATCTATCGATGAACCAGAACAAAATTGAAAACGTGGTGAGTATGGGGCCAAGTTTTCTATTTTTCATTAGCCCTTTTATTCTCAGAGTAGCGTTTTAGCTGCGCTAACTAGTGGACTGGCTAAATATTCACATTATCCTTATTCTTTAACATAACGCAACCCTTAATTGGGAAATATTATGGATAACTCCAGTATTGATTATGCAGAAGGACGGGTTTTTGATTTTGAGGACGAAAGTTCAATTCAGCCCAGTTTTCTGGAAACTTTTGATTATGCGGGGCCTCGGCAGCGTGTCAGCTATCAAATGACCGAGTTTACAGCAGTCTGCCCTTTTTCCGGATTGCCTGACACAGGAATAGTCTGGGTTGATTATATCCCCAGACAAAAATTACTTGAACTCAAAGCACTGAAATATTATTTTCTGACTTTTCGTAATGTAGGAATTTTTCAGGAAGGAGTAACAGCGCGTATTTTCAATGATTTGTACTCTCTGCTTAAACCTGAAGAATTACTGATTAAAACCTGTTACAGTACCCGAGGCGGTATCAACACAACCTGTACTATCGATTCTAATGAGCAAACATCCTGATTTATCTTTTCTACGTGAAGACACGCGTATAATTCTTTCCGGACGTGACCCTTACCGCTATGGTGGTTCAGTCAATCCTCCAGTATATCACGTTTCCACTGTGCTTGCGGAAAGTATAGAACAACTCAATTCACGTGATTATCTCGAAGAGAAAGGGGTGCAGGAAATGGCCTATGGCCGTAAAGGGACACCCACCTCGTGGGCTTTAGAAAATGCAGTAGCGGAATTGGAAGGCGGATACCGCTGTCTGACTTATTCATCCGGGCTTGGAGCCGTGACAGTGGCACTGCTGTCATTTCTGAAGGCAGGGGATCATTTGTTGATGACGGACAGTGTTTATGCACCGACACGCAAATTCTGTAACTCGGTTTTGAAGCGATTTGGAGTCGAGACCACGTATTATGATCCGCTAACAGGTGCAGACATTCGAACTCAGCTACGCCCAAACACAAAAGTCGTTTTTACGGAATCCCCCGGATCCCACACGTTTGAAGTACAGGATATTCCAGCTATTGCTGAAGTCGCACATGCTCACGGTGTGAAAGTGCTGATGGACAATACATGGGCCTCACCCTTGTTTTTTAAACCGTTTGAACACGGTGTGGATGTCTCGATACAAGCCGGTACTAAATATATAGTTGGTCATGCTGATGCAATGCTAGGTACTGTTAGCACTACTAAAGAGGCCTGGCATGAACTTCTTGACTGCACGGGTTATCTTGGACAATGTTCCGGTCCGGATGATCTATATCTAGCTCAAAGAGGTTTCCGTACTCTTGCTGTGCGTTTGCGACAACATCAGACAAGTGCGTTGAAGCTTGCAGAATGGCTGCAGGGTCGTCCCGAAGTAACGCAAGTTTTGTATCCTGCTTTGCCGGGTGCGCCCGGACACGAGATTTGGAAGCGTGATTTTCTTGGTGCCAGTGGATTGTTCGGAATCGAACTAGAACCATGTTCTGAAGAAGCATTAGTGGAAATGCTGAACGGCATGCGATTGTTTGGTATGGGCTACTCCTGGGGTGGTTATGAAAGTTTGCTCATACCAACAAATGTTCAGAAATTTCGTACTGTAGTACCGTGGCGTTTTGAAGGACCATTGTTGCGCATACACATCGGACTTGAGGATGTTGAAGATTTAAAGGATGATCTAAACGATGGCTTGAAGCGTCTGCGTAATTATTGCGGTTGATTTTATTCGAACGACACTATTTTTGAACCAACGAAAAAATTCCAAATGAATCTACTAATTGCTGATGATACAGCCGAAGTACTGAATTTTCTTCAAGATTTTTTTGTTAAAGCAGGACACTCGGTCTTCTGCGCGAGAGATGGTGAGGAAGCACTAAAGATTCTTCAAAATGAGGAGATTGATGGAATTTTCTGTGCGTTGACTATGCCAAAACTTGGTGGTCTGGAGTTACTCAAGGAAGTACAATCAGCCAACAGCCGGCGTCCGCTAGTTATACTATGTCCACCCAATGATAGCGAAAACGCACTCAACGCGCTTCAGCTTGGAGCATGCGATTATCTTTTAAAAGCTATAAATCCACTTGAACTTCAGCGCACACTAGACAGAGTTGTATCATTACAAGAGGGTTTTCACTTTAGTGCTTATGCAATGGATCATTTGCTGCAGGAAACACGTACCTTGGAAATCGGCAATGATTTTACGGGTTTGAACCGTATAATCGCTTTCATGACACAGGATTTACCAAGTTATGGCATTTTAAACCAAGAACAACTGTTCCGTATGAATATGCTGCTGAAGGAAGCAATTGAGAATGCGATTTTTCATGGAAACCTTGAATTGCGTTCAGAAATGCGCAGAGAAAATCCTGAACTGTTTTATAAAACAGCGGCGCAAAAACGTGACATTGATCCTTATAAAGACCGGAAGTTAATCTTGCAGTATGATATCAGCCGTAACTCTGCAAAGTATGTTGTTCGTGATGAAGGGAAGGGATTTGTACATGCAGACTTGTTGGATCCGGCTGATCCAGACAATTTGTTGCGTATAGAGGGTCGCGGATTGATTATGATTATGAACTTTATGGATGAAGTTTTTTGGAATGATCGAGGTAACGAAGTTACCATGGTTCGTTACCGGAAACGTAAAACATGAAACAGATTTGATCCAATTTTAATGAAAATAGTACTGCCATTTTAAGATGATTTCCAGTTTTGCTTAAAGAAAACGGTTTTAGTACTTTGAAGAGGCCAATATCATTAATTGAATTAATATTTAATGAAGAGTTTCACTTTTTTGAACGAGAATTTTAAATACTTCCGAGTGTTCACGTTCCTTGTATTTCCCATGCTTTTGCAAAGCTGTTCGGACACCTTGACAACTCAGGTTCGGATTCCTGCGGCAGAGTTGTATCAAAATGCTATGGTAGCATATGAGGATGAATTTTACCTTGAAGCATTGAAGAAATTTGAAACCCTGGTTGAGGAATATTCTGGCACTAGGCTGGCGACACTATCCCATTTGAAAATGGGTGATTTATATTTCTTGCAGCAAAAGTGGGAAGAATCAGAAAGTAGCTATAGACGTTTCCTTCTTCTTAACCCACGTACTCACCTCACACCTTATACACTAAACCGCTTGATTGCACTCAATTATGATCGCAACATTTACGGTATATTTGTGAAATCACGCGATTACGATCGTAATATGGAACCTAATCGGGCTCTTATTCGGGAGTATCAACGTTTCTATTTGCTTTTTCCTCAAAGCACTTATTTGAAGGAAGTAAAGTCCTATCAGAAAAGAGCCCTGCGTGACCTTGCTGAAAACGAGTTACAAGTTGCGAATTTTTATTTTGATAAGGAAGCCTACAATTCCGCAATTGGACGTTATTTATATCTGCTAAAACACTACCCTAGTTTCCCACGAATAGCTAAAGTTGCTAAACGACTTATTGAAACCTACCGCTTGAATCAGCAGCCCAAACTTGCTGATGAAATGGAAAAAGTTCTGGAAGCATTTCGGGAGCGTAAATTGCTTGCGCAACTCAAGATGAGAGAAGAATGACTCTGCTGACCATTCGATTTAAAACAAAAAGTTATTTGTTTTTTTGTGTGGTAATCTTTTTTTTCTTTCCCGGATGTGCAGGACTTGATGGCGTCTTTCCAAAGTACAAACCTCAAAAGCCTGTTGAAACAAGTCCTCCACTTCCTAGTACAGAAAGTGTTACTCAAAAACAAGCCCAACTTTCTGAAGAAAATACCCAGCTACTGATAAAAATTGAGAAAATTCAGCAGCAACTGAGTAAAATCCAAAAACAACAAAAAGATCTGCGCGATGATTTTCTTATACTGCAAGAGCAATGGGAGATGAATTTTGTTTTGCTTGAGCGTTCTGTTGAAGAATCGCTTAGATCAAGTAAGGTTTCAGAATCCACAGCCTCAATGGTTTCAAACGTACTTGGGAAAAATTCCCTTCAGCAAAATTCAGGCAAGTCGAAAATATTAAAGCAGAAATCTCTAAAGCCGATTGAAAATTATTCTTTGTTGAAAAATACTGAAATGGGGGTAGCGAAACCGACTGTTTCATCAGTGCGGCAGGAATTGGTTGAAAAAAATAATTCGGAATTCAAAGAAGAAAAAGAAGATGTTGAAGAGGAGCCTGGCTTTGTTGAAACTGGAGCAGCTAACTTAAATGATTTGGAAAATACGCTTGCATTGACTAATGATATTGATTTGCCTGATCCAAAAATTCGTGCACTTAAATTTTCAGATAGTTCAGTAAACATTCAAGCCACTGGGACAAGTGTGGGAAGTTTGCGAAGTGATTTTTCAGATCCGGATCTCGTTCCTCCGGAGGATCCGTTTATTTTGATTCGTCATCCCGGCGTTAAGAAAATTTATAATCAGGGTATGACCGCAGTCATTCAAAAAAACCATCATCAGGCAATTTTGGTGTTTGAAAATTTTACAACTAGATTTCCTGATAATATTGATAGCGATAACGCTTTTTACTGGATAGGGCGTGCTTACTTTGAACTCAATGAATGGGAAAAAGCGGAGGAGTCTTTCCGAAAAGTTCTTACTCGATATGAGCACCTTCCAACCTCTCAGGGTTATAAAACTTCGGATTCGATTTATATGCTTGGGAAACTTCAGCTTCAGAAAAATCTTGAGCAGCGTGCGAGTTATTATTTTGAGGAAGTGATCAAACGTTTTCCGGGTTCTGCCGCCGCTAGAAACGCGGAGCGTGATTTGGGAAGATGACTCATTTATATTATAAGTTTAAGAATCTCCGCATGAATAATTTCAACAATCAGTAAAGCGGCTATTGCTGAAATGTCGAATCCGCCAATAGGAGGTATGACTTTCCTGATTTGAAACAGAACGGGCTCCACCATGCTCTGGAGCCATCTTACGATTGGTGGGTAGTGTTCCTCATGCATAACCCATGAAAGCAGGACATAGACGACCAGCATATAACTGTATGCCCGTAACATCCATGCCAGCACATAGAGTAAAGATCCTGTTTCCATTTTCTATTCTGGTTTTTTTACGATTCAAGTTTTCGTACTCTCTCAAAAAGTTCGCCTAAGCGGTTAATGAGCGATTGAAGATGTTTCCACTGACTAACAGGTCTCCCAGGCATTCCTCCAATGACCTCTTTGTCCAAAGTGTTTGCTGTGATCACTGCCCGTGCAATCGCGGTAACGTTATTACCAACATTTACATTATCTCTTATTCCGGACTGTCCACCCATAATTAAATGATTGCCGGTCTTAACACTGCCTCCTAATGCTGATTGCGCTGATATAAGAGATTGTTCACCAAGTTGGACATTGTGTGCAATCTGCACCTGATTGTCGATTTTGCATCCTTGTTTGATGGTCGTTGTACGAAAACGAGCCCGGTCAATGGTAGTGCACGCGCCAATTTCAACATCGTCTTCAAGATGGACATTTCCAACTTGAGGGATTTTCTGGTTGATGCCTTTACGTTGAAAATAACCATGACCGTCTGCACCAATCACTGCTCCTGACTGCAGAATAACTCTGTCACCAATTTCGGTTTTTTCCTGAACCACCACGTTTGGATAAAAAATGCAATCGGCGCCAATAACAACATCGGACATTATTACTGTACCTGCATGTAGTATTGTATTTTCGTCAATCCGCACGCCATCATAAATCACAACTTTAGGTCCGACTATCACATTCTTGCCGAGTTTTGCACTTTTGCTGACAACCGCGCTAGAATGAATTCCGGACTTCTTGGTGAGTCCTAGAATTTTAAGTTCAGTAGTGTTCAGTATTTTTGTGGCTGCCACATGGGTAGCCAGCGGATCAGAAGAAATCAGTATGTTTTGTCCCTGATATTTAACTTCGGACGAAACAACTAGCGCAACCTGGCTCGAATTAATCTCATCTACTGTGTTATCAACTTGTCTTGACATACCAGCAGGAGTTGGCACACTGTTTAATCCTCCTGGACTAGTAAGATATGCAAGTCCGCCCGGTTGCAGTGAGTCAAGTCCACAAACATGTGAAATTTGTAAATCTCCGTTTCCGGAAAATTCAACCTTAAGCTTTTTTGCAAGCTCTTTTAGGGAAATTGATTTAACAGTCATAATCTCATCCAATTTCATTTTGAAGAGGTCGTACAGAAACTTGACATCCTTTTGGAATACTCGGTGAATTTGGCTCCACCCTAATCAGGGCGTTTGCCTCCACTAGCGAACCAATGCTATTTGAGCTCTGGTAATCAAGTGGGATCACATGTTTTTCCCCATTTTTCTCGTAAAGTTGGCCGCGCATGAAATGCAGGCGTTTAAAGGTTTTCAAAATGTCATCATCGAGTTTTGCTTTAACCATTCCTTTTTCTAAACTTCGTCGACCCATCAGTTTCCGTAATGTAGGACGTACAAATTCTTCAAACAAAACGTAGCTGGAAGCGGGATTTCCTGGAAGCCCAAAAACCAGAGTTTTACCACGCCGACCGAAAAAAAGTGGTTTTCCGGGTTTGAATTTTATTTTCCAGAAAATTTGCTCGACCCCCATTTCTATTAAAAGGGGTTTGGTAAAATCTTTGTCACCTACAGACATTCCACCGGAAATCAATGCCACATCAGCTTGTAGTGCTTCTTCAAACTCATTTTTTAGGGTTTCTGGAGTATCAGGAACCATTGACATTTTTACAATTTTACAGGATTCCTGTTTAACCATTCCAGCAAGCATATAACGATTAGATTCTCTGATTTGTCCATTTTTAAGGGTTTGTTTTACGTCAACCAATTCATTTCCGGTAGAAACGATGCTTATTTTAGGTACGCGCCGGACTGGAACTTCAGCAAAGCCAAAAGTTGCCAGTACCGCCAATTGTGCTGGGCCGATGACAGTTCCTAGGGGAATAACAGTCTGCCCTTCTACGATGTCTTCTCCGTAAAATCGGATATTTTCCGATTTTGGAATCGCTTGGAAGAAGAGCACATTGGAATCTTCTAGTTCAATATCTTCCTTCATCACGGTCGTATCTGCACCCCGAGGAAGTGGAGCACCTGTAGCAATTTGTATACATTGTCCGGAAACGATCCGCTCTTCTCCGCTATCGCCGGCGGAAATATAACCCAGTTTTTTGAGACGCACCGGATTTTCCATTGAAGCGTCTGACAGATCCGCAGCTTGCACAGCATATCCATCGACAGCGGAATTGTCGAATAAAGGTATTCCATAGGGGGCTAAGACATCTGTAGAGAGCGCCAGCCCTTGAGATTCTGCTATAGGACACAGAGATTTTTCAAGAGGTATAACATTCTTAAATACCAATGCTCTGGCGCCTTCATAATCCAACATCACTTCCTATATTGTGTATTAGTGAAATTTGGGTTGCAAAGAAAAAACCAATTTTAAATAGTTTTTTTGTATCTGCTGATTCATAGAAAACCAGATTAGAAAATTTTTAAATCCTATTGAACACTCCTGACAGGATCCATTTTGTTTTTTTATGTCTCATGCTTTTAATTCGAACATAAAAAAATTTGTTTTCTTTTTTTAGCCGAAATAATTTTTTTTATATTATGACGAGTCTTTTGTGGATTTTTTAAATACTTTAAATATTAATCTTACTTATTTTTTACAAAACAAAAAAGTCTCTTGTTCTATTTTTATTTAACATATGAGCTTACCTGAAAACTTGTAAGAGTTTTACTGGAATGATATTATTTTTCTTTTCTTAGATTTCAATGGATGTATACTTTTATTTAACACAATAGATTTTCTTTTTTTAGCAGTGATAATTCTTGGAGATATATCAAATAGTCTTCACATTGATCTTGAATGATCTAGAAAAGGCACGTTACAGTTCAATTCTTACATGGAGAGGTGTCCGAGTGGTTTAAGGTGACAGACTCGAAATCTGTTGTACGTAATGCGTACCGGGGGTTCGAATCCCTCCCTCTCCGCCACACCTAGATTTTATTACTGTTAATCGACAAATTTCTGCCCCCCTCATTCCTCGTATAATTTGCAATATAATAAAATTATATGATTTAACCGAAAGAACGATTGAAAAGATGTAATGACTTTTATATCAAATAAACTATTTCATTTTGGGTTATGTCTATCTTTGCTGATGGGACTAGTTTTGTATATCCCGGGGCAAGCATATTCATTAGAAATTTATACTTTGGTTGGAGACAATTGTGAGACTGAAACAGGCTTGATCGTCGGAGGAAATGAGAGACGAATTTACATATTAAATGTGGATGGGAGGCTGTCTTCTATAGGTCAGGATGATGTAAGGTTGATACTGGTTTATAATATTCACGATAATCCAATCCCAATGGTTGATTTAAATTCGGAACTTGGTGGTTTGCTAAGAGAAGTGCAGCTTTCTGATGAAGAAAAGACAAACTTCATCGGTTGGCCCATTAAATTTATCGATCAAGTGATCATATTTTTCGATATAGATGGAAAAACACATTTGGTAGATCTTGAGAAGATTAAAAACTTTTCTGCACCGGAGCGCCCATTTTATAAGCGAAAGGAAATTTCGAATGCCAAACCCACTCAATTTGGTTTGGGGAACAGTTTATCGCAATGCAAAAAAAAAGATGCAGAGGATGGAGTTAAGATGGTCGAACCGACTCGGATGTTGGGAGATCGTATCAAGGTTGATAAATTTTTCTCTGAATATGAAAGAGGATTTACTGCATTGAGAAGATTTCAGAAAAAAACTGTATTTTACTCCAAACCCTTTTTGTACGAAAAGAGGTCTCGCGTCGGAATAATTTATACGCGTGAGGACTATTTACGGGAAATCACCCCGAGCTTAATCCCATTTCGATTTCAGTGGTCCAGCGGGAGTCCTTTTGCTTCTCAAGGCGTATATTCAGTCGGAGCGAAAGAACCTGATTATGTGGCATCTGTTGAGCCTCAGTTTGTTTTGGACGCAAAGGTAAAGACACACTTCATGTCTGCTGCCTTTATTGGGAACGTATTTTGTTTCTCTGCTGGTAATGCATGCGTTATGGATAGAAGAAGTCTGTATGCTAACTATTTTTCCAAGCTTAGTTCGGATAGCAATGAAATATATCCATTATTTAATTATCTGGCTTTAACCGGTCTCGATTATAAAGAGTACTCTATCGCAGGAGGTTTTTATTATCCTGTGTTCGGAATTATCGGGGGTCATCGATTTAGGGAAATTACTTCCAGTCAGGCTTCCCCTATTCTTAAGTTTCAAAGAACAACTCCGAAATCGATGATTCGATTAACCTATTCTCAGACGACTCGAAAGTCGAACTCACCCAAAGACGATCAGGAAATTCAGTTAATATATAGTCGTGAGCTTTCAGATGCCGCGCAAATAACTTCTGAATCCGCTTCAATGATCGATAATATGTTGGATTACTTTTTGACGACTCAACATTACCGGATGAAGCTTAATTTTAAAATCTTAGATGGAATCGATTTTGGTATAAATGAAATTCTGTTCCACGGTAAATATGCCGAAGCTCAGGGAGAAGAGCGTTATCTGATGGAGTTCAAGCATGTGATTTCATCGATGGTGGTGAAAAAACAATTTAGCGATTACATAGCATTAACGGGACAATTAAATCATTTTTTACGAACCCATGACTACGAAGTTATCAATCTCAACGAAACATCGAACAATCAGGACAAAGAGAACAATGTATCCTTTTCTCTCACAATTGAATTTTTATTGTAGAAAGGGCATTGTATTTCTTGCGTTAGCAAGTTTGATGCAAGTGCTCTTTTCTTCGAGTTTGTTGGCTATTCAGTATTCTGCATTCTATACCTCGGCTTGCGAGCGAGAAATTGGAATTATTCTGAAGGCAGACGATTCGAAGATTTTTCTCCTCGGGCTCAATGGAAAAATTAAGCAGATACGCCGTTTCGATATTATTTATATGGCATATTACCCTGTGGGACAATTGAATATCCCAAAAATAGAAGCTTCGGAGCATATCAATACAACTACGATCAAGACTCTCTATAAAAACCGAGTGACCTTTTTGTTGGAGGGCTGGATGATCAATTTTTCAGACAATAAAATGTCTTTTTTGACGACTGAAGGAACGGAAACTGTGATCGACAAAAATGTGATATGGGATATTAGTTTTAAAAAACATGATCAGAGTATTCCCTTCAAGAACAGAGAAGACGAAATACCGATGCGCTTTGTTCATCCATATCCTTTTGCGGGATGTGAAAATGAAGAGAAAGAGGGCTTACGCCAGATTTTTCCACAACACTTGCTGGAAGATCCCTTGCTTATTAAGGCGGAACTAGACCGTTTGCATCAGGGCTATGAGTCTTTGGAGGTTAATGTTCGGGAAAAAGTGTTTTATTCGGAGCCTCAGGTTTTTACGAATATCTCCACCCTAAGTATTTGGGGTAATATGAACCTCAGGTACGGAAGTTCAACGACAAGAAACAGCAGCTTCGTACCGGCGATTAGATCAGAGTTATCGGAAGGATTATATAAATATCAGCGTGTAATTGTAACCGGGACAGCTCCGATGCCCTACAGTGTGCACGAAGAACCACAAACTCAATTTTATTACGCTATGAAATCGGGCTACTTTCATTTTTCTTTAATGTACGACTTAAATCGCTTTCTGGTTGGAGACAGCCGCTATAAATGGCAAGCCAACGATATCCTAGAGTCGGACTATAGGCAGAACGAAATTTCGCACCTTGGAGCAGGTTTCGATTACGGCAACTTTGCTGTTGATTATACGACGGCGTCGATCAACTACGGTTTACGGCACAATGAAGATCATTTTCACTCCGATAGCATGAATTTGAACCGCGGCTCTATTTATTATCGACATCGACTGTTGGATGTTGAACTATATTTCGGAACAGATGGAAAAAGCGAAGAAAAAGAGAGAAAGGAGATTGTAACACCAGACGACGCATCTCCCGAAGAGGAAGCCTATTTTGAATATTTAAGACAACAACAGGCACTCGAACCTGAAGTTAAAAAGGACTTTCTCTTTTATCGTTTCAATTTAAATCTAAAGGATTTCGAAACGATTCATCCCAAATATTCGCTTATATTTCACCGTTTCAATTTCAAAATTGGAGAGAACCGCTCAGGAGCAGGGGCATTTAAATATTCGGGAAAATCGTTGACCAATGCTCTCTATCTGAGTTCGGAATTCGAAGAGTATGATTTACTCATTAATGGGTTTATATCAATAGAAATGATTGAAAATGAGAGTGGAATCACGGAATACACAGAGCAACGCAAAGCCAATATTGCTAAGGCCGGAATTAGCCTTGGATTGGTATTTTGAATTATTTCTTTATTAAAAAAATCACAGAAATAGTTGCTAACCTATTAGACTTGAATATTTGTTGAGATTTTAAGCATGAACCGTTGTGAATTATCAGAACTTTCAGACAAATCCTATGATGTAATTGTCGTGGGAGCTGGAATAAATGGAGCTGGTGCAGCACAGTATCTGGCTGCTGGAGGATACAAAGTTTTAATTATTGACAAGGGAGATTTTGCCGGGGGAGCAACTAGCAAATCAAGTCGAATTCTACATTGTGGATTGAGACACTTAGCTCCTGGGAAATCCATTTGGGACTTTGTTGTCCATCCAAGCAAATTCTTTCTTGCATGCCAAAATGCAAGAAAATCCATGATTGCTCGAAGTGAAATATCATCTTCAATGAAGGAATTAGTTAGGCCTTTCCGATTTTATTTTCCCATTTATAATGATGGCCCTTATTTTTCTTGGCAACTCGATTTTGCATTTAAATTATTGAATTTGTTAGGCCCACGGGATAATTCGCTGGAGTACCATAGGTATTCGGGTAAGAGTTTGCAAAAAATTCCATTCAAAAAATGGTTTCGAGATTCAAACAAACTACAAAGCGTTTCTGTTTTTAAAGATTACCAATTTATTTCTGCAGAAAGGTTAGTCGTTGATACGATTCGTGATTCTGCGAAGTTGGGAGCAACTGTTCGAAATTATACATTAATGCATCAACCCAAACAATTAGATGAAGTTTGGGAAGCAACACTTAAGGATGTCTTAACTTCTAAAGAAGTGAATGTAAAAACGAAATTAATTTTGAATGTCACAGGACCGTGGGGCAATTGGGTTAATCAAATGATGAAACCCGGTATTCCCGACAAAGTAATCGGATTAAAAGGCGCACACATAGTAGTCGAGCTTCCTGAAGAATTTTCTGAGTGTGGAATAATGGTTATCAACAGAGAAAACGAACCAATGTACATCTTGCCTTGGCATGATATGCACTATATAGGGCTTAACCGAACCCCATATGATGGTGAGCTTGATGAAGTAAAGGCTACGAAAGATGAAATTGAGTGGCTAATTGGAGAAGTCAATTATGCATTCCCCAAGCTAAATCTTAATCGAGAAGATATTTTGTATTCGTATGCAGGTATTCAACCAGTTACATTTGACGCAGGTGATCCCCAAGGTAGCCGTGAAGTTGTAGTTCATGATTTAGAATCAGAAGGAATTGCAAATGTTTTGATGCTCACTGGTGGCCCTATATGGGATTATCGTAATATTGCAAAAAAATTGTTGAAAGAAATATCAAGCCGATGTGTTCCAAGTTTGGATAAACAGAGCCCTTCATTTTGTTCAAGCGAAATGACGCAGCTTCTTCGTGAAACGTCACCAATATCTGTTGACATGAAATTCTCGGAAAATATAATTAAAAAAATAATCTTAGAAGAACAGACTGTTTCTCTAGCAGATATTATGATTCGCAGGACGGGGCTTGGTTGGTCTGCCGATCGAGGGGAAGCAACTGCCGACAAAGTGGCAACTTTGATGGCAGAACTTAAAGGTTGGGATGAACAGAGAAAAGAGAAAGAGATTCAGTCATTTCACCAGTATATTAAAGAGATGCACCAAGTCCATTAGTTATTCTAAAGTTTTTACCCTTCAAGATATAAATAAAGTCACATAACTATATCTTGAAGGGGGGTAAACTATAAGTGTAAATACTTAAAGTAAAATTGTTACAAAAAAATTCTTTCAGGAAACAAAGTATTTCAGGTTATGGGGAGAAACTCTATGAGAATTGTTGAAAATTATTTTAAAGTCTATACGTCCAGGGATATTGAATTATGACTGAAAAATTTGGTCCTTCATTCCCTGTTGCAAAATCTGCTCGATACAAATTACCAGATCCACTTAAGAATCGGAAACCAGTACCAAATGAAGTCTTAACTGTTTTACCAAGTTCAGATTTAGTTTCACTGACTGATCCTTGTTCAAAAAATAAAGCCACCTGAAGTTCTTCTACCAAATCCTGAATGAAAAACAAGTCCAGTTTTTCACCACCTGATGAAGAATAATTCCATCGGAATTCAGCTGCATAATATATGGTATGGGCTCCTTGGAATCTACCCTCAGGGAATGACCTCAGCCTGTCTCCTCCACCGAGTGGAAGGGAGGTGCCGTTAGAATTAATAGCTAATTCAGTATTAGCAAGGTTTGTAGCATTTACCTCACATGCAGTAGGATCAGGTGCATATACACAAAGATTATATCCATTTTTAATTTTTAAAACGTCTAGGTTAGTTTCTCCCTTTTGTGAAACATATGCATCTGATATTTGGAGGTCTAACACAATTGTACTTTTTTCAAGAATTGGGATATAAATTTGAAGATCGTTGGTAATTACATCAAAAGAAGGTTCAGAACTTTTCGTGGCAGTTTGTCTGTCGATAAATAGGCTATTGCGAATTCCTTTTCTAGGATCTTTGTAATCATCTGTGTAATCTATTCTTGCACTAAGTTCTATTTTATTAGCAATGTTTATTTCTAATCCTGGATCGAATGTAGCTACTGTTTCTCCTTGTTTTGTAGGATCTTCTTCGTCTGGAGCAACAAATGCCGGATCCTGGACAAGAGCACGTGCAATCGCGACTCTCTGCTGTTGACCACCGGACAATTCTTTAGGTAAGTGTGTCAACCTATCCCCAAGACCTACTTGATCTAAGACTTCTTTTGCTTTTTCTAATCTCTCTGTTCTGGAAATTCCCTGATATAAAAGACCTTCGGCAACATTTTCCTGTGCCGTTAAACCAGGTA
>PVBE012807432.1_pt1 | contig 16358 bp, 15 predicted proteins | sample 1631181 | NCBI WGS metagenome assembly PVBE01 (sample SAMN08397723, study PRJNA350692) | Marine metagenome, whole genome shotgun sequencing project. | isolation source: water | place: Pacific Ocean | collected 2012-04
CAGCCGCGGGACCTGCGGGAAGGCATCGAGCATGCTGCGCAGCATGCGGTAGTCGGGGCGGAAGTCGTGCCCCCATTCGGACACGCAATGCGCCTCGTCCACCGCGAACAGCGCGAGCGGGGCGGCGTCCAGAAATTCGCGGAAGGCCGGCTGGCTGGCCCGTTCGGGCGCGACGTAGAGCAAGTCGAGTTCGCCTGCGCGATAGGCATCCTGCGTTTCGCGCCAGTCGGCATCGGCGCTGGTCAGCGTGGCCGCCCGGATGCCGTTGGCGCGCGCGCTGCGCAGCTGGTCGTGCATCAGCGCGATCAGCGGGCTGATGACCACGCAGGTCCCCGGCAGCATGACTGCGGGCAGCTGGTAGGTCAGCGACTTGCCCGCCCCCGTCGGCATTACCGCCAGCGTCGACTGCCCGTCCAGCACGCGCGCAACGACCTCTTCCTGCCGCCCGCGGAAACCGTCGAAGCCGAAGACATCCTTGAGGGAATGATATGCGCTGGCGATCCCGGTCATGTGCGCCTGATGGCAGATGGTTTGGCGCGCGCAACCGGCGCACCGCGATTTTCCCCTTGCCCAGCGCCCGTCGCTTGCGCTTTACCCGCCGCGCAAGTTCGAAACCGGAGAGAGAACCGCCATGAAATTCCGTATCGCCCTGACTGCTGCCGCCTCGCTCGCGCTCGCCGCCTGTGGCAGCAGCGAAGATGCCTCGACCGAAGCCGAGGCCGACACCGTCGAAATGACCGCCGACGAAGCGCTGACCGATGTCGAGGAAATGCCCGTCGAGGATCCCGCCGCCAACACCGCCCCGGTCGAGATGGACACCGCCTCGCCGAGCGAGGAAGCGGAGATCCAGGAAGCCGGCGACAGCGCCGCCGACACCGCTGCCGCAGCCATGGATGCGATGGCCGAAGACGCGAACTGACCGGCCTGCACACGCGCCGCGTTCTTCCGGACGCAGCCACGCCGTAACGTCCTTTGCGCGGCCCGTGTGTACGCCTAGCCTTCGCGTCCATGACCCGACTCGTCGCCCCTACCGCCGCGCTGCTTGCGCTGTCCGCCACGCTCGCCTGCAGCGATAGCAGCGAGGGCGATCAGCCGCCCGGAGCCGTGACCCAGAGCGAGGCTGCCGCGCTCGACGATGCGGCCGCCATGATCGACGAGCGGCGCCTGCCCGAAGGCCTCGTGCCCGACGACGGGGCGATGCCGCCCGCCGCGGCCCCGCGCGAGACGGGCGGACCGGAACCAATGGAGCTTCCCCAATGAGTGTCACCACTGCCCCCGGCATGGATGCCGAAACCTTCGACCAGTTCCTCGACCAGCTCGAACGCTATGTCCGCGAACGGCTGATCCCGGCCGAGACCGAAGTCATCGCCAACGACCGCATCCCCGACGATATCATCGCGGAAATGAAGGAGATGGGGCTGTTCGGCCTGACCGTGCCCGAGGATTTCGGCGGCGCCGGCCTCAACACCACCCAATATGCCAAGGTCGTGCAGACGATGGCCTATGCTGCGCCCGCCTATCGCTCGATCTTCTCGATCAATGTGGGCATGTTCAATTCGGCGATCAAGAATGGCGGGACCGACGCGCAGAAGGCGGAATGGTGGCCCAGGATCGCCGAGGGTGCGATCGCCTGCTTCGGCCTCACCGAGCCCGGTTCGGGCAGCGACAGCGCCGCCATGGCGACCACCGCGCGGCCCGATCCCGAAGGCAACGGCTGGATCCTCAACGGGACCAAGCGCTACATCACCAATGCCCCGCATGCCGATGTCGGGCTGATCATGGCCCGCACCGAGAAGGACGCGCAGCCCAAGAACGCGCATGTCAGCGCTTTCATCGTGCCGATGGACACGCCCGGCGTATCGACCAGCAGCCCCGACAAGAAGATGGGCCAGGCGGGCAGCCATATCTCCGACATCATGCTCGACGACGTGCATGTCCCCGGCGACGCGTTGCTGGGCGAGCAGACCGGGCAGGGCTTCCGCTTCGCCATGATGAGCCTCGACAATGGCCGTATCTCGGTCGGCGCGGCGAGCACCGGCTATGCGCGCCGCGCGCTCGATTCGGCGCTCAAATACGCCAATGAGCGGCAGGCCTTTGGCGAACCGATTGCCAATTTCCAGCTGATCCAGCAGATGCTCAGCGAAAGCTGGACCGAAATCTACGCTGCCGAGGCGATGATGGCCGATGTCACCGCGCGGGTCGATCGCGGCGAGAACACCGTCAAGCACGCCGCCGCCTTCAAGGTGTTCGCCTCCGAAATGTGCGGCCGCGTGGTCGACCGGGTGGTGCAGATCTACGGCGGCGCGGGCTATCTGGCCGAATACGATGCCGAACGCTTCTTCCGCGATGCGCGCATCTACCGGATCTACGAAGGCACGACGCAGATCCTCCAGCTGCAGATCGCCAAGCACATGCTGCGCGATTATGCGGCGGGATTGTAGCGCGTGTACCAGCTTCTCGACGGACTGAGCATCATCGAGGCATCGAGCTTCGTTGCCTCGCCCACCGCCGGCCTCTATTGCGCGCAATTGGGCGCCGAAGTGATCCGCGTCGACCACAAGGAAGGCGGGCTCGATTACGACCGCTACATGCTGACCGAGCAGGGCCGCAGCCTGAGCTGGGAAAACCTTAACCGGGCGAAGAAGTCGGTCGCGCTCGACTTGCGCAGCGGCGAGGGGCGCGAACTGCTGGTCGCGCTGTCGGCCAATACGGGCAATCTCATCACCAACCTGCCGGAAAACAGCTTCCTCGGGCATGGTGCCATCGCCGCGCAGCAGCCCGAAGGCGCGCCCGAACTGGTCAGCGTGCGCATCATGGGCTGGCACGATGGGCGCCAGGCGATGGATTTCACCGTTAATGCGGCAAGCGGTTATCCGCTGATGTGCGGGCCCGAGGACTGGGACATGGCCAATGCACCGCCGGTCAACCAGGTACTGCCCGCATGGGACTTCATCACCGGCGCCTATTGCGCCTTCGCGCTGCTCGCCGCGCTGCGCCAGCGCGATGCGACGGGCCAGGGCAGCGAATTGCGCGTGCCGCTGGGCGATGTCGCGATCGGTACGATGGCCAACAGCGGCGCATTGGCTGAGATGCTCTATCGCGGCGGCGACCGCGAACGGCTGGGCAATGCAATCTGGGGTGCGTTCGGGCGCGACTTCCGCAGCCGCGACGGGGTGCGCTTCATGGTCGCGGCACTGACGGCCAAGCAATGGGACGGCCTCGTCGCCGCCTTCGGGATCGCGGACGCGATTGCCGCGCTCGAGGCCGAGCTGGGCGTGCGCTTCGCCGATGGCGACCGGCCACGCTTCGAACACCGCCACCGCCTGTTCGCGCTGTTCCAGGAACGCGCGGACAGGATGGACTGGGACGAATTGTCCGCCAGCCTCGCGGCGCATGGCACCACTTTCGAGCGCTACCGCACTATGCACGAGGCGGCGAACGACGCCGCACTGGTGGCCGACAACCCGCTGTTCGGTGCTTCGCCCGCCAATCCCAGCGGCTTCGAATATCCGGCCACGCGCAGCTTTGCGAACATCCCTTCGCGCGAAGCCGCTGCGCCCGCACCCGCGCCCTATCTGGGCCAGCACACCGAGGAAGTGCTCGCCGAACGGCTCGGCCTGTCCTCGGGTGCGATCGGCAAGCTCGTCGATCGCGATATCGCCCGCCTCTCCGACAAGGATTAAGCCATGACGACACTTCGCCGCGTAGCCATCTGCAAGCCCCTGCGTACACCGGTCGGCAAGTTCCTCGGCAGCCTCGCTCCGCTCGAGGCCGGCGCGCTCGGCGCGGTGATCATCAAGGCGCTGGTCGAACGCAGCGGGATCGACCCGCTGCGGGTGGACGACGTGGTGTTCAGCCAGGGCTATGGCAGCGGCGAGGCCCCGGCGATCGGGCGCTGGAGCTGGCTGGCGGCGGGCTATCCGATCGAAGTGCCCGGCTTCCAGCTCGACCGGCGTTGCGGCTCGGGCCTGCAGGCGGTCGCGACTGCGGCGATGATGGTGCAGACCGGCGTGGCCGACTGCGTGCTCGCGGGCGGGGTCGAGAGCATGTCCAATGTCGAACATTACACCACCAAGGCGCGCCACGGCGCACGGCTGGGCGACATGGTGCTGTGGGACCGGCTGACGCGCGGCCGGTTGATGAGCCAGCCGATCGAACGCTTCGGCGTGATCACCGGCATGATCGAGACCGCGGAGAATCTCGCCAAGGATTACGACATCAGCCGCGAGGCTGCCGATGCATTCGCGGTGCGCAGCCACCAGAACGCCGCCCGCGCCTGGGCCGAAGGCCGGTTCGACGACCAGCTGGTCCCGGTGGAAATCCCGCAGCGGCGCGGCGATCCGGTGGTCTTCGCGCGTGACGAAGGTTTCCGCGAGGATGCCAGCATGGACACGCTGGGCAAGCTGCGCGCAATCGACGGCAAGCGCGATGCGGATGCGATCGTGACGGCGGGCAATGCCAGCCAGCAGAACGACGCCGCCGCCGCCTGCCTGGTGGTGGCAGAAGACAAGGTGGAGGAATTGGGCCTCGAACCGATCCTGTGGTTCCATTCGTGGAGCGCGGCCGGCTGCGATCCCAGCCGGATGGGGATCGGCCCCGTTCCCGCGGTCGAACGGCTGTTCGCCAAGACCAATATGGGCTGGGACGATATCGGGCTGATCGAACTCAACGAGGCCTTCGCCCCGCAGGCGCTCGCCGTGCTGAAGGGCTGGGGTTTCGCCGAGGACGACAGCCGCCGCGAGCTGGTCAACGTCAACGGGTCGGGCATTTCGCTGGGCCACCCGATCGGCGCGACGGGGATCCGCATCCTCGCCGACATGGCGCATGAAATGCAGCGCCGCGAGGTGCGCTACGGACTCGAGACCATGTGCATCGGCGGGGGCCAGGGAATGGCCGCCGTCTTCGAACGCGCCGCCTGATGTCCGATTGGGCCGACTGGATCGGGCGCGAGCAGCGCGCGGCAGACCGGCTCGATCCGGCGCTCGCCGCGCGGTGGTACGCGACCTTCGATCACGGCGCGCCGGCCTCGACCGCCATGCCGCAGGGGATCCATTTCTGCCTCTGCACGCCCGAAGCACCGACTGCGCGGCTGGGCCCCGACGGGCATCCGCTGCGCGAGGACGACCCGGCGAGCTTCCTGCCCCCGATCCCGCTGCCGCGGCGGATGTGGGCGTCGAGCGATATCGAATTCCGCGCCCCCATGTCGATCGGTGCGACGATCGAGCGGACCAGCCGCGTCGTCTCGATCACGCCCAAGTCGGGCAGCCGCGGCGAAATGGTTTTCGTCGAGATCGACCACGAGACCAGCGCCGACGGCAAACTCGCCGTGCGCGAGCGGCAGAGCGCGGTCTATCTCGAGGCGCGGGCACCCGATGCCCCCCTGTCGCCGCCGGCACCATCCCCCGAAGTGTTCGACCCGCAGGCATGGGACCTCCACCGCCAGCTGGTGCCCGATACGCGGCTGCTGTTCCGTTATTCGGCGCTGACCTTCAACACCCATCGCATCCATTACGATGCGCCCTATGCGCTGGAGCAGGAGCGTTATCGCGGCCTGGTGGTCCACGGCCCGCTGACCGCCAGCCTGCTGCTGCAACTGGCCGCCGAACGCTTTGGCGAGAACCGGCTGGCGCAGTTCGGTTTCCGCGGGGTCAGCCCCGCGATTGCCGGCGAAGCGTTGCATCTGGTCCTGCGCGGGGCCGGCGACGACATCGAGCTCGCCGCATTCGCAGGGGACGGGCGGCAGGTGACCAAGGCCTCTGCCCGCCTCGCCTAGGCGCTCGGGAAGCTCTCGATCGGTTCGATCACCGTATAGCGTTCGACCTTGGGCTCGCGGCCCAGCGGCGGAAAGTCGATCTGCGGCGGTGCGACACGCGTATCCGGCAGGCGGTCGAGCAGGTCGCGCAGCAGCGTCAGTCGGCCGCGCTTCTGGTCGTTGAAATCGACCAGTGTCCACGGCGCCCATTCGGTATGCGTCGCCGCCAGCATCGCCTCACGCGCTTCGGTATAGGCATCGTATTTCCCCCGCGCCGCCAGGTCGACGGGGGACAGCTTCCACCGTTTGAGCGGATCGTCCAGCCGTTCGCGCAGCCGTTCCTCCTGCTGCGCCTGATCGGTGCCGAGCCAGTATTTGAACAGCAAGATGCCGTCATCGACCAGCATCTTCTCGAAGGTCGGGGCCTGCTCGAGAAACCGTGCGACCTGCGGCGCATCGGCATAGCCCATGACCTTCTCGACGCCCGCGCGATTGTACCAGCTGCGATCGAACAGCACGATTTCGCCCGCGCTCGGCAGGTGCCGGACATAACGCTGGAAATACCACTGGCTCTGTTCGGCCTCGGTCGGCTTCGCGAGCGCGGCGATATGGCACTGGCGCGGGTTGAGCTTTTCGGACACCGCGCGGATCGCGCCGCCCTTGCCCGCAGTATCGCGCCCCTCGAACAGGACGACGATGCGCTGCCCCGTCGCTTGCGCCCAGCGCGCCATGGCGGCCAGTTCCTCACGCATCGGTGCGAGCGCGGCCTTGTAGTCCCTCGATTTCATCACGCCCTCGGCATTTGTGTGCGGCCGTCAATGATAGTATCATCCGCTACGATATGGCTACACTTGCACAGACCGAACAGGATTTTACCCGTTTGCCGGACCTTCCGGCAGAGGTATTCACCGCCCCGCTCAAGAAACCGGACCGCGTGGGCGACGACTGGCTCGAGCCCGAACAGACGCAATATTCTAGCGACGACGACGCGATCTGGAACGACCTGTTCCAAAGGCAGATGAAGGTGCTGCCGGGGCGCGCGGCCAGCGCATTCATGGCCGGGTTGGACAAGCTTGACCTCAGCCGCGGCGGGGTGCCCGAATTCGGACGCCTGTCCGAAGAGCTCGATACGCTCACCGGGTGGAGCGTGGTTCCCGTGCCGATGCTGATCCCCGATCACGTGTTCTTCTGGCACTTGGCCAACCGGCGCTTCCCCGCAGGCAATTTCATCCGCACGCGCGAGACCTTCGATTACATCCAGGAACCCGACGTGTTCCACGACGTGTTCGGCCACGTCCCGATGCTGACCGATCCGGTCTATGCCGATTACATGCAGGAATATGGCCGCGCGGGCTGGAAGGCGATGCGCTACAACCGGCTCAAGGCGCTCGGTTCGCTCTACTGGTACACCGTCGAATTCGGGCTGCTGCAGGAAGCCGACGGGATCAAGGCCTATGGGGCGGGGATCCTCTCGGGCCCGACCGAGGTGGTCTATGCCACCGAGGCCAAGAGCCCCAACCGCATCATGCTCAATGTCGACCGCGTCATGCGCACCGATTACGTGATCAGCGATCTGCAGCCGACATATTTCGTGATCGAGAGCTTCGAGGACCTCTACCGCCAGACGGTCGAGCGCGATTTCGACCAGCTCTACAAAAGCCTCGGGCCCGGGTTTACCTATGCCAACACTGCGGTGATCGATGTCGACCATGTGGTGAACCACGGCTCGCTCGAATACACGCTGCGCGGCGGACGCGGATCGGGCGCGGCCCCGGCCTGACCTCCGCAAGGTCCGGCGAAAAGCAGCGCCGAACGAAAAACGGCCCCGGATCGCTCCGGGGCCGCATGATCGCATAACGATCGACGATGCTTACATTTCGTCGATTTCGTCAGCCTGCTCTTCCATGGATTCTTCCATGGCGTCGGTCTGGTCGTCCATGACGTCGGCCTGGTCTTCGGTGATTTCACCGGCTTCTTCCATGGCGTCAACCTGGTTGTCGCGAGCGTCTTCCATCTCTTCGATGTTTTCTTCGGCTTCGTTTTCTGCTGCGCTGTCGCAAGCGGCAAGGCCGAGGCTCATTGCGGCGGCGGTATCGACGAGCGTTGCTTTATTGAACTTCATGTAAATTCCCCTTTTGTCGTTCCAGCCGCGTTTTCGAAATGCGGCAAGAATGTGATGAACGGACTATTGTTCCTTCGGTTCCCGGCAGTCAAGCAAGAACGCCGGGGGTGGAGGTTTGCCGTATCGGATACGAAATGGCCCGGGGAACGCCCGGGCCGTCAACCATATGCGAGACGCCAATCCATTCCGTCCGCGTTTGTACCCGATGATCGGGCGATGTGAAGCGGGATTCAGTTATAGGCCCGCTGGCGGATGAGGTTGAACACCCCGATCGCGACGACCGATCCGAGCACTGCCCACAGCAGCGCGACGCCGCTGACCGTGCCGAAAACCGCCCCGTTGCCGGCGATCAGCCCGGTCACGAGCGAGCCGAGCACGCCGACGAGCGCATTGGCGAGGATGCTGCGGCCATCTTCGATCCTGAGAATAATCGTTGCCAGCCAGCCCAGGAGGGCTCCTACGACAACCAGAATCAACAAACCCATCGGTGCGTACCTTTGTCTTTCATTCACCGGAGACAAGCATGCAAATGATCAAAGGTTCCTTACGGCAGACCCCGGATCGCTCGCCCCGTGGCATCCATGCCACACTTCGTCAGGCGAAAGTCAGCCAGGCCAGGGCGGCGGAACCGGCGATGATCCGGTACCACGCGAAGGGCGTGAAGCCGCTGCGGCTGACATAGGCGACGAAGGCGCGGATCACGAACAGCGCGACGATGAAGCTGACCGCGAAGCCGAGCGCGATATGGTCCCAGCCCACCCGCGTCGCGCCGGCCATCATCTCGTCGTATTTGGTGGCGACTTCGAGCGTGGTCGCGCCGACCATCGTCGGCACCGCCAGGAAGAAGGAGAATTCGGCCGCCGTCTTGCGATTGATGCCCATCGCCAGCGCCCCCATGATCGTCGCGCCCGAACGGCTCACTCCGGGCACCATGGCGAGACATTGGGCAAACCCGACGCCGAGGACCTTGGCGAGCGGCAGTTCGGCCACGCCGCGCCCTTCGTCGCGGGGGTTGGCCGCGCGTTCGATCACGATGATCGCCACCCCGCCGGCAATCAGCGCCCAGGGCACGATCCCCGGGTTGCCGAGCATGGCCTCGAAGCTTTCGTAGAGCGCGAAGCCGATCACTGCACTGGGCAGGAAGCCGAGCAGGATGTTGCGTGCGAACATCAGCCCTTCGCGTTCGCGCTTGAGCACGCCGATCCCGGCCGACCAGAAGGTGCCCCAGTATTGGTAGACCACTGCCAGGATCGCGCCCAGCTGGATCACCACATTGAACATCGCCCATTCGTTGGGATCCGCGCCCGAAAGTTCGGTCGCGAGAATGAGGTGACCGGTCGATGAAACCGGGATGAATTCGGTGAGCCCCTCGACGATGCCGAGGAAGATCGCGGTGATGTAATCGTTCATTGCGGGACGCCCCAAGAGCAGTGGACTGCGCGAGTCAAGCGGTCAGGCGCTTTCCAGACCGAACTGGAGCGAAGCGAGCCGGGCGTAGAGCCCGCCATTGGCCGACAGCGTGTCGTGCGTACCCTGTTCGACGATCCGGCCATCCTCCATCACGACGATGCGGTCGGGAGCGCGGACGGTCGACAGGCGGTGGGCGATGACCAGCGTCGTACGCTCGCGCATCAGGTGTTCGAGCGCGTCCTGCACCAGCCGCTCGCTCTCGGCATCGAGCGCGCTGGTGGCCTCGTCGAGCAGCAGGATCGGCGCATCGCGCAGCAGCGCGCGGGCAATGGCGATGCGCTGGCGCTGGCCGCCCGACAGCTGCGTGCCGCTTTCCCCGAGATAGGTGTCGAGCCCCTGCGGAAGCTTGTCGAGGAATTCGGCAGCATTGGCCGCCTGTGCAGCGGCCCGGATATCGTCCTCGCTCGCATCCCAATTGCCATAGCGCAGATTGTCGCGGGCATTGGCGCTGAACAGGACGCCTTCCTGCGGGACATAGGCGATGCGCCGCCGGATTTCGGCGGGATCGGCGCTGGTCAGCGGAATGCCGTCGAGCCGGATCGAGCCTGCCTGCGGATCGTAGAAGCGTTCTGCCAGCTGGAAGATGGTCGACTTGCCCGCCCCCGACGGCCCGACGATGGCGACGGTTTCGCCCGGTTCGACCTCGAGGCTGAAATCGGTGATCGCCGGCGCATCGAGCCGGGTCGGATAGCGGAAGGTGACATTGCGGAACGACAGCCCGCCGCGCGGCGGCGCGGGCAATGCCTGCGGCCGTGCGGGTGCGGTGATCGAGGGTCTTTCCTCGAGCAGTTCGGACAGCCTGCTCGCCGCGCCCGCGCCGCGCAGCAGGTCGCCGTAGACTTCGGTCAGCGCACCGATCGCGCCTGCGACGAGGCCTGCGGTGAGCACGAATGCGGCGATCGTCCCGCCCGAGATTGCGCCTTCGCTGACCGCCTGCGCGCCGCGCCAGACCAGCAGGGTGATGCCGCCGAAAACCAGCAGGATCACGATCGCGGTCATCGCCGCGCGGATGATAACCCGGCGCCGCGCGACCGAGAAGGTGCGTTCGACCGCCTCGCGGAAGCGCGCATGTTCGCGTTCTTCCTGGTTGAACCCCTGGACGATCTTCATCGCCGACAGCACTTCGGTGACCATTGCCCCGATATCGGCGACGCGGTCCTGGCTGGTGCGCGAGACCTTGCGCAGGCGCCGCCCGAACAGCGTGATCGGGATAACGATGGCGGGGATCAGCAGGAACAGCCCCATGGTCAGGCCGGGGACCAGCCAGAACAGATAGGCCGTGCCCCCGATCGCCATCAGCGCATTGCGCAGCGCGACCGAGACAGTGGTGCCGACCACCTGTTCGATCAGCGCGGTGTCGCTGGTCATGCGGCTGGAAATTTCCTTGGGACTGTTCTCTTCATAGAACCCCGGCGCCAGGCGCAGCAGGTTGTCCTGCACGCGCAGGCGGATGTCGGCGACCACGCGCTCGCCCAGCCAGCTGACGAAATAGAACCGCATTGCAGTGCCCGCGGCAAGCACGGCGACGATCATCAGCAAATAGCGGAACCAGCGGCCCATGTCCTCGGGCGTCGCTCCTTCGGCAAAGCCGCGGTCGATCACCATCTTGAAGCCTGCGGGGATCGCCAGCGTCGCCGCCGCAGTGATGAACAGCGCGAGGATGGCGAGCGCGACATGGCCGGGATAGCGCGTGCCCGCCTGCCATACCATGCGCAGTGAACCCAGCGAACGCTGGCGCGGGGCATCCGCAGCGGCGCGCTTGCGTGCGAACCGGCCGCGGCCGTCGGTTTCCGTCTGGTCCTTGGCTGACATGCGCACGCAGTTACGTCGCCGCGCGGTTAAAATCCACTGTGCTGCACATGCTCAGGCACATTTAAACCGATTGTGCATTGCACAATTATCGATCGAACGGCAGGATTGCCATATTCCACCCGCACGACACAGCCATACAATGCCGGGTACGCAGGGGACATCTATTGCTCTACCACGCCTATGAACTGCAGCGCAGCTGGCTCAACTCGGCCAGCGCCTTCGCCTCGATCGGGGTGGAAATGCTGAACAACCCGGCCAATCCGTTCAATTACGTCGGCCCGATGGGCTATATGAACATCGGCCCGGTGGCGGCGAGCGCGCTGGAAGTCTTCGCGCATGCGACGGCATCCTACGGCAAACCGGCGTGGAACCTCGAGGCGATCGATGTCGATGGTAAGCCCGTGGCGATCGTCGAATCGACTGTGGTCAACCGGCCCTTCGGTGATCTGAAGGCATTCCACCGCGAAGACCTGCCCGAAGACGCCCCGCGCCTGCTGGTCGTCGCGCCGATGAGCGGGCATTACGCCACGCTGCTGCGCGGCACGGTCGAACGGATGCTGCAAGGCTACCGCGTCTATGTCACGGACTGGGCCGATGCGAAGACTGTCCCGCTGCACGAAGGGACCTTCGATCTCGATGATTACATCGATTACGTGATCGGCTATCTCGAACACATCGGCCCCGATGCGCAGGGCGGCGGTGCGCATGTGATGGCGGTGTGCCAGCCTTCGGTGCCCGTCTTTGCCGCCACTGCGATCATGAACCGCGATGGCCATCCGTGCACGCCGCGCACGCTGACCATGATGGGCGGGCCGATCGACACGCGCTGTTCGCCGACCAGCGTCAACGATCTGGCGATGGACCGCCCGATCGAGTGGTTCCGCCACAATGTCATCGCCACCGTGCCGATGCAGTATCGCGGCGCCGGCCGGCGGGTCTATCCCGGCTTCATGCAGCTGGCCGGGTTCATGAGCATGAACCTCGGCAATCACATGATCAGCCATTACGAGATGTTCAAGCACCTCACCGTCGGCGACGACGAAAGCGCGCAGGCGACCAAGGATTTCTACGACGAATACCGCAGCGTGTGCGACATGACCGCCGAGTTCTACCTGCAGACGGTGCAGGAGGTGTTCCAGGACCATGCGCTGCCCAACGGCACTTTCCTGCATCGCGGCAAGCGCATCGACCTGGGCGACATCACGCAGACCGCGCTGCTGGCGATCGAGGGCGAGCGCGACGATATCTCGGGCCTGGGGCAGACGCGGGCCGCGCTCGAACTGACGCCGCAGCTCGATGCCGGCAAGAAGCGGTATTACATGGCCGAAGGCGCGGGCCATTACGGCATTTTCAACGGCAGCCGCTGGCGCGACAAGATCGCCCCCGTGGTCGAGGAGTTCATCGCCGAACACGGCTAAGCATGGGCGCCCCCCACGCGGTCAGCCGCGGTGAAGTCGTTCCAGCGAGCAGGCCAAGAAGAAGGGCGGCGCGGGGTTTTGCCCCGGCCGCCCTTCTCGGTTCCAGGCTAGGTTGACCCTAGAAGATTTCGAACAGGCCGGCTGCGCCCATGCCGCCGCCGACGCACATGGTGACGACGCCGTATTTCGCGCCCATGCGCTTGCCTTCGAGCAGCACGTGGCCGGTGCAGCGTGCGCCGGTCATGCCATAGGGGTGGCCGATCGAGATCGAGCCGCCGTTGACGTTGAGCTTGGCGTTATCGATGCCGAGCTTGTCGCGGCAGTAGAGCACCTGCACCGCGAAGGCTTCGTTCAGTTCCCAGATGCCGATGTCGTCGACGCTGAGGTCGAAGCGCTTGAGCAGCTTGGGAATCGCGAAGACCGGGCCGATGCCCATTTCGTCGGGTTCGGTCCCGGCGACCGCCATGCCGACATAGCGGCCGAGCGGCTCGAGGCCCTTCTGTTCGGCGACCTTGGCTTCCATGAGCACGCTGGCCGACGAACCGTCCGACAGCTGCGAAGCGTTGCCCGCAGTGATCGTGGTGCCTTCGCCCATCACCGGCTTGAGGCTGTTGAGGCCTTCGAGCGTGGTCTGCGGGCGATTGCCCTCGTCCTTGTCGATGGTGATTTCGACGTCCGAAATCTCGCCCGTTTCCTTGTCCTGCACCTTGTGCGTGGTGCTGACCGAGACGATTTCGTCGTCGAACTTGCCGGCTTCCTGCGCGGCGGCGGTACGCTGCTGGCTCTGCAGCGCGTATTCGTCCTGCGCTTCGCGGCTGATGCCGTAACGTTGCGCGACCGTTTCGGCGGTTTGCAGCATCGGCATGTAGATCGCGCCGTGCATGTTAACCAGCTCGGGATCGGGCATCACGCGCATTTCCTTGGTCTGCACGAGGCTGATCGATTCCTGCCCACCGGCGGCCACCACGTCCATGCGGTCGGTGATGATCTGCTTGGCGGCGGTGGCGATGCTCATCAGGCCGCTCGAACACTGGCGGTCGATGGTCATGCCGCTGGTGCCGATCGGGCAACCGGCGCGCAGCGCGACCTGGCGGGCGAGGTTGCCGGCCTGCGCACCCTGCTGGAGCGCGCTGCCCCACAGCACGTCGTCGACCTCGCCGGCGTCGATGCCGGCACGCTCGATCGCGGGCTTGAGCGAATAGGCGCCGAGCGTCGGGCCCTTGGTGTCGTTGAACCCGCCCTTGTAGGCACGGCCGATGGCGGTGCGGGCGGTGGAGACGATGACTGCGTCACGCATGGGTATTTCCTTGGTTGTGGTTGTGTCTGGATCCTCGCCGGGGAGGAGGGGGAAATCAGACGAAAATCTGGGTGATCCACTCGGTGATCAGCGCGGGCTTTTCCTCGCCCTCGATCTCCATGGTGATCTCGCAGGTCTGCTGCCACTGGCCGGGACGCTTCTCGGTCATTTCGACCAGCTTCCAGTGGCCGCGGATGCGCTTGCCGCTGCGGACGGGCGAGATGAAGCGGGTTTTGTTGCCGCCGTAGTTCACGCCCATCTTCACGCCGTCGAGCTTGGGCATGTCCGATTTGGCGCTTAGATAGGGGATCATCGACAGCGTGAGGAAGCCATGCGCGATGGTGCCGCCGAACGGCGTCATCTTGGCCTTTTCCTCGTCGATATGGATAAACTGGTGATCGCCGGTGGCATCGGCGAACTGGTTGATACGCTCCTGGCTCATGTCGACCCATTCGCTCGTGCCGATGTTCTCGCCGACCTTGTCTGCCAGTTCCTGCGGGCTCATACGCCTCTCCTCTGTTCGAAAATCATGGTTTGGCGCGACTCCGGTCGCGCGTGCGGCGCGAGTCATGGCGCATGTGCGGGATGCGCGCAACACCGCCGAACGTGCCGCTACGGCATGGGGAAGCGCCATGTCCGGTGATGGAGGAGGCGGCACGTATTGAGCCGATTCGTACAGGCGGTATGGTCCGGCAGGCGGCGCACCGGTGCCCGCGATGCTGGAGAAACCATGCTGGCCCGTATCCTCGGCACTGCGCTCAAGCCTGCGCTCGGCGTCCCGCTGGTCGCTGCCATCGTCGCCGCCGCGGAGCTCATCGTCGCCGACCGCAAGTACGGCGTGTTCACCGGCGGGTTCGGCCAGTCGAGCGCGGTCGACACCGGCGGGGAACTGGCCCTGTTCCTGATCGGCTTCACGCTGGCGCATACCGCAGTCGCCCTGCTCGCCTGGAAGCTGGCCGCCCGGCTGGCCCGATCTTCCGGGGCGCAGTCCGCCGTACTGCATTTCGCGTTCCTCTATGGCGGAACCAGCCTGCTGGTGCTCAGCCTGCGTTACCAGCTCCATTCCTATTTCAGCGATGCGGTCAGCTTCGCGCTGCTAAAGCAGCTGGGCGGTGGCAGCGCGGCCGATGCGCTGCTGTTCGCCAAGAACGAGATCATGCTCGGTGTGGGCGCGCTGCTGCTCTTCCTCGCGGCATGGTGGCTGGCAGCACACCTGCTGCGCAACTGGCTCGGCAGACAGCCGGCGCTGGCGTCCCCCTGGCCGCGCTGGACGACACTCGCCCTCGTGTGGCTGGCCTTCGCCGGCGCGGTGATCGTGTTGCCGCGTCTCGGCGGCGATGCGCCGCGCGGGCTGGAGCGGATCGTCGCCTGGCAGGGGCTGGCCGACGGGCTGGCACTGGCGAGCGATTTCGACGGCGATGGCTACGGCCTTGCCGGGCGGACCATCGATCCCGCCCCGTTCGATGCCGGGCGCCATCCGCTCGCGCTCGACATTCCCGGCAATGGGATCGACGAGGATGGCTACGGCGGTGATCTTGCGCTGGTCCCGGTTGCCGAGCCCCTGCCCGCCACGCCAATCGGCGGCGCGAAGCCGCATCTCGTCATCGTCGTTTTCGAAAGCACCCGCGCGGATGTGCTGGGCAAGCGCATCGACGGGAAACCCGTCGCCCCCAATCTCGCGCGCGTGGCGGCGCAGGGCGGCGCCCTCGCGCCCGCCTACAGCCATGTCGGTTTCACCACCGCCTCGCTCAAATCGCTCTTCGCGGGCAGCTTGGTCGTGCCGCCCGGATCGCCGAGCCTGTTCCGCGAGCTCGATGCCAGCGGTTACGAGATCGGCGTGTTCTCGGGACAACCGGAGGATTTCGGCGGTATTTCGGCAGCTGTCGGAATGCGCGAGGTTGCCGACCGCTTCGTCGATGCCGAAGTGCTCAAGGACCAGCGCGCCTTCAGTTTCGCCGCGCAGGGCTCGCTGCTGGTCGACGAGAACATCGTGCTCGATCGCTTCGACGCCGCGCTCGGCGAGGCCGCGGCGTGGGAGACGCCGCAATTCGTCTACCTCAATTTCCAGACGCCGCATTTCCCCTATCACCACGACGCCGTCCCGCACCGCTTCGCCAACCCCCCGCTGGAACGCGGCCAGATCGCCGAAGACAATCGCGAGGCGCTGGAGCGGACCTACTGGAACGCGGTCGCGCATACCGACGCCGCGCTGGGCCGGCTGATTGCGAAGCTGGAGACGATGGGCGTGTGGCAGGACACCGTGCTGATCGTTACCGGCGATCACGGCGAAGCGCTGTTCGAGGACGGCTTCCTGGGTCACGGCCATGTCATCAACGACCGGCAGAATGCGACTTTCCTCGCCAGCAACCGTCCGCTGGGCGAGACGCGGGCACCGCTGGCGCTAAGCGACTACCGGGCGATAATCCTGCGGCTTCTGGGCGCGGATATTCCCGGTGCCGCGCCGCCCGCGCCCTTCCTTCACATCGG
>PVBE010088735.1_pt1 | contig 16355 bp, 16 predicted proteins | sample 1631181 | NCBI WGS metagenome assembly PVBE01 (sample SAMN08397723, study PRJNA350692) | Marine metagenome, whole genome shotgun sequencing project. | isolation source: water | place: Pacific Ocean | collected 2012-04
GATCAAGAAACAGACCATCCTAAAGCGCCGCTTGAACCATCAACGCCAAGCGGCTTAACATCAAACCTAGATGAGCCAGGTCCTCCCATATGAAACAGGATCATATGTCCCAAATGTTTTGATGACGGACAAGGATGGCTGGCGCGTCGGGCGGCAGGACGGTGCCGGCGTGTTCGCCGTCGAGGATCTCGGCAAGCCGGGGCGGCGCGGCGCTGAAGCCGGCCAAAAGCACCCCGGTTTCGCGGTAATCGAGGGTGCGGGCCGCATCGGCGGTCCACATGCTCTTTGCGCTGAAGCCGCAGGGCGCCTTGGCCGGTGCGCCCGCGAAGGGGTCGATCACGGTATCGCCCTTGCGCACCTCGAAGTGAACGTGGGGAAACATGGCTTCAGCCCGACTGACCGATCAGCCCCAGCATGGCGCCGGCCTCGACCCTTTGGCCCGGGGTTACGACGACGCTCCCCTGGCGCAGGTGGCAGTATTGGCTGACCCAGCCGCCGCCGTGGTCGAGCACGACGCCGTTGCCGCACTCGCGCCCCTTGACGGTGGGATCGCCGCGCTGCTGGATGCCGGTGTCGGGCATCTCGTCGCGCATTCCCTGCACGGTGCCCGCCGCCGCAGCGACAACCGCGACGCCTTGGCGCATGGTCACCAGATCGGCGACGCGGATGTCCGTGCCTTTGTGGCCGTCGTAGCTCAACAGGCCGCAGGCGTGGTCGCGGACCAGCGCACCGGGGTCGCGGTCGACGTAGTTTTGGACGAAGCAGACCGTCCCGATCTCGCAATCGACCGGCAGGCCGAACCGCGAGCCCGATTCTTGGGCTATGCCGGGGGCGGCGAACAGGAGCGCCGCTGCGGCCATCGTATGGAGACGAACGTTCATCGGTCGAGAAATCGAGCATAGGATGCACCTGGTCGCCGCGCCAGTAGCGCTGGCGCAGGGATGCTAGACTGGGCCGCCGGTCGCGGAGCGGCGGAGGGAATATGACGCGGTTACGCGCCACAGCGCTCGCCATGGTGCTCGTCCTCATCCTGGACTGGCAGGCCAAAGTCGACGCGGAGGTGGCTTCGGAGGCCGATGTGGCGCGACTCGCGGAGCTTTTCGACTCGGTCGTCTTCGGCAGCGAGATCTCGGCTGTGATGGCGGCGCCGGTGGTGCGCAAATGGGCGGCCCCGATCCGATACAAGCTCGCCGGGCACCGCGACTCGGCGGAGCGTTTCCGGCCTGCCGTCGCGCGCCACGCCAAGGCGCTGGCGCGGCTGACCGGCCTCGGCTTCGAGGAGATTGCACCCGATGCCCCAGACGAGAGCCTGATCGTCTGGTTCACCGCGGCGTCGAAGATGCTCGAGGTCGGCCGTGTTTTCGAGAAGGACGAGGCGCGCCTGCGCGAAATCGTTCGCACCGCTGCCGAGGGTTGCTATTTTCTCTCGTACTTTACTTGACGACGGGCGGCTTGTGTACGGCGCGATCGTGGTCAACCGCGAGCGGCCCTCCGCGCTGACCGATGCGTGCCTGTTGGAAGAACTTGCGCAAAGCATGGGTCTTCCCAACGACGATTCGCGGATCAGTCCGTCCATCTTCAACGACTCCGACCACTTGCAACGCCTTTCGAGAATCGACGCCCTTCTGATCCGCACCCTCTACGATCCGCGAATAGCGATCGGCGCGCCACGGGCCGAGGCGGTACAGGCGGCGCGCGTAGTGATCGCCGACCTCCTGCGCTAGGTGGTCAACCGGTTGCAGCGCGGCGCGCGCGTGGCTAGTCTGGCCGCGATGAAGGAGCCCGCGCGATGAGACCACCGGCCCTTGCCAAAGCGGCCCTGGTGGCGCTGCTCGTCACCCTCCCCGCCGGCGCGCGCGCCGACTTCGCCGATGCGGTACGCGCCTACGAGGCTGGCGACTATGCGACCGCCTACGCGGAGTGGCTGCCGCTCGCCGAGCGCGGCGATCCGGCCGCCGAGCGCAACATCGGCCACCTCTACCGAATGGGCTGGAGCGTCCCTCAAGACTTCGAGGAGGCCGCCAAATGGTATCGTCGAGCGGCCGAGAAGGGCTTCGCCCGGGCCCAGGCCAACCTCGCCAACATGTACCTGCGCGGCCAGGGACTGGAACGTGATCATGCGATGGCGCTCGAGTGGTTCCGCCGCGCTGGCCTCCAAGGACACGCGGTGGCGCAGTACAACCTCGGCCTGATGTACGAGAGCGGCCTCGGCGTGGAGCAGAGCGATGCCAAGGCGATGGGCTGGTACCACCTGGCGTCCCGGACCGGACACCGTCGGGCAAGTGATAAGCTGGCCCTGTTGATCGCCAAGAGCACCTCGGAGCTTGGCACGCTCATTGAGGTGCCGACGATGGAACCCGCCGACCCGGCCGAGGAGGAATCAGCGGAGGGCGCCACGGCGCTTGCCGCGGCCGAGGAGGAGCCGGTCGTGAGCGCTGCGTTGGAGCCCGAGACGCCGGCTGAGGAGGCCGCGCGAGAGCCGATCGCGCCGGTCGAGACCGCCGGGTCACCGCCCACGGAGCCGGTCGAGACGGACGAATCGGTTGAGCCAGCCGAGACCGCCGCGTTGGAGCCCGCGGACCCGGTTGAGGCGGAGGAGTCAGTCGTGCCAGCCGAAACCACCGCGTTGGCCCCCGCGGAGCCGGTTGACACGGAGGAGGCGGTCGAGCCAGCCGAGACCACCGCGTTGGCACCCGCGGAGCCGATTGAGACGGAGGAGGCGGTCGAGCCAATCGAAACCGCCGCCGCGGAGCCGGCCGAGTCGCCAGCGCCCGAGGGACCGCGCCGCGACCCCGTCGAGGTGGTGCTAGACGAACTGGGCCCCGATCCGGACGCAGCGGCGGCGCTGGAGATGGCGGTCATCGAGCCGGCGGCGGGAGACACGGACCTGGGCTCGCAAGGTGTCGGAAGCGATGCGACTCGGGCATTAAGCCCTGCTACGTCGGCGGACGCGACCGACGACGCGGCCGTCCCGGCCGACGAAGAAGAGAAGGGCACTCTCGATCCCTCGCCGCCCGATCTCTCGTTGGAAGCGGCGGAACCATCCGCGCCCGATGTTTCGGGCGAGGCCGCCGATATCGCGCCGATGGCGGAAGAGGAGCCAGGCTTCTTCGCGACGTTCCTCGATGCGCTCAAGGGGCAGAGCCAGCACCCACCCCAAGAAACGATCGATGCGAACGAGCGCGGGGAGCCTGTCGAAGAGATCTCGACGGCCGAGGCGGCGGCAGATGATTTTGCCGGCGAGGAGCCCGCGCCGCCGCTCGAGGTGGCGGAGCTCGATTCCATCGGCGCTGCGGCTGCGGTCGAAGGTGCCGAATCGTCCGAGAGCGAGCGCGAGGGGCCCGCCGCGACCGAAGAGCCGTTGGTCGCCACGGACGCGCTGATCGATCTGGATGAGCCGGCGTCCGAGGACACGGCGCCGGTTGAGGTGGCAGCACTGATTGCGGTCGAGCCGGAGCCGGAGCCGGCGACGGAGGAAAGCGTTCGATCGGGCCGCGCCGAGCCCACCGAGCCGGCCCCCGATAGGTCCGCCGCGGCCGATGATTCGACCGAGCCAGCCGCCGACAGGCCCGTCGCGGCCGATGATTCGACCGAGCCAGCTGCCACGGACGAAATCGAAGAGGAAGAGCGGGGCCTTCTGGCGGCATTCTTCGACGCGCTCAAAGGGCAGAGCAAGCGCGAGCGTGAAGAGTTGGCCGACCCGGAACCCGCAGCCGATGGGATGGCCGCCGCCGCCTCATCGGACGGCATGGAGGCCGCGAAACCGGTTGAGACCGCGGCGCTCGACCCGGCGCCGGGCGAGGCAGAGGACGAGATTCTGGCGGCGGCGCCCGCCGAGGAGGAGGATTTCTCCGGCTTGGCGCTGGACGCGCTACGCGGCGATGCGCAAGCGGCCGAGGCGCCATTCGTGGCGGATACGGAGAGTGGCGCAGACGCGGGCCTCGCCAATGAGAATCTGGCTGCAATCGATTCCGGTCCGGCTGAGCTGCCCATCGATTGGGACGAACCGGAGGCGGCGGCCGCGGTTTCGGTCACGGCGGCCCTGGAATCGAGCGAGTCGAGCGGCTCGGAGCCGCCTATCGACCTCGCCTCAGCCGAGGAGCAAGACGCGGAGGTCGAGGCGGACGCAGAGCGGGAGAGGCCTGCCACGCTCGCCGTGGCCGAGGAGGGCGAGCGCGGGGACGCCGAGCCGCCGATCGATTGGGACGAGCCCGGCGAGGCGCAGGCCGCTGCGGCGGAACCGAGGCAAGCACTCGAATCAGGACCGCCGGTAGAGGTCGCGGCGGCTGGAGATTCGAGTGCCGCGCTGCAGGTCGTCGCCGCCGCGCTCGGCACCAGCGCGGACCTCGAGGGCATGTCAGATTCCGAACGTCTTAGCGCCGGCCTCGCCGCTTATCGCGCGCGCGACTACGCCGGTGCGGTCACCGCCTGGCTGCCGTTGGCCGAGCGCGGCAACCGCACGGCCCAGTTCTACGTGGGTGGCCTCTATCTGGACGGCACCGGCCTGCCGCCGAGCCGGGTCTGGGCGCACGTCTTCTGGACGCTCGCGGCCGAGCAGGGCCAGGAGGCGGCGGGCGAGCTCTTGGCCGTGCTGACCGCCGACATGCTGCCGGTAGAGCGCGGCGAGGCGCGCGATCTGACGGCCGCGTGGAGCCCGCGGCGCTGAGGCCGGGGGCCCCCACACCGAATGCTTCTTGGGCGCGGTTGTGGGAGCCTAGCGGGACGGGTGTGAGACGTGAGCGAAACTAGCCAATCCGAAGCGCAAGCCGCCGCCGTGAACGGCGCTGGCGGCTTCATGGCCTGGCTGGGCGCGCGGTTCAAAGGCGGCGGCGGGAAACGCCGGCCGCTTCGGGTGCGGCTCAAGGAATGGTTCGGTATCGGCCGGCTCATCGGCCTCGCGTTGCTGCTGGTGCTGGGCCTGATACGGGCGATCGATCCCGCCCCAATCGAGTCGATCCGCGTCACGGGGTTCGATTTCTATCAGACTCTCAAGCCGCGCGAGTCCACGCAAGGCTTGGTGACGATCGTCGATATCGACGAAAGCAGCTTGGCCGAACTCGGGCAGTGGCCGTGGCCACGTACCTTCCTCGCCCAGATCGTGCAGAACCTGACCCAGATGGGCGCGCTGGTCGTCGGCTTCGACGTGTTCTTTACCGAGCCCGACCGTATGTCCCCCGATCTCTACACCAAATCGGTGCCCAATCTGGATCCTGAGGTCGCCAGTAGCCTGTCGAGAATGCCGAGCAACGACCGCGTTTTCGCCTTGGCGGTAAAGCGCGGCAGGGTGGTCATGGGGCAAAGCGGATTCCATCGCGTGATCGAGGGCGGGGCCGAGCCACCCAAGCCAACGCCGATCGCCATCAAAAAGAGCAGGGGCGGGCTTGACCCGAAGGACCTTGTTTTCGCCTATGCGGCGATCGTCGGCAATATCCCGATCCTTGAGACGGCGGCGGCCGGGCTGGGCATGGTGACGCTGAAACCCGAGGAAGTGGTGCGCCGCGTACCCGCCGTGGTGCGGGTCGGAAAGGGCCTTTATCCGTCGCTGGTCATCGAGATGTTGCGGGTGGGGACCAACAACAAGGCGTATGCGATCAAGACCAACATCGGCGGGATCACAAACCTCGTCATTCCCAAGAGCAACATGCTGCCCAAGGCGTGGGACATTCCGACCGACCCCAACGGCCGCATCTACGTCTACTTCAGAAAGCACGATCCGAACCTCTACGTCTCGGCCAAGGACATTTTCAACGGAACCGTCGATCCGGCGCGTATTCAGGGCAAGTTCGTTCTCATCGGCACCAGCGCCGCGGGGCTCCTCGATATCCGAAGCACCCCGCTCGATGCGGCGATCCCCGGGGTCGAGGTCCACGCCAACATGCTGGATACGATCTTTACCGACAGCAGCCTCCATCGCCGGACCGACGCGATGGGTATTGAACTTAGCGGCGCGCTGCTCGCCGGGCTGCTGATGATCGTGTTGGTGCCGATAGTCGGCGTGTGGTGGACGCTCGGCCTGCTGGTGGTGCTCCTTGGCGGCCTCGGCGGCGGCTCTTGGTATCTGTTCGATCAAGAGCTGACGCTGGTCGACGTCACCTATCCCGGCTTCTCGACCCTGGCGATGTGGGCGACGTTGACGGTGACCAGCTTCTCGGCCGAGGCCGCACAGAAACGACAGGTGCGCAGCGCCTTCGGGCACTATCTCTCGCCCGCGCTCGTCGAACAATTGGCCGACGATCCCGAACAGCTCAATCTAGGCGGCGAGATGAAGGACATGACGCTGCTGTTCGCCGACATTCGCGGCTTCACCACGATCTCGGAGCAGTTCAAGTCGGATCCCGAGGGCCTAACCGAATTGATCAACCGCTTCCTCACGCCGATGACGAACATGATCCTGTCGCGCCGTGGCACCATCGACAAGTACATGGGCGATTGCATCATGGCGTTCTGGAACGCGCCCCTGGACGATCCCGATCACGCGCGAAACGCCTGCACCTCGGCGCTCGCCATGTTCGAGGCGCTCGAGCCCCTGAACGAGGAGATCAAAGGCGAGCGCGAGGCCGCGGGCCAGCCGTTCTACCCGATCATAATCGGCATCGGCCTGAATTCCGGCGAGTGCTGCGTCGGCAACATGGGTTCGGACATGCGCTTCGACTATTCCGTGCTCGGAGATACCGTCAACCTCGCCGCGCGACTCGAGGGCCAATCCAAGAATTACGGTGTCGGCATCGTCATCGGCGAGACCACGCGCGACGCGGTGGCCGATTTCGCCTCGCTGGAACTGGATCTGATCGCCGTCAAGGGCAAGACGGAGGCGGTGCGTATCTTCGCGCTTTTCGGCGACCCTGAGATGAAGGCGAGCGAGCGCTTCCAGGCGCTGGCCGAGCACAACGCCGCCATGCTGGAAGCCTACCGGAGCCAGAACTGGACCGCGGCGCGCGAGGCGATCAGCCGCTGCCGCAACGTCGACGGCGCCGTCGAAGGCCTCTATCAGCTCTACGAGGAGCGCATCGAGGTCTACGAGCAGGACCCGCCGGCCCCGGACTGGGACGGCGTGTTCGTTGCCACCAGCAAGTAGCGAAACAGTGCAGCGCCCGAGCGTCGGTCCGCGCCGCTCGACCTAGCGTTCGCGGAAGGCCTCGTGCCGCAGCTTGAGGACCGGCTTTACGAGGTAGTCCATCACCGTCTTCTGGCCGGTGTGGATATCGATGGTGGCCTCCATGCCGGGAGTGATCGGCAGATCTCCGGCCTCCTCGCCGAGGTAGGCCTTCTCGGGCCGCACCACGACGCGGAAGTAGGTTTCGCCCGAGGAATCGTCGACCGAGGCGTCGGGCGCGATCAGAATGACTTCACCCTCAATGCCACCGTAGCGCACGTACTCGTAGGTCGAAACCTTGATGACCGCCGACTGTCCCACGACGACGTAGCCGCGGTCGATCGGACTGAGCCGGGCCTCGACCACGAGATCCTCCTGCGAGGGAACGATCTCGAGGATCGGCTCACCGCCCTGGATGACCCCGCCGATGGTGTTGTAGCGCATCTTCTTGACGATGCCGTCGATCGGCGAGCGAATGTCGGTACGCCCCGCCTGCTCGGTGGCCTCCGACAGCTGCTCGCGGGTGCGCGAGATCGCGATCTCGGACTTGCCGACCTCCTCGGAGGCCTCGCGTCGGTACTTGAGCACGAGCTCGCGCTCGCGCTCGCGGGCCTCGACAAGCGATGATTCGGCGCGGGGAATGGCGGCGTCGACGGCCTCGATCTGGCCCTTGAGGCTCTCGACGTCGCGTTCGAGTTCGAGGTGCTCGACCTTGGGCGTGAGGTCGGCGGCCAACAATTCGGCCGAGATCGCGAGGTTTTCGCTGGCGAGCTCGAGGTCGGTGCTGAGCGCCCGCCGGCGCGCCTCGAATTCCTTGATCTCGAGCTCGCGCTGCAGGATCTGGCTGCGCAGCACCGATAGCGAGCTCGCGAGCTCGCTGGCTCGGGCCTCGAAGGTTTGGCGTTCGACCCGCGCCACTTCGGGCCGGCGCCGCGCCTCTTCGTCGGGGACGGTGAAGGCGGCGCCAGTGGCCTCGGCCTCGAGGCGCGCGCGCTTGATGACTAGGCCGTCAAGACTGATCTGCAGCTCCTCGCGGTTGACCTCGGAGACCGGCAGCGCGATCTGGACCAGCGAGTCTCCCGCCTTCACGACCGATCCCTCGGTGACATAGATTTGCTGGATAATGCCGCCCTCGAGGTGCTGGACGATACGCACCTGGCCCTGCGGCACGATCTCGCCCTGGGCGATCGTCACCTCGTCGAGCCGGGTGAGAGTGGCCCACACGATCGCGGCGGCGAGCACGATCATAATGACCCAGGCCAGCGGACGTACCGAGGGCAGCGGGTTTCGCCGCACCAGATTGTCGAGCCGGTCGGCGTCGTCCCGAGCGGTCCGCCGGCGGTCGCGCCGCTTTCTCGCGATGAAGCCTTCGGAGGCGGTCATGCGCTTTGCTTCTGGATCGGCTGCGGTTTCTTGGGCAGCTGTTGCGGTTTCTGGCGCGGCGCATCCTGGCCACGCTGTTGATTTGCCTGCGCGGCCACCAGTTGCGGCAGTACGTCTTGGGGACGGCCGGCGCGGACGACGCGCCCTTTCTGCATCACCAGCACCTGGTCGCTGGCGGCAAGAATCGCCGAGCTATGGGTGACCGCGATGATGGTGTGTTCCTTGGCCATTTCCTTGAGGGTAACACAGAGGCCGGCCTCGCCCTCGCGGTCGAGATTGCTCGAGGGCTCGTCCATCAGCAGAATCGGTGGATCGCCCAAGTAGGCACGGGCGATGGTAATCCGCTGGCGCACGCCGCCGGGCATCCGCCGCCCCGCCTCGCCGATGTCGGTAGCGTAGCCGTCCGGGTAGTCGATGACGTATTCGTGCAGGCCGGCCTTGCGCGATGCCTCGAGGATGTCATCGTCGGTGGCCTCGGGTGCACCCTTGCCGATGTTGTCGCGGATCGAGCCAGTGAAGAGGAACAACTCCTGCGGCACGTATCCCATCCAGGCGGCGATCCCGTTCCGCGTAAACTGCGCGACGTCGGCCTCGTCTAGGAGCACCCGGCCGTCGCTCGGCTGATACAGACCCTGGATGAGTTTGACCAGCGTGGTTTTGCCGCAGCCGTTCGGGCCCATGATCGCTACAAGGCTGTGGGGCTTGATCGTCAGCCTTAGGTTGTCGATCACGGGCGCCGATTCCTCGCCGTATTTGAAGGTCACGTGATCGAGGGTGATATTGCCCTCTGGGCGTTCGAGCGTGATGCCGGCCTCTTGGCGCTCCTCCTGTAGATCGAAGATATCGGAGAGCCGTGCCACCGACTGGCGAAACTGCGCGAAGGAACGCCACGAGCCGACCAGCTGATTGAAGGGGCCGATGATGCGGCTCGAGAGCATATTGGCCGCGATCAGCGAGCCGATCGTCATCTCCTGGTTGATGATCGCGAGCGCCCCGACCGTCGTCATCGCGAGCGTCGTACACAGTGTGAGCGCGGTACCGATGTTGGCGTAGCGGTCGGATTTGGTGCCGCGCGAGACCGCCTACTCGATGGTATCGGCATGCCGGTCTTCCCAGAACGGCCGGATCGAATCGTGGAGGGCCAGCGCCTTGACGGTGGTCCGTCCGGCGATAACCTCGGCCAACAGCGCGTCGCGCCCGAAGCCCTTTTGCCGCTCGTTCGAGCTCGCCTTGCTGAGCGTCGCCGCCGAGCGCCACGCCAGGAGCACGAACAAAGGCAAGATGACCGCCAGGACCCAGACCAGTGGCTGGGCCACGATGACGATCAGTGCAACGAAAAGGAGCGCGAAGGGCAGATCGGTCAGGAGCACCGCCGAGGGGCCCGAGAGCGTGTTGCGCACCGTTTCGATGTCGCGGAACAGCGACAGCCAAAACGCGTTGGGCCGTGCCTCGAGGTCGGGGAGCGGCAGCGCCAGCACCTTGTCGAAGAGCTTTCGGCCCATACCGACGTCGATTCGCAGCGCCGCCTTTTGCATCAGCCGGCTGCGCGCCTAGCGCAAGACGTGGTCGAAGACGATAACGATGACGATGCCGACCGCCAGACCCTGCAGCGTGGTCAGCCCCGCGTGGAAGATCACCCGGTCGTAGACCTGAAGAATGAACACCGGCACGGCGAGCGCAAGCAGGTTGATAAACAGGGACATGACAAGAACCTCGCGGTAGATCGGCCGCAGAGGTTCGGTGTAGTCGCGTAGCCAGTGTGTGGAGGCGCGCGCCGCCATGGAGCCATTTGAACCTCTGATCCGGCATGCCGCAAACAAAAAATGACGGGCGCCGGGCCTGTCGCCGCGAGTTCGCCTGCGTTAGGGTGCCGCCGATGCGTGAGTCCCAGCGGTCTCGGCGGTGATGGCGGAGGTCCCCGAGGGGTACGAGCTCTTCCCCGTCGCGGGCGGGTTTGAGGCCCATGTCGGGCCGCTTTATTTCCGCCGCCTCGGCGGCGCGGTGCGGCTCGGTTTTCGCGTCGCCGAGAAGCACCTCAACCCGCGGCAGACTCTGCACGGCGGCATGATGATGACCCTGATCGACGATGCCATCGCGATGGCCGTGGGGATGGAGACGGCGAGCCCGGCGATGGCGACGGTGAGCCTGAGCGGGGATTTCCTGGCCGCCGCGAAGGCCGACGAGTGGGTCGAGGCGGAGGGCGAGGTGGTGCGCCGCACCCGCGAGTTGGTATTCACGCGGGGGACGATCGTGTGCGGCGAGCGCACGCTCTTCACCGCGAGCGGGGTGTGGAAGATTTTCGATTCGGGCGGCGCAGCGGCCCCGCGGGGCCGCTAGAATACCTCGCGCAGGCGCATGGCGATGGCCATGTCGCCCTCGACCTTGAGCTTGCCCATCATGAACGCGGTCGTCGCGTCGAGGTCGCCGGCGACCAGGCTCTCGAAATCCTCGAGCGAGATCTGAACCGTGCATTCGGCGTCGGCATCGTCATTGGACACCGAGTTCGGGTCGGCCGCGCCGTCGAGGTAGATCACTCCCTCGGCGCCGAAATCGAACTTGACGGTAGCGCCGAGGCCCGAATCCGTGCCCAGGCGGCTGCGCAACAACGCCGTCGTCGATTCTAGACTCATGGCTCCTCCGCCCCTCGCGTTCTCAATGGCCACTATAGCGACTTTCTTGTTGAACAACGTTTAATCTGCTAAACGATGTTCATGGAAAACTCGCCACGGACCCGCCGCACCGACGCCGCGCGGCGCCACAAGCGCGAAGCGATCGTCGAGGCGGCGATGCGCGTCTTCGCCGAAGCGGGCGTCGAGAGGACCAGCATACGTGCCATCGCCACGCGCGCCGGTTACACACCGGGCGCGCTTTACAGCTATTTTGATGACAAGGAGGCGCTGGTCGGCGCCTGCCTGTCGCGCTCGCTCGGGCGTTTGCTCGCGGCCCTCCGCCGGGCCGACGACGCCCCCGGGGGCAACGACGCCCTCGCCAGTTGCGCGGGCACCTTCCGCGAATACTACCGCGCGAACCCGGCCGAGTTCGCGCTGTTGCTAAGCCGCGGCCGAGGGCGGCGGACCGGTGCAGCGGTCGAACGCTCGGTCAACGGCCGGCTGATCGCCCTGCTGGGGTGGATCGAGTCTCGCCGGCATGTCGAGTTGGGCGGGGACGGCGGCGCGGAGACGGTGGCGCTGTTCGCGCAGCTTTGCGGCCTGGTGCTTGCCGAGGAGGCGGGCTGGCTGGCGATGCTTGGCTTCGACGCGCCCGCACTGATCGAACGCGCGCTCAAGCGCTGAACTGGGGCGGACGCGGACCGCACGCGTGCCTCTTGGGTGGCGGCGAAGTAGGCCGGCGCCGGCGCGGCGGCCTCGCCGTGCTCTTTGCGGAAAGACCTCCGCGGCGCCTATCCGCACCCGCCGATACTCCCCCAAACGTCGCCTGGCCCACGGTGGACAGCCGCCGAGAGGGCGGCGTATCGTGGCGCCGATACCGAGGGAGGATGGAATGAACATCGCACGCCTGCTGGACCGGGCGGCGCGCAGTTACGGCAGCTTGCCGGCGGTCGCCGTCGGCACCGTGGTCGAGCTGAGCTACGCAGAGCTGGCCGCGCGCGCGCGTGCGATCGCTGGCGGCCTGCGCCGCGACTTCCGGCTCTCGCCGGGCGAGCGTGTGGCGGTGGCGATGAAGAACTCCCCGTCCTATTTCGAGATTCTCAACGGCATCTGGCAGGCCGGGTTGGTGGCCGTCCCGGTCAATGCCGGACTGCACCCGCGCGAACTTCAATACATCCTGGAGAACAGCGGCACCCGGGTCTGCTTCGCGAGCGAGGAGATTGGCGAAGCGATCGAACCGCCCGTCGCATCGCTCGAGGGCTTCGGTGCGGTGGTGCGTCCTGGCGACCGCGCCTATGGCGAGCTCTTGGAGGCGCCTCACATCGAGGCCGAGGAGGTCGCCGCGACCGACCCGGCATGGCTCTTTTATACCTCGGGGACCACCGGCCGGCCGAAAGGCGCGACGCTCACCCACCGCAATCTATTGACGATGACACTCAGCTATTATGCCGACATCGACTCGGTCGTGCCCGGCGAGACCATCATTCACGCCGCCCCGCTTTCGCACGGCTCGGGCCTCTATGGCCTGCCGTTTCTCGCCAAGGGAGGGGTGGCTGTGATCCCAGAGAGCGGCGGTTTCGATCCCGACGAGATCCTTGCACTGACGGCGGCGTGGCGCGGCGTTAGCTTCTTCGCGGTCCCAACCATGCTCACCCGCCTCCTGAACACTCCCGCAAGCGGCGCCGCCGATACCGCCAACCTCAAGACGATCGTCTACGGTGGCGCGCCGATGTACCTCGAAGACCTCAAGCACGCGCTCGACCTTTTTGGCCCCAAGCTTGCGCAAATCTACGGCCAGGGTGAGACGCCAATGACGATCACCGTGCTTACCAAGGGCCACCATGCCGATACCGAGAACCCTCGTTATGCCGAGCGTCTAGCCTCGACCGGCATCGCCCGCACCGACGTCGAGGTGAGGGTGGTCGACGAGTCCGACGGTGAGCTGCCGGCCGGCGAGATCGGCGAGATCACGGTACGCGGCGATGTAGTGATGAAAGGGTACTGGGAGAACCCGGCGGCCAGCGCCGAGAGCCTGCGCGGCGGCTGGCTGCATACCGGCGACTTGGGGGCGATGGACGAAGAGGGCTTCCTGACGCTGAAGGATCGCTCCAAGGACATGATTATCTCAGGCGGCGCCAACGTCTACCCGCGCGAGATCGAGGAGGTGCTGCTGCGCCACACCGGCGTGCTGGAGTGCTCGGTGGTCGGGCGCGCCCATCCCGAGTGGGGTGAGGAGGTGGTGGCCTTCGTTGTCGCCCAACCCGAGGCCAGCGTCGGCGAAGATGAGCTCGACCGGCTGTGTCTCGATAACATTGCCCGCTTCAAGCGCCCCCGCGCCTATTTCTTCCTGGACCGGCTGCCCAAGAGCAACTACGGCAAGATCCTCAAGACCGCGCTCCGCGAGCGGCTCGAGGCAGAAGCCGGGCACGCGGCGTAGGCCGATGGGAAGCCGCTTGAAGGACAAGGTCGCGCTGGTCCTGGGCGCCGGCTCGGTGGGGCCGGGGTGGGGAAACGGCAAGGCGACGGCGGTCCTATACGCCCGCGAGGGCGCGCGTGTGGTGGCGGTCGACGTGAACCGCGATGCCGCAGAGGAAACCCGAAGCATCATCGACGGCGAAAAAGGCGAGTGCACGGTACTTGCCGCCGATGTCTCCCGCGCCGATCAGATGGAGGCGCTGGTCGCCGAAACCGTGGCGAGCCACGGCCGCATCGACATCCTTCACAACAACGTCGGAATCTTGCGAGTGGGCGGCGCCGTCGATCTGGCCGAGGACGCGTGGGACTTGCAGTTCGACGTCAACGTCAAGGGCATGTTCTTGGCCCTGAAATACGTGCTGCCGCTCATGGAGGCGCAAGGCGCAGGCTCGATCGTCAACATCTCTTCGACCGCCGCGAAGCGCTGGTACGGTGTCTCCTACATCGCTTACTCGGCGTCGAAAGCGGCGATCGGCGGGATGATGCGGACGGTAGCGGCCGAGTACGCCGATAAGGGCATCCGCTGCAACACCGTGATCGCCGGCCTTATCGACACCCCGCTGATCCGCGCCTCGCTTGCCCAGGCCTACGCGGGAGGCGACATCGACGAAATGATTCGCATTCGCGACCGCCAGAGTCCGACCGGAAAGATGGGCACGGCGTGGGATGTGGCCTATGCTAGCCTGTTTCTGGCTTCGGACGAGGCGAGCTACGTCAACGGTGCCGAGCTCGTCGTCGACGGCGGGTTCACGGTGGTGGCCAGGACCTGAGGGAGACGTGCGAGGTCCAGCGTGACGGCGCGTGATATGGAAGGCCTAGACGGCGAGGGCATCGGGCGCGAGCGCGACGTTCGACACCTCAAGGATACAATCTCGGCCCTGCGCGACGAGCTGGAGCAAACGCGCTTCGAGCACGAGGCCGGCGTGCAGAAGGCGGTGGCCGGCTCGGCCGACGAGATTGGCCAGGTCCGGGGGACCGCGGCCGCGCTCCGCGAGGAGCTCGAGCGCTTGCGCTTCGAGAACGATGCCAGCGTGCAAGCCGCGATCGCCGCCTCGGCGGACGAGATCGCGCAGCTGCAGGGCACCGCCGCGCAATTGCGCGAGGAGCTGCATTCGCTGAACTTTGAAAAAGAGGCGAGCGTGCAACGCGCGGTCGCCGCCTCGGCCGATGAGATCGCCCAGTTGAAGGCGACGGCCGGTAAGCTGCGCGACGAGCTCCAGGAGCTCAGCTTCGAAAAGGAGGCGAGCGTCCAGCGAGCGGTCGCCGCCTCGGCCGATGAAATCGCGCAACTCAAGAAGACCGCGGGCGAGTTGCGCGATGCCTTGGAAGAGCTGCGCTTCGACAAAGAAGCCAGTGTGCAAAAGGTGATTGCCGCCTCGGCCGACGAGATCGCCCAGCTCAAGGCGACCGCAGGCAAGCTGCGCGACGAGCTGCAAAGGGAGACGATCACCCACGAGAAGGAGCGCCAGGAGAGCGAGCGAGCACGCCGCGATGAGATCAACCACGCGCAGCAAACGATCACCGCGCTGCGCCGGGAATTGGAGGAGCGCGATGGCGAATAGGACGGGAGAGGGTGGCGCAACCCGTCAGGCGCGGGGCGCCGGCCAATCGGCGAACGGCGGAGCGCGTAGCCGGCGCCGCGCCGACCGTACCCGGAGCGGACCCCCGAGCGAGACCGATCGGCGGTTGCGCGAGGCCGAAATGCTCTTGAACCTCACCCGTACCGTGGCGGCGTACGAGACCCTTGACGAGGTCTTGGGGGCACTGGTGGGAATGACGACACGCGAGGTCGGCGCCGAGCGCGGCACGCTGTTCCTGAACGATGAGCAGAGTGGCGAGCTCTACTCGCGAGTCGCCCAGGGCAACTTCCAGCGCGAAATCAGAATCCTCAACACCACCGGCATCGCCGGGCACGTGTTTACCGAGCGCGAGGCCCTCATCGTTCACGATGCCTACAAGGACGACCGTTTCAACCGCTCGGTCGACGAGCAGACCGGCTTCGTGACGCGGAACATCGTGTGTGTGCCCATCCGCACCGTCAAAGGCGAGGTGATCGGCGTCGCCCAGGCGCTGAACAAAAAGAAGGGTCGGTTCACCAAGGACGATCTCCGGGTGCTCGAATCGATGACCACCCAGGCCACCGTCGCGCTGCAGAGCACCGAGTTCGTCGAACGCGTGCGACGGAACCGGGCGCAGGAGATGGAGTTTCTGGACATCGTCTCGGACGTTACCTCGGAACTCGATCTCGGGGCGCTGCTGCAGAAGGTCATGGGCGAGGCGACGCGCATGCTCACGGCCGAGCGCTCGACGCTCTTCCTCAACGACGAAAAGACGGGCGAGCTCTTTTCGCGCGTGGCCCAGGGCGATTCCATCGGTGAGATCCGGCTGCCCAACACCGCCGGCATCGCCGGCACCGTGTTCACGTCGGGCAAGTCGGTAAACATCCCACACGCCTACGCCGACCTTCGCTTCAACCCGGCCTTCGACAAGCAGACCGGCTTCTTCACGCGCTCGATTCTGTGCGTGCCCGTAGTCAACAAAGACGGCAAATCGATCGGCGTGACCCAGATTCTCAACAAGCGCGGCGGCTCGTTCACCGAGGAGGATGAGACCCGGCTGAAGGCGTTCACCGCGCAGGTCTCGATCGCCCTCGAGAACGCCAAGCTCTTCGACGACGTTCAAAGCATCAAGAACTACAACGAGAGCATGCTTGAGAGCATGTCGAACGGAGTTGTCACGCTCGACGAGGACGGCAAGATCGTCACTTGCAACGCCGCGGGATTGCGCATCATGCA
>PVBE012333850.1_pt1 | contig 16353 bp, 16 predicted proteins | sample 1631181 | NCBI WGS metagenome assembly PVBE01 (sample SAMN08397723, study PRJNA350692) | Marine metagenome, whole genome shotgun sequencing project. | isolation source: water | place: Pacific Ocean | collected 2012-04
CCCATATCAGTACCTGCGTTATGTACTAACAGAATTACCGAAGGCTGATCCAGCCAACATTGACCATCTGCTACCGTACGAGCTCAAGCCTGGGACGCTGCCGAAACCCGGATAGGTGTGCGATCATTGATCGCTTACGAACAAGGGACGGTGAGCGATCCAGTTGTGGTTGCTAATTGTGCGTGGGTTAAACGGAGCAATCCTCATGGCGAGTGTAGGGATAGCCCAAGCGATGTTTTCGACAAAGCAGCTCGTGAAACTGCCAGGAAGTACAAGTATAAACCAGCGTTCACAGACGGCGTGCTAGTAGAAACCAAAGGAGTACAGAACAAGATCACGTGGGAATTGGAAAATTGAGCTAGACGGCAGAGGTTCGCGAATAGGGTAGGTATAGTCCATGTTTTGCCGTACATAAGGTAATCCATTGGAGCGCGAATCTGAGTAAACCTGGGGGTACTTTCCTCACTTATGAAAACGGCAGCAGCTGGCATATAAGAGCCGATGCACGGATTAGTCAACAACTGCAATGCTTATACACAATTTGCCAAGAAAGCGGACGTATAAGATGCCCTTGCCGCCTTTTGGCCCTGGCAATTAACCGACTTGAAAGGGTACCCGGATCACCCCGGCCGCTGAGATAGGCACAAGCCTGTTGGACGAGTTCGTAGGGCCGTACTGATCGTGGTACCATGAGAGATAGAGATGTGATATCTCAAGAGGAGTGTCAACACTATGGTCAATCTTGGTCTTGCTGGAAGAATGGCCGTAAAGCAGAAGGCGACACAGCTGTGCCAACGGTGCGGTTTAAGATATCCGAAAGATGAATCAGCGTGCTTGCACTGCAAGGATATTTCAACTGAAGCAGAGCTACAAAGGTTCAAAGAGAAAATTGACGGTGAGCGCGAGGCAGGCAGGAGTCTTGGAAAGATATTCATCGTCCTAGCTTTGATTCTAGGAGTTTTGGTACTGCTGTCTCTCTTGCGCATGGCTCCTGGGTGACTAAAGGCAACACCTAGCAGCAATAGCTACTGCCGTCTATCCTGCAGCACACCCTTGGTAAGAGATGTCCCCTGCATCCCAAGGCCGCGTAAAACTTCCGTCGCGACACAGTGCCGTTCAACCGTCCGGAAGTGAAAATGCCCCTTGGTTGGCGCGCCACCTAACGGTTTTGTCGGTCACAGATCAAAATACCATCCGGCTGCCAGCGACGCGGCTATTACGAGAACTGCCACCCAATTCCGAATCCTTGATGGTAAGAAAGACAAGGGGTCTGAATAATGCCGCCGTACCAACGGGAAGCCTCGGAAGCTGAGAAGTGTCTTACTTAAAGGGATGTCGTCGGAACTAGGCTCTGGTGCCCTGCGGCCCATCATTTCGTCATTGATCTGCTTTAGTTCGCGCATTGCTCTGCGCGACGACTTTACGTACGGTGCCCGCTCCTTTATCAATGCTACGAGTTCTTCATCGGATTTTGATTTTAGTTCTGCTTCATCCATTGGTTTCTTGTCCCGATTAAGACTAAGGGTTTCTGCAAGTATGAAAATGGAGTAAATACACGGTGCCAGAACGACTTCCTTGAAGCGGGAATCAGACTGTCAAAGAAGAACTGTATAGCCGAAAACTCATTTCCGGTGGGGTAAGCAGAGCAACAACTGGAGTAGGGTCAAGAGTCTTCATTTCTATGAACGACGGATAAGGCGGTAATCCCAAATCGGCAGAGGTGAGGCCAACGAATGACAAAAGTACCAGGGTTTTCGTTCAACCAGGTTAGGAGTAGGATAAAGTCCTCGGAAGAACAAGAGGCGACGCAAAACAGGGAAAGCATACCGATCAAGTATTTGAGAATGTCGAGAGCTACGAGGAAGAGACGGAATACTAGATCTGCTATTGAAACAGCAGCGTTAGATTGGTGACAAGTCCATGACCCAGAACAAACTAGCTGTTAGTGCTTCAACGCCAACGATTCTCGCAATTGGCGACATTCATCTGGGTACCCGCCCGTCCAGTGTGCCGCACGAAGATCTGGAATTTGATGCCCACGAACTGACACCGGAAGCAGCTCTTGAACTTGCCACCAACTTTGCCATCGACATGTCAGTCGATGCGGTTTTGTTTGCTGGTGACGTCGTCGAAAGTACCAACGCCAGATTTGAAGCGCTGCGACCACTGCAACGCTGTCTGCAACGCTTAATTGAGCACGGCATTCAGGTTGTGGGCGTGGCTGGCAATCACGATTTTGAAGCATTGCCACGGCTGGCAGATCAGCTTCCTGAATTCAAACTCTTGGGTGCGGGCGGCGTCTGGGAGACGATGCGGATTACTAGCCAGGGCACAGCGTTCGTCGAAATCGTGGGATGGTCATTTGACCGGAAGAGAGTTGACACAAGTCCATTAATGGAACTGATACGTGGTTCCGTGGGGCTGGAAGATCAAGGGTTACCACGAATTGGCCTGCTGCATTGCGATCTTGGTGTAGCAGCCAGCGTATACGCGCCCGTGGTCCGCCAAGAACTAGAAAGCACCAAGGTCCAAACCTGGTTGTTGGGCCACATCCATAAACCGTCACTGCAGATCCAAGGCGAGGGCGGCGGTCCCTCTGTTGGCTACTTGGGTTCGCTGATGGGATTGGATCCAAGTGAAACTGGTGTGCACGGACCATGGCTCCTGAGTTTCCCGTCGGGCCAACTATCATCAGCCGAGCAAATTCCTCTTGCGCCGCTCAGGTGGCAGCACATTTCAGTGGATATAGAAAGTATTGCTGATCCTGAGGACATCGGCGATCGAATCCTGGTGGCGATGAAGAGTTTTGTCGAGACACTTGCCCATGAACCTAATCGGCCCAAGGCGATCGGCTTCCGTGTGCACTTGCGGGGCGCGGTCGAAGTGCCCAACGATGTCCGCTTCGGCGTTGAACAGGGCAGGTGGGTAGGGATTGGTCACATCATCGATAGCATCGCTTTGTTTACCAACAAAGTATTCGATGAAACTGACCTGGTACTCGATCTTCAAGCCATTGCCGCAGGCGACGACCCCCCAGCGTTGCTAGCACAGAAGATCGTTGCTCTACGTGACAATGGTGAAGCAGCACGTGAGCTGTTGGACCAGGCAAGAGCAAGGCTTACACAAGTAAGTGAGCAATTGGTCTGGCAGCCCCTCACTGAGGTCCGCAATGCCAGAGATCCACTAGACGATGGCGAACTGAAGAATCTATTGCTCCGAGCGGGACGCGCTGCCTTGTACCAACTCTTGGCACAGCGTACGCAAGATGGCGCAGCACCATGAAGCTCCGTCACCTGGCCATCGACAGGCTACCGGGAATTGACCAGCCATTTGCCATCGAAGCGATTGGTGACGGCATTCAAATCGTTCATGGGCCCAACGGAATTGGCAAGTCTAGCCTTGGGCGGGCGCTGAAGAGCATTCTCTGGGCTGAGCTACAGCATGAGCAACGCGTCTCTACAACTGGTACGTTTGCAGATGGTGATGATCACTGGAAGGCCGAGCGTGATGGATCAAGCGTGGTGTGGCAGAAGAATGGTGCGCCCTCGGCTTCACCCTCGTTACCGGCAGCACATCTGCGTCACTGCTTCTTCCTAAATCTGACTGATTTGCTGAATGCTTCCGATCCAGGGGTGCGTGAATTGTCAGCTGAGATACAGCAGCAGATGTCAGGCGGGTATGATCTTGCTGACGCCAAGCGCACAGTCTTCCCAACGCTAAGTAATCGACATGGTAGCAACCAGCAAAAGGACTTCCGGCGAATTACTGATGCCATCGAGATTGCAGCGAGGGGTCAGCAGGAGCTTCAAAGAGAGAGCGATAACCTTGCTGAGCTCGAATCCAGAATCGATCAAGCAGAGCTGGCGGAGTCACGCATGCGCGACGTCGATCTGGCCAAGGAAGTGGCAACAAACACGGAAGAAATCGCCAACCTGCGCCAGGCGATTGGTGAGTTACCTGACGGGCTGGATGGGTTGTCAGGAGATGAAGAGACGGTGATCAAGCAACTCAGGACCAATCTCGCGGAGAAGGTTGAGAAGAGAGCGGCGCATGAGCGGGCATTGAGCGAGGCAGATCTTTTGAGGGTCGAGGCGAGACTGGATCAACCAATTGACCCGATCATGTTAGATGAATGGCCAGATCGCGAAACCGGGCTACAGCAACTCGAAAACCGTTTGGACACTGCCGTGACCAACAAGGAACAAGCGCAAGCGAATCTGTTAGCCACACAGCAGGCAGTCGGCAGAAATGATGTGACCATCAATGACGCTCTGGACCTACCTCAGACCAGAACGCTTCTACAGTTTCTCACCAAGTCACAGAAACTGGAATCTCACATGAATGTGATTCGCGACCGGATTGAGCTGCTCAAGTCGCGTGGTACCGACAGCGATGCTGACGACGAGTATGGGGAAGCGTTGGAAGGAAGGCGGCTTTTGCTCGGATGGCTGAGTGCATCAAGGGGGCAGCAGCCTGTGGCCACTGGGAGTTTAACCAAATACCTACGAATTGCTGGCATCCTGGCCATATTGGTCGGTGGCTTGGCGACTATCGTGCATGTTCTCTTCTCTGCTGTGGCCGGTTTTGGGCTTGGGCTGCTCATCGCCAGCTTGTTTACTACTAATCGTCGCGTCGGCCACGACTATCGGTTGGATGCGCAGCAGGCGTTCACCAAGCTGGCGCTGGATGCGCCCGTTAAATGGAATGAGGCAGAAGTCGAAGATTTGCTGAGAAAGCTAGATGCACAACTCAACGAGAGCCAAGCACGCAAAAATCGAATCAGGGACAGGGGTGTTGAGCGGGCACAGTTGGAACAGGAATTGAGCAGCGTAGAGAGGGAGTGGGAAGGGATTGAAGAAGAGCGCACGGTCCTATTCGCACATCTCAGCATTGATCTGTTCATGTCTGATGCGGTGCTGGTGGATCTAGTTAGAGCTGTTGGCGAGTTACGACAAGCCAAAGCAAGCTATGAAACGGCTAGTGCCGAACTTGATCGGCTCAGTGCTCTGAACGGCAAGCAACTGGCCTATTTCAACGATACTGTCTCAGAGTTTGGTGTGGATGCTAATGCCAAGGACTCAACGATGGTGAGTTCTCGTCTGACATCGCTGAGGAAACGCAATAGTCAATTGATTCAGGCAGGTGTAAGTCGAGACAGGGCGTTGGAAGGCATTGCTGAGATCGATGGGCAAATCTCTAACGTGAACCAAAATCTGCGCGCTATCTACCAGAAGGGAGGAGTCGACGAAGGCGATGATGCAGCGTTGAGGCTGAAATTGCAGTCACTACCGGAGTTCCAGACACTGGCCGAGAACATTCAGGAGCTTGACCCAGTGGTGAGGGAATCGGCCAGGAAGATACAAGCTGGTGCCAACAGTGATCTGATTGGGTTGACCGTGGATGAATTAGTGCAAGAGGGCGACAGACTGCAGTCAATCACCAGCACCTTGGACGTTCTAACGGACCAGCGCTCAAGGACAAAGGCAAGTGTTGAGACTTCGATGGCTGGTAAAGATGTCGAGAATCTCATTGCTGACAGAGACAATTGCATGATGGATCTAAAAGACAAGAGAGACGAGGCGCTGTGGTCGACGGCGGGAGAGTTCCTGATTGGGTTAGTCGAAAACGAGCACCAAAGAAAGCAGACTCCGCGCGTCTTCAATCAGGCCAATGAACTGTTTGCGACGTTTACGGGAAACAGATATGAGCTGATAGCGCCGGAAGGTACGGATTTGGTCTTGCGCGCTCGGAATGTGATTACCGGCAATGTCAAAGCGCTCGACCAGTTGTCAGATGGTACACGTACGCAGCTATTGCTGGCTGCCAAGATGGCTTACGCAAAGGACATCGAACGCGGTACTGCAATGCCCTTCTTTCTTGATGAGGCGCTGGTGCAGAGCGATCCCGAACGCTATGAAACCATGATCAAGAATCTTGGGCAGGTCGTTAGCGAGATGGACCGCCAAGTTTTCTACCTCACATGTGACCCACAAGAAGTTTCTCGCATATCGGCGATCTTGTCTGCTTCCGGCTACGACCAACCGGGGGAAATCGACGTGGCATCTGCACGGGCTGTCGATTATCAGGTCCGAGAGCTGTCAGATCTTGACACGGTGACCATGCCAGGAATCCCCCAACCTGGCACTCTGTCGGCTGCAGAATATGCAGTGCAACTTGGTGTGCCCAAGTTTGATCCCAGTAGAGGACACAATGCGCAACATCTCATCTACCTAATGTGGGACGACCTCGATCTGCTCCACAGTCTCCTCAAGTTCAATCAACAGTTTGTTGGCCAATGGGTTCAGCTGGCAGGCAGTCAGTTAGCCACCAATCTGGCCGCTGAATCAGAGACAATTCAATCGTTGAATGAACGCGTCCAACTGCTGGATCTTTTCTGTCGGCTCTGGGCTCAGGGTCGCGGGGTTCCAATCGACAGATCGGAGTTGGAAGCCAGTCAGGCTATCACCGCGAAATATCTTGATCCAGTATCTGCGATCTGTCGCGAGCACAATGGCAGCGGCGAGGAGTTGATGGGCATACTTGAATCAAGAGACGATGCCAGGCTGCAGGGCATGCGCAAGAACAGCGTGGAGAAACTGCGGGATTACCTCGTTGAAGGGGGGTTCATTGATCAGAGAAGCATCTTGGTCCGTGAGGCCATTCTTACTGAGATCTTGGTGAGTACACCGGGAGGGATGTATCCCGAAGTTGCGGTCGAGTCGGGTAATCGTTGGTGTGATCTGGCTGGTTTGCCAGCGTAGCATCACTGCTTACGTAGCTTATGCGCAAAAAGTGCAGAGATTGAAAGCCCGAATAAGATCAGAAACCAACGATGAAACGCAAGGTGAACCAAAAAGTGAGTTGTACCAGATTGAAGAACAAGGAATTGAGAACTTGTCGCATACGATCTGGGGTGGCGTCCTTATCACAATACTTGCAGCCTACGAAAGTAGTATCGAAGAACTGTTCGCCTTTGTGGCTGACAAAAGGAGTCTTCCAAGTTTAAGCGGAAAAGAGAATTGAGTCTCATAGGATGCATATAGACGTTTCGGTGAAGGTGCATCAGTTCAACCGCACTTCTTCAAACACTGGATGGGTGAATGTCATCAGAGAGCCGGAAACCAGACCAGCAATGACATCAGAACTGCAGTTTCGTCGATGACTTTCCCATTGTCGGAGAAGATGCCGGTAGTTATCTGATGGAACAATATCAACATAATACACCCAGAGCTTCACAACATCTGATTCACCGATTGCTTCCTTCAGCTTCAGCAATTGGCTCAGATAGTATGTTCTCTTCTTGTCGTCAGGATTGAACACCTGATAGATGACGTGAGCCCGTCTCTGTGGCGCCGAGCACACTGCCGCGAGCCGATGAATCATCTGGTAGGTGATATCGGATACTGCTTCGATAGGAAACTCTGTGTTTGTTCTTGCCCGTATCAAATTGCACCATCCGTCTAGGACAGCTTCACGATTTGCCTGGCTTGTTCCCTTTGTCTTCCATGCTGATACGGTATCGTAAGGCCCCTCTGTATATTTCGCTTCAACGCCAATACACACATCGTCCCACGAAATCATTATGTCTGTGTGCGATTCCTTTCCCGTGCCTTTGGGTGGGGTAGTAAGGTGTTCGAATTCCATTCTGCATTCAATCGGGCGAACAAGATTGAGCAGATTTGCCAAGTCTGGAATCCGATTGTCCGGAGACGACCAGAACGCAATGCTTGGCACCGTTGATCGTGCTGGGGACGCAAATTCTGTGACAGCATACTGTTCGAGCAGTGTCCTGAATGAAGTAACAGGACTTCCCTTGAAGAGAATCTCAGCCTTCATGGATTCTTCAGCTCCAGAATGTCCCCGCCATTGGCATAGCGGTTTGCTATGGATAGCGTAGGTTTGGGTGGGTACCTTTTCCCTATGTACAACACACACCACTTTGTTGAATGACGCTCACAGGTATGCCGTTTTGATCGATTTCTCGAATGGAACTGATGATGTGGTCTCTGGATATATTGTGGGGAATCACTTTCTACACGCGCCTATCAAACCAGCCTGCTCACTTCCATAGAGGGGCAGCTCATACTTCGTTAGAAGCTGCTCCCACCGGTTCGCATACTCGCACCGGTCAACAGCAGGCATCCAATCATCTGGGCCCTTCGTACCTTTGCTGCGATTGGCTGCGAAATATGTTGCAAGGAGGTTATCGGAATCGTTGGCAAAGGCTTGCTTCTGCCTTGGTGTCCACCTATCTCCACCATGCCCGTGCGCCCATTTCAGTGGGATGATGTGGTCTATATCTATTTGGCTGGCGTTGGTAACGGTTCCGCCGGTATATGGTAGCGCCCATAAGCCACCAGTAACTCTACACTGCCGGTTTGATTTGAATTGTACTGGTTGCTGGCTGTCCCTGATGAGAATCTCTGCTCTTGTGTCTTGGCAATCACCATCAGCATCTATCCAGTGATTCCAGTCATCACGGCTATACAAGGTGGTGAAACTGTACCCTTCCCGCTCTGCTTCCTGGGTCGCTTTGTCTGATTGTTGGTGGATGGAGAAGCATGGTTCACGGTGACAGTGGTATTCACCGGCCTTGCGGTTGAAGTGACCACCATTCGAATCAAGCCCACCACCATGGGAATACGACTTGGTTGGTGTTATGACACACAGCAGCACGACACCGACAGTACACGTAATTCGCATCAACACCTCATGGACTCCAGAGCATATCGATTTCTTGCCCAGCATACGCCCAATCTGCGACCGCTTGGGTAACAGCTAAGTTGTGCGGCAACCCAGCACTATCGAAATCATGGACCATGCCGAGCTCGGTCTTATTGCGACTCTCCCACCTATCTCTGTATTCAGGTACGGCGAGACTATCTCTTTTCTTTGTGTTGCAGGAGGCATGCGCGAGTACGAAGTTGTGGCCCAGGTCGAGTGGATAGCGAATCCAGGGGATGAAGTGATCAACATGGGCGTCAGTCAATCGCCGACCACAGTAGAAGCAGCCATCTTGATAGTTGTGGAGTATGGTACGGTATTCGATCAATGGTGCGCGTTCGCTCCCGAACAGGAATTCATCAAGATTGGCAATCTCACCCAACCTTGGTTGATTGGTGGTGATGCGTCTTATGTGGCGGACCCAAGCTCCTTGCACAAGATTCTGAATCTGTCCGTGAAACTGACGGAGCATATAGGTGACGCCACTCATGAATACTACATTGGCACCGGCTGGATGTTCGTACAAGAAAGGTACTATCTTGCCGCCAACATTCTGAAGCTTGTTCAAAGGCATATCTCGTATAACGTTGGCAACACCCGTGACCAGTCCCGGCCATTCGTGACTCTTCATCGCCTTATGTAGTGATTTGAATCTCTTAGATTGGTATGGTCTGATTCACCACGGAAGCCTGTTGACCATGGTTTTGCCATAATACTTCGTTGGCACCATCCACACTCGGGTACGGTCGAACTTGAGGCCAGTAATACTGGATGCATCTTTCTGCTATTGATCGCACATCCAAAGCGCCAGCAGCATCTACTTCATCAGCTTTCTCGACGGCCAGATCGGCAAGCGATAGCAGTAGCGCATATTTATATGTGGAAGCAAAGGAACCGTCCTCCAGAAGCATCTGAATGCTCTGCAGGAAATCAAGTTGCCTTTCGGCCGAAGGAATCAAGATTTCCCCATTGGAAGCCTTATGCTCTCACCACAGACAGTACTACTATGACTATGTTCAGGATAATGCCAAACCCAATCAAAGAGTCTGATGTTAGGTACGATTACAATTGATCAAGGGCCTCTTCCTCTGATTTCCTTTCTCTTTCTGCCATGGACGCTCTTTCGTGGTAACGAATGCCATGAATTAGCATGGAATTATCGCCACCCAGAAAGGTCTCGACCATTGTAGAGTCTGTATTCCATTCGGCCCGGTAGAGCAGATGTCCTATACTGAGAGCTGTTCCCCAGTCCGACTGGCTTTCTCGGTACTGATCGTTCTTCCATGTGACTCGATCACTATCTGGTTGGCCGTACTTCTTGCCTAGGAAGTTTTTCAGTTCTTCGTAGTCCTCAATATACCTGTTCTTGTTGGTTTGAGATTCTTGACTGAGATATCCTGCCTGTGAGAGTTTGCCATCCGTAAAGATATACATGATCAAAACACTGATGCCTGCGATGCTCCCTTCGTATGCAAGACCTTCCTTACTTGAGACGAGAGTCGCTTGCTCTTTCTTTCTCACACTTTCAGCCGAGTCACCCCATGAATGGCCTCGGAAATCACCGATTGTTTGTCTATCCTGGCAACTGACCAGAAAGCACAGAATCAAGCCCATCAGCCATATTTTGCACACTCTGATCATTGCTGTTTGCCCAAGCCCAGACAGCGCAATAATACATGTGTGCTATCTATTCATCCACCACGGCAGGTGCCGCACTCTCACGGCAGTCACCCCAATTCTGGGTCATTCAGACGGCCTGAGGTTGCAGGTTCAATAGTAATGGAATCCACATATCCTGGCTGTAGGTGATGGCCTTCGCTGCTGTAAAATGTGTCTTCACCACAGTCAGTAAGGAATGCGGTAATCGTGCAAATACCGTAACGCTGCCCTGGGGCCAAACTGAAATATCTACTTACTGTTTAGCGATTCAGGGGAGAAGAGATGAGGTGCTTTGAATTCCACGTAGCGAGTTCTGCTGTGAGTACGAACGGTGGACCGTATATTCCAGATGACAGGCTTCTCTATGATATTCCCGAAGAGGCCCAGGAATTACTTGAACCCATCCTTGATCAATACAGACAGAGCCCAATGTGGTACTTCGACAAGCTAAATTTTGGTCGTCCGCCGGCAGCGTGGGCGATCGCCTGCTTGGATCGGGAGTATCCAATTGCAGGGCATATTGCCAACTATCGGCCTGATGGCTCCGGGATAGCATTTTCCCCCTACATGCAAGTACCCAATCCAATACCTCAAGAATTCGTTCCTCAGGTGGGGGTTGTCGTTCTGGCAAACAAACGCGGACTCGAACACGCTCTTGATAAATCACCGATCTTCCAGACGCTCTGGGAGGGCCTTAGAGAGCGCTCATCTGAACGACGGTGGCGACCCATTGAGCGAAGAATGGTTGACTCAGGTCGAACCAGGAGACCGTCAGCGGTGGCTTTCTACTCGATAGATCCAATCGCAGAATCGCACAGACCGCTTTCGGTGTCCTGGGTGAAGCGTATCAATTCACTGCACTGATGTTGGTTTGACAGCACGCGACAAGAATCGATTCTGACGACCAATAAGCATGGCTGGAGCAGTGCTTCCAGCCCCATTGTCTTACCCTGTACCCTACCATTGGTCTACCTGGCTTTTTTGGGAATCAACTGTTTTTGCTGTAGGAAATGAGATGAGAAGGCATGTTTGAAGGTGGGTTACGCTTTGGATTGACGTCAGTTGTTTGGTAGTAACCCAATCAGCAAAGTAGGGACGTTAATGGGCAAGACGCTGAGGTAGTTTTCTGCAATGGTGTATTCGGCCATGTTTCTCACGCTATTCGGTCGTGTTGGGAAAAATCCCCGCGGCTTCGTCGGTACGATCAGTATGGCCAAGGAGAGTAGTCCGTTTGCCAAACCGTATTGGAATTTGTAGTAGTCACGATAGAGTGTGGAGCTGTTTCCAAACTGTACTTCTACGAACACAAGACCTTTTCGGAAATCGCCAATCAGCTTGGGTTTAGTTCTCAGTATGGGGTTTGATTCCCATCCTCTATCCTGAAATTCATTGGCGATGGCTTTGTTGTATCCGGTCTGGTGTTGGTACCGTCTATTCCCATCGCTGAATGAGAATTCTCTAGACCAGTTTACGGTTCCTACAGAATCAAATACTTCGGATATCTCAATAGACAATGTTTCGGTCAACTGATCACTACTATGGAAGTAGATAGACTCGGACTTCATGTTACCGCCCTGAATCGCTCAAATCGTAAAGCCAACCTGTCTTTGTCTGGGTGATCCTTAACTCGGTCCGGTAGATGGATTGTGCCGCCATTCAATTGTTTCAGTGCCTCGAGCAAGGGACCGTCGTGCTGACCAAGGAGACGTTCAGAAACATGTAATCGATAGTCTGGGTCGATGCCAATCAGATGAGCATCGAATGCAGCGTGATGAATCTTAGACAATGGCAGGCCATTGGGAATAATCGGCTGGCCGAAATGTTCGTCCCTATCGGATATGATATGGGCCGCATCAAGTAATCGCTGTTCGGGTAGCCCTGATAACGCACAGCGCCCGTTGTATGCTGTGATGACCGCTTCACGGAATGATGCCTGGTGCAGTCGCTGCTGGACCGCACGCAAAGCATAACGGCGTTCCAGGGCGTTTTCAGGCACTATCAATTCTTGTTGGTCAGGCACACCAAAAGCGATTTGGGCCTTTAATGCCTTGCGATCCCAGCCAACGATAAACACCGGCAGCATGGCTTGATAGCAGCCAGGCGCAATGCCCAGAAAATAGATCACCGGAATCTGGTTCTCGAAGGCATCCCGTAGCCAACGGTTGTCAGCGGCCTCAGGATTCTGACCCATGAAAGCATATTCCACCGTTTCCTCGCTCTCGAAGATTTGTCGATGGACATTCTTCTGGTCGTCATACCAGATCCTGGCACCCGGTCTTGGATAGACCGTCTTGATTGAAAGCAGATATTGCATCTGCCTGGGTTTGAATATACCTCGAGGATTGATGAGTGGGATGCGCTTTCCGTCGAAGAAAAATCCCGGCTGTAGTTCGGACACTGTCAGGTGGTCATGCGCCTCGGTCAGCCTGCGTACTTGCTCGAATGCTGCCATGCGCAACAGGGCGTCACTGTCCGCTTCATCCATCTGTGGCTGCCCTTGTACTCAAACCGCAATCCTGACCATCGCTATCTGCCCAAGCCTAGATGGCCCAATAATACATGCGGGATATCTCTTCATCCACTGTTTGATATCACGCCGGAAACAATCAAGAAGGAGAAGGGCTATGGGTAATCAAGACACCGGTTCAATTGGTGAATCTATCGGGTCGCTGTTAGCTGTACAAAATGACAGCCAGCTCTCTTTAGGGTAGTCCCCAACGAGAGCGAGACAGCATCCTCTCTTAATGTTGACTATCGATCCTATTGAGAGCATTCTCCTTATGCCTAGAATTTAAAGAGGGATTATCAATGGCTGGTTATGTTTATGCAAGAACCAGTACGCGAGATCAGAATGTTAAACAGCAAGCTGAACTGCTTTCAGAGAAATACACTCATGACTTTACCGTGACCGAGAAATTCACTGGAACAACAACTGACAGACCTAGATTCCAGAGACTGTTGAAGAAGCTAAAGAGTGGTGATCAACTGATTGTCCGAGAAGTTAGCCGAATTGGCCGAAACGCTGCCGAAGTATTGACTGTATCGGAGGAACTCAAGAGTAGGGGAGTGTCCCTGGTGATCGACAATCTGGGGATTGATGTAGTGACGCCGGCAGGGAACATGGTACTGACTGTCTTAGCTGGGGCTGCGCAGATGGAGAAAGAACTTCTACTCGAGAGACAAGCAATCGGGATCGCAAGAGCAAAGAAGGTAGGCAAGTACATAGGGCGCAAGCCCCTCGATAACTGCGTAATAGAAACGGCTAAGAAGATGGTCGCGGAAGGCATGAGCAAAGCCGCTGCCGCCAAGCAGTTGAAGATCGGGGAATCTACGCTCTATCGATACCTTGCAAATGGATGAGAGTACCGGCGAAAATCTCCTTTCACAAGAAAGAAGAACAGTTGAGTGGCTGACTTACTTCCCAGGATCGGAAGCGTTATGCTCAAGATACCGTCATGGCAACACGGATGATGTCCATGAATAAACTGCTCCTCGGTCTAATCTTACTCTCTTCGTTGCCCACGAATGCTGATCAAACGGGCTGCGTACAGGGCGATTGTGTTAATGGTACTGGGATTCCGATAGGAATGGTACGGGCACGTATTATTTAGCCGTGTTCTTGGTTCTCTTACCGATTGGTTCGGTTTTCGGTCAAGACAATGAAGGGAAAGTGGCTCTGGCCAAGGGCGAGGTACTTGCCTTGGAACGGGCGATAAGTCTGAATTGCAGGGAGCCCGACCCTGAGGACAAGGACAAGCAGTAGAACACGTTCGTGCAGATGGTGGTCTGACAGCCCCTCACTGCCTGGCTCTCTCGTACTGTATATGCACCCATGCTGTTATAATGTACGGTTATTAATAACGGCGAGATAACGGTAATGCCAAGAGAAACAACCCAATTCAAGCCAGGCAATCAACGTGGTCCTGGCCGCCCGAAAGGCAGCAAGAACAAGATCAGCGAGGCCTTCACATGTCGAATGTACCGGCCCAGGACGAGCCTGATGAGTCAGACTAGTTCGAGGCACACGAGTCGATACGTGAGACGTACACTTGCGAAAGGATAGCGGTGATCTGGCATCGCATGGGAAAGATTTCTTAGATATAAATATCACATATGGCCTAAATTTTGGTTGAGTTCAGTCGACAGAGTATGTGGAATAATAACTGCAGTTTAAAATGCATAATTTAACGAAAAGTTGTTTGGTTGCAGCCTTTTTATTGGCAACGCCTTATATACACGGCGAGGAAGAGAAAGATTCTGCTGAATCTTTAATGTCTTGTCTTGTTTCAGACTTTAGATTAGAAATCTTGACTTCAGGAGAAAGGGCTAGAGCACAGACCGCATTTGATTGGCTGTCTAAATTTGGTAAAGATTGTTCTTTGACCCAGCTTTATGTGATCTTTAATCAAAGGTCTCAGTGGTTGGGCACAGCTGATACCCCGCAAATTGCTACTACTTTAGAGCGTTTGCTTGAGGTACAGTTATTGTCTCAAGACATTTCTCCAGCACCTCTTTTTGAAGGTAGAAGGAGTGGTTTTGCACCATACAATTCAGTGGTTAGCATTCAAAGAAGGGAGATCAATAATTTATTTGAGCGGACTGAGTTAGAACCAGAATTCTACTCCAATCAGCAAGGCAGCCAGTCAGAAGCGGTTCAAGTTGACCAGAATAATTGGGATAATTCTCAACAGGCTGAGCCAGCCAATACTTCGCCCAGCTCAGAAGATGAAGATTGGGATGAAGATTGGGATAGCGATGATGATGAAGCCTGGTAAAGAGAAGCTTCTAGATTAAAGGCAGACTATCCGTCTCCTTTTTGAAGACGGATAGTCACTTGAAACTAGAACCTTATTTACCTCGGCGTACTGGGGCAAAGGATTTTCTGGACTACCCTAGTACCACTACCATCAGGGTGAAGCCCGGTCTGCAACCTGCAAGTCTCTGAAGAATCATTGAAGGCTCCCCAATTTGAGTCGCTCATGGTTGTGCCTACGTATACGGATGGTTCATAGCTCGAGCCATTGCAAGTCACCGAGTAATCATTATCGTAGATTACCCTTCGACCAGGACCAGCAACGGCGTCTGTGTAACCCAGTTGGCAACTGTTCTCTGATAGCGTATTCGTAACAGTTTGCCAGCCTCCTGGACCCGTTTCACTACAAGAAGTATCAGTTGGAGTGTATCCGGATGCACAGGCACTCGGGCTAGGACCAGGACCAGGGCCAGGACCAGGACCAGGGCCAGGACCAGGACCAGGACCAGGACCAGGGCCAGGGCCAGGACCAGGACCAGGACCAGGACCAGGACCAGGGCCAGGACCAGGACCAGGGCCAGGGCCAGGACCAGGACCAGGACCACCCAATTTCCTGCATTTGTCGACCAAAAAGACGACAACATCACTGCCAGATAGCGTGTACTCTCTTGCTTTCAGTTGGACTGATCCTGGATTAGGTTTCTTTATAGATCGGACCATTCGAGCACATCTTTTGACATCATCAAGAGTCGGATTGTATAAGTCCAAATAAGGGGCCGGGCCGCCAGGGGTTCTAGGTCTCTTGACCCTGAAGACATTACTTCTTGATGTGGTGACCACTCCATTATGGTCAAAAATTTCTACTACACATCCCCCAGTACAGGGTGTCCCTGGAGTCCACGTGGGAGCAGGCCCTGCGTAGGCAAAGTGCGCAACCTGACCGAGCGCGACCATACCGAGTATAGCGATACTATTTTTCATTAGTCTCATGGGATTATCTCCTAAATTACTTTCATAATTCGAGATTAAACAAATTGCTTTAACCAACATAAAACTATTCTAGGTTTATGTCAAAGGCTGTCAACGGCAGTTTAAAACTGACCCCCTTTGATTTGATTCCGGCAGTTCAAAATTGACCCCCCTGTGTCTAGTCAGTAGTGATCTCTTGTGGTGGTTTCTTAATAATTCCGGCTCTTAGCTTTTCCTTTAATCGATAG
>PVBE010307989.1_pt1 | contig 16348 bp, 8 predicted proteins | sample 1631181 | NCBI WGS metagenome assembly PVBE01 (sample SAMN08397723, study PRJNA350692) | Marine metagenome, whole genome shotgun sequencing project. | isolation source: water | place: Pacific Ocean | collected 2012-04
CATCGAGGCCATCTCGGAAAAGGACCCGCGAGGTCAGAAGCCATACCACCCGGTGATGATGGCGGTGACGACGGACGGAACCCCCAAGCCCTCGTCGCAGCGCAACTTCACCGACCCCGAGAGCAGCATCATGGTCGGCCGCCATGGCTTCATCCAAGGCTACAACTGCCAGGCCGCCGTGGACGGCCACCGTCAGGTCGTCGTGGGAGCCGACGTGACGAACGCGTCGGTGGACGACGCGCTCCTGATGCCGATGCTGCGGGAGGTCGAACGGGCGTGCGGGCGGCTGCCCGACGAGACGACCGCAGACACCGGGTACTGGAATCCGGAGCAGGTGGGGCAAGCCGAAAGGGCCGGTGTCGAGACCTATGTCTCGGTGAAACGGGTCCGCCGCAGCGAGTCGGGCCCTCCGATGCGGACCGGCGAACCACCGGACGATCTGGCCCCCGGGGACCGGATGCGGTGGCGGCTCGACACGGAACGGGGACGGGAGGTGTACGCGAGGCGAAAAGCCGTGGTCGAGCCGGTCTTCGGCCAGATCCGGGTGCGCCAGACCTTCAACAGGCCCTCGTTCCGGACGCTTCAGGCCGCGCACGGCGAGTGGAAGCTCGTGGCGGCCTGCCACAACCTCTGGAAGCTGTTCGCACAAGGTCAGCAGGCAGGCGCACGGACGGCGGCGTAGGCGGCGGGGGCGGCGGGGGCGGCGCAGAACGTTCCGCGGTCCATGGCATCGCCCAAGCTCCCGGAGAGCACAAGACCTGCTCGCCGAGACTCGGAGCTCCCGGACGGCATGAGCACCGCGATGGAGCGATGTAGGACGAGGGCGAGCCGCCGGAGGCGACGAAGCCCAATGTCCTACACGCCCCTAGTCCTCGCCCAGGTCGTCCCCAGCAGGCTCCAGGATCGAGTCCAGGGCGTCGGCCAACGAGTCCGTGCGGCCCTCGGGATCTGCGGGCATGGCCTCATCCGGCGGGTCGGCGGTTGCGCCGGGCATCGGGGTGAGAAGGGCCTGCAGATCGACGGCGCCCAGGTCGAGCATCGGGGCCTCGATGTCCACCGTAGGCTCCTCTGGGGGCTCGGGAGGGGCGGCGTCGGCGGCTGAGGCGGCGTCGGCGGCATCCGGGGGGGGCGCGTCGACGGGGGTCGGGGCCTCGGCGGCGTCGACGTCGTCGGGGGCCTCGAGGATCGACAGCTCCGGGTGGGTCACCTCGCGGGGGAGGTCCTTCTTCTTTCGGGTCAGGACCATCTTGGGCACGGCCCAGGTCTGGGCCTCGGCGACCACCATGCCGCCGAGCAGGGACAGGGACATGCGGACCGTGACGGCGCCGTGGGGGTCGTAGATGCCCAGGACGCGTACGCGCACCTGCTCAATGACGTCGAGGAACGAGGAGCCGGTGAAGCCCGGGAGCCAGACGGAGTCGATGGAGGACGTGGCGTTCTCGAGGCCCGCGGCGTTCTCGATGATCTCCATGTGGGTGCGGTGGCCGATGCCTTCCGCCGGGTTCGTGCCGGGGCCGCCGACCTCGAACAGGATGGAGTCGCCCGGGATGCCGCGCTCGACGGTCCACTGGATCCGGTAGTACGCCGGGTCGTAGCGGAACACGGTCCCGAGGTGCTCCGAGGCGAGCGGGTTCCAATGCTTCTGGGCGACCGAGCGCCAGTCGAAGCCGACGTTGTCGATGACCGCGCCGGTCGCCTCCTCCTCGTCATCGCCCTCGGTGCGCTCCCGCACGTCGCCGATCTCCTCGATGTCCTCGTCGATCTCGATGATCCCAAGGTGCCTGGAGTCCCAGGTGGCGTTCTCAATGAGGTTGAGCGGCTTGATGAACTCCATCTTCATGGGCGGTGTTCCTCCTGGGCCTCGAGGTCTTTTTCGAGGCGAATCTCATCACGGACGGGGATGCCGCCAAAACCCGGCGGCTCGGCCCCCTTTAGGATGCGTTTGAGCTCGTCCTGGATCACGCCAGGCAGGACGTCGGCGATCCGGAAACCATGACGCTGGTAGAAGTACAGCGCCGGCATGTTGTCGTTGGTGGTCGACAGGACCATCCGGGACACGCCGCGGCCGCGGCAGTCCCCCTCGAGCCAGTTCTGCAGCCGCGCCCCCACCCCCAGGCCCTGGGCCCCGCCCGCCACGGCGAATGCGACGACGAGGCAGTCCTCCTCCTCGCCACGCCACACGTAGGCCAGCATGCCGACGAGCCGCCCGTCGCGCTCGGCGACCAGGCTCTGGCAGTCGGTGATCTCGTACTTCCGGCCGTAGGCGATGAGGTCGGTGTGGTGGAAGAAGCGCAGGCACAGCGCCTTGAGCGCGGGCCCGTCGTCGGGCCGGGCATGTCGGATGTTGAGCCCCACGCCGGGCCCGATGGCGGACCGGCCGTCGCTGCGGTCGCAGCCGCACGTGACACGGAAGTGAGCCTGGCCCCAGTCCATGGGGATGCCACACGCCGAGCAGGCGAAGATGTCCCTGAGGTCCATGATCAGGCCTTGTCCAGGGCCCCCATAGAGCCACGCCCGGCGTAGCACGGCGAGGGCGACACGATCAATGGTGACGCGGGTTTACGGGTACCTGGGGAATAGAACCTGCGCCGCCGTCGTAGGGCGATGAGAGCCGACGGGGGCAGGAAACATGCGAACGATCATCACTTTGGCCGCGCTGTGCGCGGCGACGCCGAGCTACGCCCAGACACCCGGGGCTGGCGGCGTGCCCATCGACCGGGTCCTCGAGCTGCTCGCAGAGCGCGCGCCGCCCTCGGAGGCGGCCTGGCGGGATGCCGCCGTGGAGGTGGCGCTGCCCGCGGGGCAAGGGCCGGCGACCATCACGCTGACGAGCGTTGTCCACCGCAACGGCCCCGGCGACGTGATCGTCGGCCTCGTGCCCGCGGGCGTGGCCCTGCGCGAGGTGGACATCAGCGGCGCCGACGCGGGCCTCGTGCAGCACGCGGGCCGGCACGCCCTGCGGATCCGCGACGAGGGATGGGAGCGGGGCGAGATCCGCCTCGTCTTCGAGGTCGCGACCACCCAGACCCCCGCCGGCGCCCGGCTGCTGCAGCTCCCGCTACCCGGCGCGCCCAGCTCAGCCCTGACGATCAGCGGGGTCGCGCCCGGCGGCATCGAGGTGGCGCCGGCAGTGCGGACCGCGGTGGCCGGCGACGCCCTGCAGGCGTGGGTGCCCGCGGCCGGCGCCGTGGCGATCCGCTGGGGAGGCCTCGGCGGCGCCCACGACGTTCGGGCGGCCCGCTTCTCCCTGCGTCCCGATGGCAGCGGCGACGGCGTCGACGTCGACGCCACCCTCGAAGTCCACGCCCACGGACCCGGGGCGCGGGTGCGCATCGCTCCGGCCTCGGTTGCGCTCATGGCCGCCACGAGCGGCGGCAAGCCCCTGGTCGTTCGGGTGGAGGAGGGCTGGCATCGCGCCGTGCTGACCGCCGCCGGCCCCCAGCGCATCGACGCCAAGCTGCGCCTTGCCATCGATCGAAGCGACGGGCAGCCCCAGGTGGCGCTGTCGCCCGCGGGCGCGGCGATGGTCTCGATCCAGGCGACCATCCCGGGCCAGCGGGAGGTCAGCCTCGCACCGGAGGCGCCGGTGCGGGTGCGGGTGCGCGGCGCCGGCCGGACGGCGGTCACCGTGGCCACCGCCGCGGTTGCCCCCACCGACGAGCTGGTGGTGCGGTGGACCGAGACCCGGTCCGCGCCCGAGCAGCTGGTCCGGGTCAGCACCGAGACCTACCAGCTGGTGACCCTCGAGGAGGGCGCCGTCCGCTCCCGCGTGATCGTGGACGCCGAGGTGATGCGCGGGCGGGTCAAGGAGCTCGACTTCCAGATCCCCGACGACGCAGTGCTCTTCAGGGTGATCGGCGAAGGCATCGACGACTGGCGCACCTTCGCCGCGAGCGGCGACAGCCCCCGGCACGTGCGGCTGCAGCTCGGCGACGAGATCGAGGGTCGGCGGCGGCTGGAGCTGCACCTCGAGCAGGTCGCCCCCCGCGCCGAGGGCGCTGCGGTTGCGGTCCCCGTGGTCCGGCCGCTTCGGGTATGGCGGGAGTCCGGGGTCGTGGCCCTGTTCGACGGCGACAAGGTCGGCTTCGCCCAGGCCACCCCCAAGGGCTTCACCCAGGTGGGCGAGGACGCCCTGCCGTCGGAGCTGCGCAAGGAGCTGACCGACAAGGTCCGCCAGGCCTTCAAGCACGTGGGCGGGCCCGCAGAGATCTCCACCAAGGTCGCCGCCGCCGAGGAGCGCAAGACCCGCTTCGACGCCCACGTCGACGCCTTGTACACGGTCGAGGAGGGCACCCTGCTCGGCCACGCCACGGTCCTGGTCGAGGTGAAGTCCGGCCGCCGCGACACGGTGGTCGTGTCCCTGCCCGAGGCGGTGAGCGAACCCCGGATCACCGCACCGAGCCTGAACAAGGTGCGGCCGGCCGAGACCGCGGACGGTGACCCCGGGCCGGGCCGAAAGGCGTGGGTGGTGCGGTTCACCCAGGCGCTGCAGGGCGCCATCGAGCTCGACGTCGAGTACGAGGTCCTGCTGCCCAAGGAGCTGGGCGCCATCACGCTCCCGGACCTGCGGGTCGAGGGCGCCGAGGTGCAGGATGGCAGCTTCGGCGTGGCCGCGGTCACGGGCATCGAGGTGCAGGCCACCGACGTCACCGAGCTGCGGCGGGTCGCGCCGGCGGAGCTGCCCAACTCGGTGCGGCTGCGCAGCGAGCGCGAGGTCCTGCTCGGCTACCGGTACGTCCACCCGTCGTGGGCGCTGGCGCTGGACGTGGTGCGCCACGACATGGTCGACACGCTCAAGGCGGTCGCCCGCCGGGTGTGGATGCGCACGGACGTGCATGACAGCGGGCACGTGGTCACCACCTCGCAGTTCGAGGTGGCCAACGAGGACCAGCAGTACCTGCGGCTGACCCTGCCAGACGGCGCCCGGGTGCTTTCGGTGACCGCCGGCGACAAGGCGATCAAAGCGGTGCAGGACAAGGGCGGCGCCATCGCCGTGCCGCTGCCGACCGGGGAGACCACGCTGGTGAAGGTGGTCTGGGAGCTGGCCCGCGGCCCGCTGGGCGGGTTTGGCTGGGTGGACCTGCAGGCGCCCGCGGCGGACCTGCGCCAAGGGCGCATCCAGTGGCTCGTCCGGACCCCGCAGGGGCTGTCGCTCCACGGCCTGTCGACCTCGCTCAAGGAGGGCGAGGTGTTCACCTTCGACCCGCCGACCACGGACGGCGACGGGCTCACCGCGGCGCGGGAGCGCCTGTTCTCGTGGGAGGTGCAGGACCCCAAGGACGCAGCGCTCACCGTGCGATTCGCCTACTCGGCGGTGGGCACCGCGCTCGGCAACATCGCCCTGCTGCTGGCGCTCCTGCTGCTGGTCTGGGGGCTTTGGCGGCGCTGGACCGCCGGCGGCTTTGGTCGTGGGGAGCGAGCCGCGGTCGCCGCCGGGACGGTGCTCCTGGTCGCCGTGATGGTGTCCGGTTGCACCTACGACTCACCGGGGCCTGGCTCGGAGGCCAAGCAAGCCGGGAAGGCGGACCAGTTCGTGGAGGTCCTGGTCCCCGAGCCCGAGGCCAGCGACCACGCCAGGGTCACGACCAAGCTGGGCGCGAACTCCCGCATCCCGGACGCAACGGCTCGCGACAGCGCCGGGGCGGCGACGGCGCCCGACGGGGCGCCCATGGGGGCGCTCGACGGCCTCCTCGGGGCGTTGGGCGGCAGCATCTCTGGGAGGTCCAAGGAGGTCCTGCGGCCCCCCGACGACGACGGCGACAAGGACAACGGCGGTGAAGGTCGGGGCGAGCCGGGCGCCGGCCAGGAGGTGGCGGCGGCCGCCAAGCCCCGCACGGGCTACTTCGACAACACCTACCTCGGCGGCAACGCGGCCCACGAGGAGCGGCTGCGCAACCTGCGCGGCCAGCTTGGTGACGACGCCGACGTGCTCGAGGCGGCGGGCCTGCCGCCCCAGCCCTTCGACCCGCCTCGCGCTGCGGCGTTGGGGCTCACGGTCCACCTGGACCGCCGCTGGATCGGCGGGCCGGGAAAGGTCCTGCTGCAGATGGGGCTGCAGGGCAGCCGCCGCTACGGCTGGCGGCGACCGCCCCTGGACGTGGCGCTGGTGATCGACTCCCCGCTGCTCGGCCCGTCGGCCACGGTCCCGGGCGAGATGGTGCAGGCCCTGCTCCGCCGCCTGTCACCCAGGGATCGCCTGGCGGTGACGCTGGTCGGAGCGCGCGAGCCCCTGCTGCCGCTCGATGCCGCCAAGGCCCACCGCAGCGAGCTCGCCCGGGCGCTGGACGCCCTGCAGGTCGAGCGAGCCTCTGGCCCCGACGCCCTGGGCGCGGCCATGACCGCCGCGGGCGACGCCCTGTCCGTCGAGTCGTCCGGACGCGTGCCCGGCACCCGCATCGTCCTGGTCCTGGCGGGCGACTCCGCGGGCGCCGCCTCGTTGCGCATCGACGCGGCCCGGATCGCGGCCGACGCCCTCGGCCAGGACGGCATCGTCACGTCGGTGGTCGAGGAGGCCCACACGGGCGGCTGGTGGCCCGTCGCCGCCGCCGGCCACGGCCAGTACCACGCCCTCGACCTCGGAGCGCCCGAGGACGTCGTGCAGGCCGAGCTCGACGCCCTGGCCCGGGTGGTCGCACGCCTGGTCCGCATCAACGTCAAGCTGGCCCCCGGCGTACAGCTCATCCGCGTGGTCGGCAGCCACATGCTCGACTCCCGGGAGGCCGCCGCCGTCAAGGCCCGGGAGGAGGAGACCGACCGACGCCTGTCCGACACCTTGGGCGTGCAGACCGACCGCGGCGACGACGACGACGGCCTGCAGACGGTCATCCCCTACTTCCTGGGCGGCGACTCCCACGTGCTGCAGCTCGAGCTGTCGGCCACCGCGCCGGGCCCCATCGCCGACGTGACCCTGCGCTACAAGGACATGATCACGCTGGACAACGCCGCCGCCCGCGCCAGCACCTGGGTCGCCGCGGTCCCCCGCCCCGACACCCCCGCCCAGCTCCTGGTCCAGGCCAACCGCAAGGGCTTCGAGCTGGCCCACGCCCTCGCCGAGGCCGGCGCCTCGCTGCGGGTCGGCGACCAGACCCGGGCCAACGCCAACTTCGACACCGCGCTGCTCAACGCCACGGACGACACCGACCGCCGCCTCATCCAACAGGCCCAGGACGTGGCCGCGCGCTCGTCGGGAGAGGACGCGTGGAAGACGCTGAAGGCCCTGGGCGATCTGAGGGTGGGCGGGAACCGACGCTGACGCGCGCCCTCAGCCGTCGCCCCGGGCGGCCAACACGAAGACGACGGCGGTCCGTACATCGTCCGGGGCCAGGCGCAGGCTCGGCTGGGCCAGGCCGATGCCCACGTGCGTGTAACGCGCGTCCAGCGCGCCGCTGGCGTCGGTGGCCTCGTCCAGCGGCAGGGCCACCCGGTAGACCTGCAGGGCCCAGGCCTTCCACCGGTCGCCGGACATGGACAGCGCCTGGTCGAGCATGGGCGCGAGGCCGGGCGGCTCCACGTTGCGGGTCCTGAGCACGGTGCCGGCCAGCTTGTTGGCGAGCATGTCCAGGTCGTCGTTGCCCTTGAGCAGCGGGAGGTTGGCGTCGGCCCGGCGGACGTTGAGGGCGTCGCGCAGGGTGCGGCCGTCCCGCTCGGCGTCCACGTCCGGGACGGCGCGGAAGAACTCGCAGACCACCCAGAAGTCCCGCTGGTCGATGCCGTCGATGACGGGGGGCTTGGTGGCCACGCCGACGGCGATGTGATCGACCTCCCGATCCAGGATGTTCTTGCGGTGGCCCAGCGAGCGCATCAACGACCGGTGGGCGTCCTCGATGGTGGTGTTGCGCGCCAGGTTCTCAGCGACCTTGGCGGCGGCGATGCCCACGGCGGCCAGCCGGTCGCTGGCCTTGTCGCCCTCCTGCCCAAGGTGGGCGAGGATGCCCGAGCGGAGCGAGGCCTGGGCGAACGCCCGCGCCGCGCGATCCCCGGTTGCGCTCCGGATCAGGGCGGGCAGGTGACGGGCGACACGCTCCCGGTTGACCAGCTCGATCACACGGTCCTCGGCGTCGGCGGCGCTGCGGATGAACGACTCGTCGGGAGGCGGCTCCAGCGTGAAGGAGTCAGGCGGATCCTCACCCACCGACAGCGGAAAGAGGGCACCCACCGTCGGACCGAGCGGACCGGTCAGGAGCACCTCGGCGAGCACCTGCCCCCGCCGGGGAGGCGCAAAGCGGAAGGTCACCTGCTCGCCCTTCGAGGACAGGCCCCGGTCCGTCGGCGGCACACGGAGGATCTTCTCGCCGTCGGACAGGAACAGCAGCTCCGGGTCGTGAAACCCCGGGCTTAGGCGCCCCTTGACCACCAGCGCCTTGCCGGGGGCCACCCTGCGGGGGGTCCGGTCCAGGTGGAAGGACCGGTCGCTGACGACCGTCATCAGGACGGTGCGGCCCTTGTCCGAGTGGCGGCCGACCCCAAGCGCCAGCTCACCCAGCTCGTGGCTGTCACCACCGGCCAGGCGCTCGACGTGGGCCAGCAGCTCCGTGTCGTCGCCGCCGGTCGTGATGAGCACGTGACGCTGGGGGTGCGGGTCCGCGGCCCCGGACCACCCGAGCAGGTGGTCCACCGCCGCCTCCGAGGCCGCCTCGCCGTACTCGAGGATGATCTTGGCGTGGGCCCGTGCGACGTCGCCGAGGACGACGTCGTAGCGGGCCAAGGGCCGCCTGAGCGAGGCGCGGCCACGGTTGTAGGCGTCCAGCACCAGCAGCTCGAACTGGGTCGGCGCGGCGTCGGGGTCGTTGCCGATGGTCGGCCGGGGCGCCGAGCGCGGGCGGATGGAGATGGGCGCCGTCATCTTGGGCAGCTCGGCAGGCGGGGCAGGCGACAACGCCGGGCAGCCGGTGCAGCCGCCTCCCGCGGCGGAAAGCGCCAGGACCGGCGCCAGCAAAGCCAAGGCCTGTGGGGCGCGTACACGGATCACTCGCGACGCAGTGTCGCTGAGCCGACCTCAGAGCGATACTCCGCGCATGACCACCCTCGCCCTGCCTGCCCTCGCTGCGGCCGTCGTCGCGCCGGCGACGGCATGGGTGACGCTGTGGACCGAGCGCGGCTCCCGCCGCGGCCTGGGGATGGCGGGGTTCCTCCTTCTGTTCGGCGCCTCCCAGGCGGCCGCCGCCGTGATGCACCTGACCCCGGAGACGGCGGTGCCGCCGGTCGCCGCGGCCAAGTGGTCCTACGTGCTCGGCATCCTCGCCTACCTGCCGATGATCGAGTTCCTCGGCGATCTCGCCCGCCGCGCCGGCGCCGAGCGGCCCCTGGGCATCCCCCTGGGCATCGCCGAGTCGGGCCTGCGGCTGCTGTCGGTCGCCGCCCTGCTCCTCGTGGCCAGCGGGACGATGGCCTTCGCCGGCATCGAGTTCGACGGCGGCTGGGTGCGCAAGTTCGGGCCCAACTGGCCGATCCTGGGCGGCATCGGCTTCGTCTACGTGTCCTGGGCGGTGGCCTGCTGGGATGGCGAGCGCCGCCGGCGCGGTCGGGTGGACGCCGACCTGGCGTCGTGGCTCGCCGCCATCCTGCTGCTCACGGCGGCGCCCATCCTGACCAGCACGCTGCTGCCGGCGATGGGCTTCAAGCTCAACGCCTTCAACGGCATCGCCACCGTGCTGGGGAGCGTGGCCACGGTCGTCGGCCTGGTCCAGTCCAGGAGGCTGGAGCTGCAGCGGCTCGCCCCTGTTCCGCCGCCCCAGCTGGGCCCGACCGTGGACCTGGACCGCGGCGAGGAGACCACCCAGGACGGCGACCCGACCCTGGAGGACGCCCACCCGCCGATGTTCCACGGGCCCGCGCCCATCGTGCTGGCCTGCACGGGCTGCAAGGCCCAGTACCGGGAGCTGCCGGAGGACGCCGCCTGCACCCAGGACGGTCACCCGGTGCAGACCGGGCCCGATCCGCTCATCGGGCGGGTGGTGGCAGGACAGTGGCGGATCCTGGGCTTCCTGGGCGCCGGCGGCATGGCCCGGGTCTATGCCGCCGAGCACCACCGCCTGGGCACCCGCTGCGCCCTGAAGGTCATCTGGGGCGACCTGCTGGGCGACGACCGGGCATACGAGCGCTTCGTGCGCGAGGCCCAGGCCTGCAAGGACCTCGCCTCCCCCCATATCATCAAGCTACAGGCGGTCGGCGAGCTGCAGGCTGGGCTGCCGCTGCTCGTGCTGGAGCTCGTGGAGGGGCAGTCCTTCGACCGGCACCTCGCCGAGACAGGCAAGCTGTCGGCACCCGCGACCGCGCTCCTCGGCACCCAGCTGGCGCAGGGACTGGCCGACGCCCACGGCGCGGGCGTGGTGCACCGCGACATGAAGCCCGCCAACGTGATGGTGGTGCGCGGCGCCGATCGCGATCTGGCCAAGATCGTCGACTTCGGCCTGGCCAAGCGCTTCGACAGCCCGTCCGCGACCAAGCTCACCCGCACGGGCACGGTCACGGGCACGCCCGCGTACCTGGCGCCCGAGCAGATCCTCGGCAAGCCGCCCACCCCGGCGTCGGACCTGTATTCGCTGGGGGTGATGCTCTACGAGTCGCTGTCTGGCAGCCGGCCCTTTGGAGGCGTCACGCCGCAGGAGGTCTGCGTACAGCACGTCAACCGGCCCCCCGATCCCGCCCCGGTCGACGGGCCCCTGGGCGAGATGATCATGGCGCTGCTCGAAAAGGACCCCGCAGTGCGCATGGCCGCATCGCCCAACCTGTCTATCCGCCTGGCTGCGGTGGCAGGTCTGCATCGGCGGTTCGCCGACGCCTGAGGATCGCAGCAAGGGCCATCGCCGGCGCATCCTACCCGACGGCCGGTCCCAGCGACGGGCGCAAAGAGCCCGCTGTTTGGCTCTTGACAGGCCCCATCGAGCCCCCTACCTTGCCGCCGCACTACGGTATGGGTTGGTGGAGCGGGCGTCGAAAGGGCCCGCTCTTTTTGTATCTGCGGTAAGCGACTCGGGCCGAGTTGTGCAGGGGAGTCCCGGATGGAGGGGAAGACGGCGGCAGCAGTAAGGGCCGTTGTCGAACCCACGGTCCGGGACCTCGGCTTCGACCTGATCTTCGTCGAGGTCGGGAGCGGCGCGGGAGGGCGTAGGACCCTTCGGCTGTTCATCGACTCAGACGCCGATCAGGCCGACGACGCCGAGGCAGGCCAGGGCGGCGTGACAGTGGCGGGCTGCGCCAAGGTCAGCCGTGAGGCCTCCGCCCTCCTGGACGTGGAGGACCCGATCGCCGGGGCCTACGTCCTGGAGGTGTCCTCCCCGGGGCTGGATCGGCCCCTCGCCCGTCCGAAGGATTTCGAACGGTACCGGGGCCAACGGGTCCGGCTCCGCAGTGCTGCGCCTGTGGGCGGCCGCCGCAAGTGGGCGGGTGTCCTGGTCGGCATGGAGGACGGCGACGTGGTGGTGGATGGGGAGGATGGGACCCACAAGGTCCCTTTCGAGGCCTTGCAGAAGGCCAACATCGATTCTCGGTTCGACGGTGTGTCGAGCTGACGCCCGCATAGGCGGCAAACGGAGACGAAGATGCTTTCGAGCCTGAACCTCAATCACGTGATCGAGCAGATCTCCAAGGACAAGGGGATCAAGCGCCAGATCCTCGTGGATACGCTCAAGTCCGCCATCCTGACCGCCGCCAAGAAGGTGTTCGGCCCGCAGCGCGAGCTGGAGGCCCAGTTCGACAACGAAGCCGGGGTCGTGCAGCTCTGGCAGCTCATGGAGGTGGTCGACGAGATCGGCAACCCGTTCCGCGAGATCGAGACGGAGACCGCCCACCGGATCGACGAGGAGTCCGAGGTCGGGGACGTCCTGGGCATGCAGATCTTCTATCGCGAGGAAGACACCGCCGAGGCCGAGAAGAACGAAGAGGAGTACGGCGACATCCTGGCCCTGGGCAGCGCCCGCAAGGGCTTCGGGCGCATCGCTGCGCAGACGGCCAAGCAGGTCATCATCCAGCGCGTTCGCGAGGCCGAGCGCGAGATCGTCTTCAACGAGTACAAGGACCGACAGGGCGAGCTGATCACCGGCATCGCCCGGCGCTTCGAGCGGGGCAACATCATCGTCGACCTAGGCCGCGCCGAGGCGATCCTGCCCGTTCGCGAGCAGTGCCCACGTGAGTCCTACCGCCCCGGCGACCGGGTGCAGGCCTTCGTGCTGGAGGTGGTCAAGGACGGCCGCGGCCCGCAGATCATCCTCTCCCGCAACCACATCGGCCTGCTCAAGAAGCTGTTCGAGGTGGAGGTGCCGGAGATCTACGAGGGCATCGTCAGCATCCGCACCGCCGCACGCGAGCCCGGCGCACGCTCGAAGATCGCCGTGGCCAGCCGCGACTCCGACGTCGATCCCGTCGGCGCCTGCGTCGGCATGAAGGGCTCCCGGGTCCAGGCCGTCGTCCAGGAGCTCCGGGGCGAGAAGATCGACATCATCCCGTACGACATGGACCCGGTGCGGTTCGTGATCAACGCCATCCAGCCCGCCGACGTGTCCAAGGTCATCATGGACTCGGACGTGGGGGTCATGGAGCTCATCGTCCCCGACGATCAGCTGTCCCTGGCCATCGGCCGCAAGGGCCAGAACGTCCGCCTCGCATCGCAGCTCACCGGCTGGCGCCTGGACATCCTGTCCGAGACGAAGGTCGAGGAGATGGAGGCCCGGGCCCGCGAGCTGATGCTCGGCATGGAGTGCCTCAACGAGGAGCGGGTCGAGGACTTCTTCCGCCTTGGCTACACCTCGGTCGAGTCCCTCGCCGAGTCGGCCGCCGAGGAGATCAGCCTGATCCCGGGCATCACGACCGAGGACGCCGAGGCCATCATCCAGGCCGCCGTCGAGGCCCTGAAGCAGCAGCGGCTGGCGGCGCTCAACCCGCCCGAGCCCGAGCCCGAGCCGGAGGTCGAGGCCACCGCCGAGGAGACCGGGGAGGCTGAGGCGACCGAGGACGGCGGCGACGCCGAGACCGTCGAAGCCGCAGGCGACGACGCGCAGGAGGCCGAGGAGACCGAGGCTGTCGAGGCCGCCGGCGACGAAGCGCAGGAGGCCGAGGAGACCGAGGCTGTCGAGGCCGCCGGCGACGACACCGAGGAGGCCGAGACCGCCGAGGAGGCCGAGACCGCCGAGGAGGCCGAGACCGCTGAGGCCGCGCCGACCAACGGTGAGACCGAGGCCGCGCCCAGCAACGGCGAGGTCGAGGCGGCGGCAGAAGAGGCCGGGGAGGCCTCCGAGCCGGAGCCCGAGCCCGAGGCCACCGCTTGATCGAGGCTTCCCAGACGGCGCCCGAGCGGCGCTGCTGCGGATGCCGCAAGGTGCTCCGCGTCGACCAGGGGCTGCGATGGGTCGCGGCGCCGGACGGCACGGTTGCGTTCGACCTGCGCCGTCGGGTGCCGGGTCGGGGCGCCAACACCTGCGCCGAGCCCCGCTGCATCCGGCAGGCGGCGAAGCGGGGTGGGTTCGCCCGCACGCTCCACGTGGACGCGCGTGGCGGGGACCCTTCGGTGCTCATCGACAGGGCGCGGGCCGCGCTCGACCGCCAGGTGCACGAGCTGTTGGGTCTGCTCCGGCGGAGCCAGGTCCTCGAGATCGGCGCCAAGCCGGTCAAGCAGGGCCTGGGGTCAGAGAACTACTCGCTCATCGTGGTCGCCTTGGACCACTCGGAGCGTTCCGCGGCCGACCTCGCTGGTCAGGCCGCCTATGTGAGGTGGGGCACGTCCGAAGCGATCGGGCGGGCCATCGGACGTAAACCGACCGGGGTGGTGGCGGCCCCGGCCGGAGCGCTCACCGACGCGCTTGCGTCGGCCGTGAGCAAGAGCAACACGCTGGCCGGCGCTGCGCCGGTCGATAAAGGGGTGTCGTCGTGATTCGTGTGTACGAGCTGGCCAAAGAGCTTCATGTCGGTGACCGCGACCTGGTGGCGAGGATCCGGACCCTGGGGTACCCGGTGAACAACCACATGTCCCAGCTCGACCCCGAGTCGGCCGAGCGGGTGCGCGAGCACATCAACCGCGAGCGGCTGGAGAACGTCGAGGAGGTCAAGGTCTCCAAGAACGTCTTCCGCCGCCGCCAGAAGCCCAAGCCCAAGGACGCCGCCCCGGCGCCCGTGGTGCCGAAGCCCGATGACGCCATGCCGCCCATCGGCGGGATCTGGGCGACGACCACCTTCCCCGAGCCGCCTCCTGCGCCCGCGCCGCGGCCCGCTCCGGTGCCGCCGGTCGTCGAGGCGCCCGTGGTCGAGGAGATCGTTGCTGCCGCCGAGCCCGCGGTCGAGGTGGCGGAGGTCGCCGCGGTCGCCGAGGTCGCCGAGGTCGCCGAGCCCATCGCTCAGCCGTTGGCCGCGCAGGCCGAGCAGACGGCCGCCGAGCCCGATCCCGGCCGGGTCGTCGCAGCGCCCAAGTCGCCGCGCATCACCCAGGCCCAGCTTGCGGCCCAGCGCCCGCCCGCGCAGGTGGTCATGCCCGCCCCCGAGGAGCTGGCCCGTCGTCAGGCGGCCATCCAGGCGGAAAAGGAGCGCAAGGAGGGCCTCACCCGCCGCCGTGGCCGCTCCACGATCACCAAGAAGGACCTGTACGCGGACGCCGCACGCTTCCAGAAGGGCGCGCAGCGCAAGAAGAAGAAGGTCGTCGCCAAGAAGGGTCAGAAGACCCAGCTCACGACGCCCAAGGCGGCCAAGCGCGTGGTCAAGTTCGCAGGCGCCATCAGCGTCGGCGACCTGGCCAAGCAGATGTCGGTCAAGGCCGCGGACGTGCTCAAGACGCTCATGGGCATGGGCTCCATGGCGACCATCAACCAGATGCTCGACATGGACACCGCGACCCTCATCGCCAACGAGTTCGAGTACGAGGTCACCGATGTGGCGTTCCAGGAGGACTCGGTCATCGAGAGCACCGGGGACGAAGATGAGGATCTGCTCCCCCGGTCGCCCGTGGTCACCATCATGGGCCACGTCGACCACGGGAAGACCTCGCTCCTCGACCGCATCCGGACCACCGACGTGGCCTCCGGTGAGGCCGGCGGGATCACCCAGCACATCGGCGCCTACAACGTGAACGTCGGCGAGCGGGGCAACGTCGTGTTCCTCGACACGCCCGGCCACGCCGCCTTCACCCAGATGCGCGCCCGCGGCGCCCAGTGCACGGACATCGTCGTGCTGGTCGTCGCCGCTGACGATGGTGTGATGCCCCAGACCCTGGAGGCCATCCACCACTCCAAGGACGCCGGCGTGCCCATCGTCGTGGCGGTCAACAAGATCGACCGCGAGAACGCCAACGTCGACCGGGTGCGCCAGAGCGTGTCCGAGCACGAGCTGGTGCCTGAGGACTGGGGTGGCGACACCCAGTACGTCAACGTCTCGGCCAAGACCGGCGAGGGCGTCGACGCGCTCCTGGAGGCCATCCTCCTGCAGGCCGAGGTGCTCGAGCTCAAGGCCAACCCCAAGCGCAAGGCCCGCGGCGCCGTCGTCGAGGCCCGCCTCGAGACCGGTCGCGGCGCGGTGTCCACCGTCCTGGTGCAGCACGGCACGCTCAAGGTCGGCGACACGGTGGTCGCCGGCTCGGTCTACGGCCGCATCCGGGCGATGACCGACGAGCACGGGACCAAGCTCAAGACCGCCGGGCCTTCAACGCCGGTGGAGATCATCGGCCTGAACGCAGTGCCTGAGGCCGGCGACATCCTGGACGTGGTGAAGAACGAAAAGGACGCCAAGTCCATCGTCGGCCACCGCCAGGAGCAGAAGTCCCAGTCGGACTTGACCAAGCGGACGAAGGGTCTGCAGGACATCAGCGCGCTGCTCGGCCAGGGCACCGTCAAAGAGGTCAAGGTCATCGTCAAGGCGGACGTCCAAGGCTCCGTCGAGGCGGTCCGGGACGCCCTGGTCTCGCTGTCGACCGACAAGGTCAAGCTGACTTCCATCCACGAAGGTGTGGGCGGCGTCACCGAGTCCGACGTGCAGCTGGCGGCCGCCGCCAACCGCGACGCGACGGACACGGCGGTGTTCATCATCGGGTTCAGCGTCCGAGCGCCTCGCAAGGTGGTCGAGCTCGCTGAGTCCGAGGGCGTGAGCATCAAGCACTACGACGTGATCTACGACGCCGTGGACGAGATCAAGCTGTCCATGGCCGGCCTGATGTCGCCTCGCCTCGAGGAGAAGTTCATGGGCCGGGCGGAGGTCCGGGCCACGTTCGTCATCCCCAAGCAGGGCACCGTCGCCGGTTGCATGATCACCGACGGCAAGGCCCAGCGGAACGTGCAGGCCCGCCTGCTGCGGGACGAGGCCGTCGTCTGGACGGGCAAGCTCGGGTCGCTGCGGCGGTTCTTGCCTCGCACCGGCTTCACCACTCCAGCACCTC
>PVBE011337860.1_pt1 | contig 16348 bp, 11 predicted proteins | sample 1631181 | NCBI WGS metagenome assembly PVBE01 (sample SAMN08397723, study PRJNA350692) | Marine metagenome, whole genome shotgun sequencing project. | isolation source: water | place: Pacific Ocean | collected 2012-04
CTTCAGCGTGTGATGGTAGTAGACAGTGCTGTTGGATCGTGTCCACTGGAAGCGTGGTTTGACCTTGGCCTTTTTCGTGGCGTACACGTGTGCTACGGCGGAATACGAACTCGACGTGTAACCGGTGACTATGCCCCAGTCTTTGGCTCCGGTTGTGGTCCCGCCGGTGGTGGTGTAGGTCTTCCGCGTGGAGGTGCCCATACCGTTGTAGTAACGCAGCGTCAGCGTTTGCGGCGAGGAGGCCGTGTTCTCAAAAATGTCAATCCAGCGGCAGTATCCGATCTTCTTGTCGACGTAAATACGCCGGTAAATATTCACCGATCCGCGCCGCCACGGTCCGATCTCAATTTCGGTATTGTCCTTGTTGACCCTGCCCGAAGAACTGCCGCTGAACCCCGAACCGTTGATCTGCAACTGCATACCGCTGCTGTAGGCGCTGTGGCTGCCGCTGTTGACGTATCCGCCAGCTACGTAGATGTTCCATTGGTATCCGGCGCCGTCGGCGGTGTTCCACGTGCTCGAAACCGTTCGGGTCGATTTCAGGTGGATTCCCTTGTCCGCGGCAGGCGCCGAGACGCACAGCGCGGTGAGAATTGAAACGGTAATAATACAGAGCGTATTCTTGTTTACAGTCATAACGATAGGTTGCTCCTGAACGCCTTATTGTCCAATCGGTCGAGATTCTCCCGACACATGGGTATTAGACCAATAACATCGCGCCAGGTTCCCGTCAGAATAAGTTATGTCTCGAACGATCCTATTCTGTCCGCTCAAGGCGGCTACGTCAATGAAGAGTCCGACCATCTGTGTTTCTCCTACCTGTCCGGATGCTAAATTATCCTGGCCTGCGATTCGGTTTTTGAGGAAATGAATCGTAGGGTTCTTTCGTGGCGGCGTTATCACGCCGCACCGGGCCGATTCGATAACCGGAGGACTAAACCATGCACATATTCAGAAGGAAGAGCGTTGTGCTTGCGTTAATTGTGATATCGCTCCTGGCGATGCTCGCGATCGCCGCACGCTCATCGCTCCAGAGTGCCGACGCAGGTACTGGAAATGTTATTCAGAAGAGAAATGCGCAGCTAAAGGAGGCGTTCCGGTTGGCTGAAGGCCGGTAACTCCTTACTAAATAATCATTAACAGGGTTGGGTTTTAAGGCAGGTCCGTGTGGAGATTATAGCACACACGGGCCTGCCTTTATGGCACGCTGAATAGGGCGGGTATGGCATCCTGACAGCTTGGGGACTCTAAAGTTCGAGTTATATAAGGAGTTACAGTTCCGGTACGCACATTGCATACTATCGAGTGGGAGGTAGTACAATGCGTTTAGACAAACTAACAGTTAAAGTTCAACAGGCGATGATCGACGCCCAGTCGTCCGCCGCCCAGGCCGGGCACCACGCCGTAGGACCGCTGCATATCCTGGCGGCGCTGCTCGCTCAGAAAGGCGGGCTGACCGGTGCGCTTCTTGAGAAAGTAGGCGTTCCGGTCGATCGCGTGCAAGCTGTTGTCGATTCGGAGCTTCAGCGTCTTCCGAGCCAGTCGGCCCAAGCCGCACGAACCGCCGATCCGGTCACCAGCAGCATCCTGTTTCGGGCCGCAAAGGAAGCCGACTCGCTAAAGGACGAATATATTTCTGTCGAGCATCTGCTGCTGGCGCTGTCGGATGAAACTTCGCAGGCCAAAGAAGTGCTCGTTACGCTCGGGGCGGACTATAAGTCGATACTGGCGGCGATGACCGACATACGCGGTTCGCAGAGAGTTACCGACGACAACCCCGAAAACAAATACCAGGCCCTTGAGCGGTACGGTATGGATCTGTGCGATCAGGCCCGGGCCGGAAAGCTCGACCCGGTCATAGGGCGAGACGACGAAATCCGCCGCTGCATACAAGTTCTCAGCCGCCGGCGAAAGAACAACCCCGTCCTGATCGGTTTGTCCGGGGTGGGCAAGACCGCGATCGTAGAAGGGCTCGCCCAGCGGATCGTAAACGGCGACGTGCCGGCGGGTATTACTGGCAAAACGGTGATAGCCCTGGACATGGGACAGTTGCTGGCCGGTGCGAAATTCCGCGGTGAATTCGAAGACCGCCTCAAGGCTGTCCTGAAGGAAGTAACCGAATCTGACGGGCAGATTATCCTGTTCATCGACGAACTGCATACGGTGGTTGGCGCCGGGGCGGCTGAGGGGGCGATATCGGCGGGCAATCTCATCAAGCCCGCACTGGCGCGAGGCGATTTGCGGTGCATCGGCGCGATCACGCTGGACGAGTATCGCCGGCACGTGGAAAAGGACGCCGCACTCGAACGACGCTTCCAGCCCGTGGTCATAGACGAGCCTGACGTCGAGGACACTATCGCGATTCTCCGCGGTTTGAAACCTCGCTACGACACGCATCACGGCGTGCGTATCCAGGATGCGGCGCTGGTGTCGGCGGCGGTTATGAGCCATCGCTACATTACCGACCGATTCCTGCCCGACAAGGCGATAGACCTGATAGACGAAGCGGCGTCTCGCCTGCGAATTGAAAACGATTCGATGCCCACCGAACTTGACGAACTCAAGCGGCGCCTGGTCCAGTTGCAGATCGAGCGTGAAGCGCTCCGCAACGAGAGCGACGAGGCCAGCAAGGAGCGACTGGAGGCGCTGGAGAAGAATTTAGCTGAGCTGCAGGCCCAGTACGACCAGATGCACGCGCGATGGGAAAACGAACATGGCGCCCTGGGCAGAATCAAGGAGCTCCAGGAGCAGATAGAATCAGCCAACACCGCACTGGAGCAGGCGCAGCGCGCCGGAGATCTGGAGACCGCGGCCAGGATCCAATACGGACAACTGCGGGAGCTGGAGGCCCAACAGGCCGACCAGGCCCAGACCATAGCACGCCTGCGAAAGGGCGGGGGGCTTACCAGCGAGGAAGTGACTCCCGAGCATATCGCACAGGTGGTCGCCAAGTGGACGCATATTCCCGTAACCAGGCTGATGGAGTCTCAGCGAGACCGACTCATGCAGATGGAGCAGCATCTGTCGCGCAGGGTTGTCGGCCAGGGCGAGGCGCTCAAGGCCGTCAGCGATGCGGTTCGCCGAAATCGCGCGGGCCTGGGCGATCCGAAGAGACCTATCGGAACGTTCATCTTCCTTGGACCCACCGGAGTTGGAAAAACTGAACTTTGCAAGGCGCTGGCCGAACTGCTGTTCGATTCGGAAGACGCCATGGTGCGAATTGACATGAGCGAGTTCATGGAGCAGCATTCGGTGGCCCGGTTGATCGGAGCGCCTCCCGGATATGTCGGCTACGAAGAGGGCGGCCGCCTTACCGAAGCTGTTCGCCGCAAGTCTTATTCACTGATCGTTCTGGACGAAATCGAAAAGGCGCATCCCGACGTATTCAACGTGCTGCTGCAGGTGCTCGACGACGGTCGCCTTACAGACGGGCAAGGCCGCACCGTGGACTTCAAAAACACGCTGGTGGTCATGACCAGCAACATCGCCTCCGACGTTATCCAGGAAATGGCCCACAACCAGGCCGAGCAGTGGGAGATCGACGCCCAGCTCAACGAATCGCTGAAGCTGCAGTTCCGTCCGGAGTTCATTAACCGGATCGATGAGACGGTGGTGTTCCACTCACTTGGCCGCGCCGAGCTTGCGGCGATTATCGACATACAGGTTGCAGAGCTGTCGCAGCGTCTGGCCGATCGAAGCATTACCGTGTCGGTCACCCAGCAGGCCAAGGAGCTGATCGGCGAACTGGGTTACGATCCGAGTTTCGGCGCCCGTCCGCTGAAACGTCTGGTCCAGCAGAAGATAGAGAATTCGCTGGCGTCCAAAATAATCGCCGGTGAAATCTCCGACGGCTGCAGCGTACTCGTAGACGCCAGAGGCAAGACGTTTACGTTCGAACTTACAGACTCCAGGCCGAAAAACTGAAGGATCTTTATTGGGACCCGCCGGCCAGGAAGCAGGCCTGCTGGGCCATCGCCAGCGCTGTCCGTCCGTTTGATTCGTCGATCCGACGCTGGTGCGTATTGTCCGTGATATAGGACACCTGGTCGACCAGCAGGTCTCGAACACTGTCGGCGTAAACGCTCTGTTTGTCGGGCTGCGGAACGTAATGCAGTCTGATGCGTTTGGTTACTTGCCTCGGGACTCCGCGGCTGGGCAGGGCTCCGCGGTCCGGTGCGAAGGTTTCGATTACGTCGATCTTTGCTCCGGGGCAGATTTCGCCGAGCTGCTGAACTCCGTCGTCGTCGACGGCGGCGTCGATGTTCAGCTCCAGCGGGATCCACCCGTTTACGCGAATGTCGCCCAGTTCGCATAACATGTGGTGGGTGGTTCTGTCCATGACCGCCGGTTGATCGAATCCGTGATAGTGGTTGACTATGGCGCCGCAGTCATGCTTCACGGTGCACATGACGCGGTCCTCCTGCGTTGTGCCGTCGCGAAGTTCGACGTTGGCGTCCATCACGACGCCGTCGCCCAGCAGCGAGTTGTAGAAATCGAAGAAATGAACGCCATGTTCAACAAAAATACCGCCCGATACTTTCTTGTCCCAGAACCAGTGGTCAGGGGCGAGCATCGAGTCGGAAGCTCCGTTGGTCAGGCGCCCGGACAGGACCTTGCCGAGCAGCCCCGAATCGATGATTCGTTTCAGGGTGCTGGTCACCTGGTTGTACCGCAGCACGAAGTTGACCGGAGCGATGACTCCGCCGGCGGAGACAGCGTCGAGCATTTCGTCGGCCTGGTCAAGATTCATCGCCAGCGGTTTTTCGCACAGGACGTGTTTTCCCGCTCGGGCGGCCGCCAGGACCAGTTCATGGTGCGACGACGGAGGTGTGGCGATGTGAACGATCTGGACCGCCTCGTTGGCGATCAGGTCGGCCGGGTCGCCGTACGAGGGCACGGAGAACATCTGTCCGAACGATTCGGCCGCTTCGGTGCGAACGTCGGCGACAGCGACGGTCCTGACGCAGTCGATGCTGCTGTAGGCCTCAAGGCAGAATTGCCCGAAGGCTCCGCATCCGATCAGGCCCAGCCCCAGAGGTTCAGTGTTGCTCATGATGTATCCTCTATTAAAGGTGTAAATGCGATGATTGTGACTGTAACAAAGTATTATATCGGTCCGCCAGGGCGTCGGCAGCAGCAAACCCGGGCGGACGCCGCTTGACGTAATGGCTAATCGTATGCGATAATCACTACCCCAATATACGTAATTCCAAGGTTTTTTTATGCTCAAAGCAGCAGGCAAAATATTCTTGAAAATGATCGGCGGTACGCGAAACGACCGCCTGATCCGATCGAGGCTGGATTATATCGTCTCGAAGGTCAACCCGCTCGAGCCCGAAATCCGCGAGCTTTCCGACCATGCGCTGCTCGAACGCAGCCATGGCCTGAAGGCAAAACTCGCCGACGGAGTGCGCCGCGAGCAGGTAAAGCCCGAGGCGTTCGCTCTGATGCGGGAAGCTTCGCGAAGGGCTCAAAACCACCGCCAGTTCGACGTGCAACTCGTTGCCGGCATGGTGCTTGACGAAGGATCAATCGCTGAAGAAGCCACCGGTGAGGGCAAGACCATCGCGTGTTATCCCGCGATATATATGGCCGCCCTGGAAGGCCTGCACACGCACGTTATCACTACAAACGACTACCTCGTCCGCGTCGGAGCCGAGTTCGCCAAGCCTATATTCGATCTCCTGGGCCTGAAGGTGGGCTACATCACCGTCGGTATGGAGCCTGACGAGCGGCAAGAGAACTACGCCTGCGACGTGACCTACGGGACCAACAGCGAGTTCGGTTTTGACTATCTCCGCGACAATATGAAGAACTCCGTCGAGCGACAGGCCCAGGGCCCGCTGGATTTCGCAATTATCGACGAAGTAGACAGTATCCTGATCGACGAGGCCCGAACGCCGCTGATTATCTCGGGACCCGCCCACGGCGATATCGCCCGATACAAGAAGGTCGACTCGGTTGCTCGAGACCTGATAAAGAAGAACGGATCGTGGGATAACGCCAAGCGGACGGTGGACTCCCTTGACCGCGAACTGAAAACCATGCTCGGCGAGCAGGGCAAAGCCAGAGGCCCAGCCGCCGAGAAGATCGCCAAGAAGACCGAGTCACTGCAAGTTAAACTCGATCATGCCCAGGCCGAACTCGACAACGAAGTGCAGCTCTACGAGGTCGCAAAGGACCGCAAGTCGGTTCATATGACTCACGAGGGCACCGGCGTGGCCCAGAAGATTGCACGCGTGGGCAGCTTCTATGTCGGCAAGAACATGGAATGGCCCCACCTGATGGAGCAGTCGCTCAGGGCGCGCCTGGTGTACGAACGCGACAAGGATTACGTTGTCCAACACGATGAGGTCATCATTGTTGACGAATTTACCGGACGACTTATGGAAGGGCGGGAGTGGTCTGACGGGCTACACCAGGCGGTTTGTGCAAAAGAAGGCGTAACGGTCAAGGAAGAGACCCAGACCCTGGCGACAATTACGCTCCAGAACTTCTTCAAGCTTTACGGGAAACTGGCCGGCATGACGGGCACCGCGATTACCGAAGCGCCCGAATTCGTGAAGATATACGGTCTGGACGTGGTATGCGTTCCGACTCACCGACCGGTCAATCGGATGGACCATGACGATCGCATCTACGCCGACGATGACGCTAAGCTTCGCGCACTGGTCGAAGAGATCCACGCCGAATCTTCCGCCGGCCGCCCCGTACTTGTGGGCACCACGAGTATTGAAAAGTCCGAACGCCTGTCGGAAATGCTGCTTCGCACTTACGGCACGGACCATCAGGTGCTCAACGGACGCGTAAACGACGCCGACAAGGAAGGCGAGATCGTCAAGCTCGCCGGACTGCAGCGCCCGTTGAAGAAAGGCTCCAAGAAAATGGTCGGCACGGTGACTATCGCCACGAATATGGCCGGCCGTGGAACCGACATTAAACTCGGCCCGGACGTTGTTCTGGAAACCTGCAGGGTTCCGTCCGACGAGAAACTCGCCGAAATGGGTCTCCAGCCCGATCCGCTGTACCCGCCCGGCGTCAGCAAATGCTGCATAAACTGCACGCAGTACCAGGCCGAATCGTCGTGCAAGCACTGCTTCAAGCCGAAGGTAGATTCGGAGTTCCCGCCGCGAGGCCGGGGCGCGTGTCGCGAAAAAGTGCCCTGCGGTTTGCACATAGTCGGCACGGAGCGTCACGAAGCCAGGCGTATTGACAACCAGTTGCGAGGCCGGGCCGGGCGACAGGGCGATCCGGGATCGAGCAGGTTCTTCCTGTCGATCCGCGACGAACTGCTGGCGATATTCGCGGGCGAATGGACACTGAAAATACTGAGCTTCCTGGGCTTGCAGGGCGACGTGGCGATCGAGAACAAACGCGTTTCCAAGGGTATCGCCCGGGCACAGAAGAAAGTCGAAGAACGAAACTTTGAGACTCGCAAAAATCTCCTGGAATACGACGAGGTGATGGACCATCAACGCCATCGATTCTATTCCGACCGACAGAAGGTGCTCGAAGGACAGGAAATTGAAGGCCTCATCAGCGAGATGATCGAAGAGGTCACAGACGCGGCGGTCGCTGACTACCTTGACGTAAACTACCGACGCCGCTGCATCGCCGAATGGGCCCAGTCTGAACTTCAACTGCCCATCAGGCCGGACCAGATTCGATCCTGCAATCTGGACGACCTGACGGACATTATGAGATCGCTGAGGTCACGCGCAAAAGACGAGACCCTGAGCACGATCTCGATAACGCTTGGCGAATACATGGACGACGACATCCCCAAGAAGCAGTGGGATCTGCGAGGTCTGTCCAGTTGGGCTCAGAGTCGATTCAAGGTGAGTCTCAGCGTGAAGGAGCTTGGCGAAATGACTACCGAGGAAGTGGAGCTTCGTCTCAATGAAGCCGCCTCGGCCATGATAGATAAACGCGACCTTACGCCTGTGGCGGTTTATCTGGACCCCAACTTCCCGATCCGCTCGATCGCCAGGTGGGCCTGGGAGAAGTTCGGCATCAAACTGACCGACGAAGATCTCGGCGGACCGGGCGCCTTGCACGAGGATGTAAAACGATTGATTCTCGACAGGGTCGCCGAGCTGTACAAGAAACGCGAGCGCGAGTATCCGGTGGACAGCGCCGTCGCGATGTTTATCGGGCAGGCGGATTATGACAGTTTGTCCCTGAATCTCAGGAACCTTGTCGGGTGGGCCAACCAGACTTACGACGCCGGACTGAAACCTGAAGAGTTTCACGAGATCGACCCCGCGGTCATACGCGATCGCCTGTTGGAGATTGCGGCCTCCTGGGACGATGACGAGCGACTTGACGAGTGCATTCGAAACGGTGTGGGCGACGATCCGGACCCGACTACCGCCGCCGGTTTCGCTATGTCGCGGTTCCGTGCGGACATGGACGAAGACGACTTCGACGGAGATGTTTTCGATCAGCTCAGGGAGGTCGGGCGCAAGTTCCTTCGCAGGGACCTGACTAATACCGAACGCTATGTCCTGCTCGATATGTACGACCAGGCGTGGAAAGATCACCTGCTGAACATGGACCATCTCAAGGGCGGGATTGGTCTGAGGAGCTTCGCCGAGCAGGACCCTCGCGTGGTCTACAAGCGAGAAGGCGCCAGGCAGTTCCAGGAAATGCTCGCCAGTGTGCAGGACAGGGTCACCGACAATATCCTGAGGGTGCGCCAGTCGGCCGACGGCGAGCAGGGCGCCAGTGTTTACAATATTTCCGACACTCGACACGATCAGCTAAGCGGATACGACCACCTTACGGGGGGAGAAGACCCCCAGGCCGCACAAAGCCTTCCTCCACGCCCGCAGACGATCGTCAGAGACGACCGGAGAATAGGACGAAATGATCCCTGTCCGTGCGGGTCGGGGAAGAAATATAAGAAATGCTGCGGTAGTAACTAACGCCAGGAAGGACCGAGAGAGATGTCCAGAGACAGAATCGGCGAGCGCAGGACCAGGCTCGAGAAAGATAAGAAACGTAACGAATGGGCGCGCAAGGGTTTGACTCCCGAGGAGATCGACGCCGAAAAGGAGCTTCTGGAGAACACCAAGCCCGTGGAGCCGATAAAGGCCGAAGACGAACCCGGACGAAATGATCCCTGTCCGTGCGGGTCTGGCAAGAAATACAAGAAATGTTGCGCCCTGAAGTAGTTGGCCCGCGACGCGGCGCTGTGATATACTCTGCGCCAAGCCCGGCGAATTTGCCGGGGACAACTGTTTAGAAACGTTTGAGGCTACTGATGTCCACCGAAAAAACATGCAGACTCGCACTCGCTGACGGACTGGTTTTCACCGGAAAGGCCTTCGGGGTCGACGGCTCTATCGATGGCGAAGTCGTGTTCAATACCGGAATGACCGGGTACCAGGAAGTGCTCACGGACCCCTCATACGCCGGTCAGATAGTCACGATGACCTATCCGCTCGTTGGCAACACAGGCGTCAACGTCGAAGATATCGAAAGTTACGACAAGAAGGTCCAAGTCCGCGGTTTCGTGATCAAGGAGCTCTCGCCGATAGTCAGCAGCTTCCGCGCCGACAAGTCGCTTGACGAGTATCTCGCAGGCGAGGGGATCATGGGAATCACCGACGTCGATACCCGTGCGCTGACCAGGCACATCCGCTTGACCGGCGCCGTGGGCGGAGTGATGAGCACTGACGCCGATGTCTCAGACGCCGAACTGGTCGAGCGTGCAAAGGCGTTCGGCTCGATGGCCGGCAAGGATATGGTTGACTCCGTAACGCCCGCAGAAGCCTACGACTGGCCCGAAGGCTACGCCAGCAAGTTCGCACAGGGCGCTCGCGAGCACGGCGAGAAGATTTTCAACGTGGTCGCCATCGACTGCGGAGCGAAGATCAATATCCTGCGGAACCTCGTCGAATGCGGCTGCAAAGTTCGCGTGGTGCCGGCCGGTGCGTCGGCGGACGAAATTCTCGCATGCCAGCCCGACGGCGTGTTCGTATCCAACGGACCCGGCGATCCGGCGGCGGTGACTTACACCATCGAAACGCTCAAGGGCCTGATCGGCAAGGTCCCGATCTTCGGGATATGCCTGGGCCATCAGATGCTGTCCCTGGCGCTGGGCGCCACAACATACAAGCTGAAGTTCGGCCATCGCGGCATCAACCAGCCCGTGCGGAACGTCGCTACCGGCAAGGTGGAGATCACCAGCCAGAATCACGGTTTCGCCGTGGACGATGAATCGCTAAAAGCCACCGGCGCCCAGGTGACGCACATGAACCTCAACGACGATACTGTCGAGGGCTTCACTCATCCTGACAAGGCGCTGTTCAGCGTGCAGCACCACCCCGAGGCCTCACCCGGCCCGCACGATGCGACGTACCTGTTCGACTGCTTCCGCGACATGATGGAAACCGGGAAAGCTCCCACCGCCGAACAGATGCACTCCGCCCAGGAAAAACTCGCCAAAGCATAATTTCGACACAGAACTGGTCCGCCCCGTTTAGCGGCCGACAGTAAGTCGGCCTTCGTCCCGACGCAGTCGGGATTGTCTACTACTTCTTTGGTCGAGCCTTCTTCCTCGGTTTACGTTTGGGACGCGTGAATTTCTGACTGCTGTCAATCCACCCGCCGCCTTTTGCGGGAATGTGCGCTGACTTGGCGAAGTCGGCCATCTGTTTCAAGATGTCCGGATGCTCTTTCGCCAGATCGTTTTCCTCCAGCGTGTCCTTGTCCAGATCGAACAACTGCCAGACTTTCTTGCGTGACATGTACGCCTTCCACTTGCCTTTCCGTACGGCCACCTGCCCCATGTACTCCCAGTACAGGAAGTCGTGCTGCTTTTGCGTTCCCTTGCCCAGCAGCGTCGGCAGGAACGATATGCCGTCGATGTTCTTCGGCGTCTTGGCTCCGCTCACTTCCGCCAGGGTCGGCATGACGTCGGCGAATGAACACAGGTGATCGCTCACTGATTTCGCCTTGATCTTACCGGGCCATCTCACGAAATATGGAACGCGCAGCCCGCCTTCCAGCAGGCTTCCCTTCCCGCCGCGGAAGACCGTTGAATTCGGTTCGAACACGCCGCGCGGATGCTCGGCGTCTCTGAAATACGCCTGCCCTCCGTTATCACCGCTGAAGACGATAATCGTGTTGTCGTCGAGCTTGAGTTCCTTCAGCAGCGCCATGATCTCGCCCATGTACCGGTCGGCCATGTGAATCATCGCCGCGTACATGTTCGGGTCGCTGGGGCGTCGCTGGCCCTTGCCGCCGAGTTTCATGTCCTTGTACATCAGCCACGACGGATCGTCTTCAGGCATTCCCCACAGACCGTGGGGCAGTACGTAGGGCAGGTAGCAGAAGAACGGTTTGTCCTTGTTCTTGCGGATGAACTTTTTCGCCTCGTTGTGGATCAGTTGCTGGGAGAAATGTTTGCCCTTGGTGTAACTGCCGGTATTGCCCTCGAGCATCTCCTTCTTGCCGTTGCGAACCATGAACTCCGGATAGTAGCTGTGCGCGTGGACCTGGTGATAGTATCCGTAGAACAGATCGAATCCGTGCAGCTCCGGCGCCCCGGTTGTGCCTGTGTCGCCGATTCCCCACTTGCCGAACCCGCCGGTTGCGTATCCTGCGGATTTGAACATCTCGCCCAGCGTGAACTCGTTTCTGGTGATCGGCGTTCCGCCGCCGTTGGTTCGCATTTCGCAGTGGCCCATGTGCTTGCCGGTAAGCAGCACGCATCGCGTAGGTCCGCACACCGGCCCGCCGGCCAGGCATTGGGTGAATCGCATCCCCTGGGCTGCTATTCGATCGAAGGTGGGGGTCTTGAGAATCTTGTGCCCCATGCACGACAGCTCGAAGTACCCGATCTCGTCGAGCATCATGTAAATGATATTCGGCTTGTCGCCTGCTGCTTGTGCGCCGAGCCTGCCGGCCAGACCCAAACCAATCGCTGAACAACCCGCCGCCTTCAGAAAATCGCGTCGCTTCATCGTGTCGCCTCGCTATCCGTTTAATTAGAACCGAACAGCATGGTAACCAATAAGGTGTCGCATTTCACAGGAATTGGGCGTCAGACATCCCGCACATTTTTCACCGAAGCCTTGGGTGCGTGCTTCTTTGTCACGAAGTCGGCGGCGGCTACGAGTTTTTTGATGTCGTCCTTGACGACACTCTCCACTTTCTCACGCTTCTCAGGCGGCATCTTGTCCAGGGCCGCTTTTGCCGACGTCGTAAATGCCGTGAAGAACTGCTTCTTGAGTTTCTCGCTGGTGAACTCGTTGTCGGGTTCTTCGTCGATCCGGCTGTCGACTTGCCACAACGCGCCCTGGCAGACCATGGCTCGGGCCTTCTTCTCGCCGAACACTTTGAGCTTCAGTTCGCCGACGTCCATCTGCTTGACCGCTGCGATCGCCTTCAGGAGCGTGGCGGATTTCTTGTCGGGCTTGCAGGCGGTGTATACGCTTTTTTCTTCAGTCTCCGCCGCGGGCGGGTCCTTTTCCCCGTCGGGGCAGAATCCGGGTATGTCCTTGATCGCGTAGGCGATGTGGGGCGGGATCGTGATCGGCTTTCCGATCTCGCCGGCGCCGGCGCACGGCGTTTCGGTGGGCACGTTGGCCACGTAAAGGTCCTGCACCTTCGGATCGTCGCTGTCCAGCAGCAGGCCCGGCGGGACGGTCACCGTCACCGGCTTGTCGGTGCTGTTCTCGATCGTCAGGTCGCCGATCGCTCCGTAGTTCCGGCCCGAGGCCCGAAACGAGCAGAAGACTCCCGGCTGCGCGGGCCAGTCCTCAAGCATACCGACTCTCTTGTCGCCTTTCTTCTCGGGTTTCACGATCTTCCGTTTGCCCTTGGCGTCCGGGACGCTGAGAATGAGCATGTCGTCCCAGCCGATGCTCACGTGGCTCTTGCCGTCTGGGATATCCCCGGCGATCACCTTGACCAGGATGTTGGCGGGAACCTTTTTCTTCTTACCGTTCTTCAACTTCACCTCCAGCAGAAACGTCAACCGCGCCTTGCCGACCTTCACGCCGCGGAAGGTTACTCGCGTGCGGGTCTGGGAGGTCACCGTGACCACGCGGCGGTTGGAGTTCTTAACGGGTGTGGCTTTCCTGTACCTGTCGGGGAACTTGACAGACATCTTCTGCTTGACGTAAATCACCGCGACTTTGGTGTACTTGTCGGACTTGACGACCTTGACGAGCACTATCTTCGAGTACGGTTTGACCGTGAGAAGGCGCTTGCCCCCTGGACCGATCTCCGTCACGCGAACCTTTCCCCTGATCCTGACCTTGGTCTTACCCTCCTTGACGCCGGTGATGATCAGGGACCCGCTCTCTTCGCCTTTCCAACTGACCGTTGCGATCGCCGGATTTCTCGACTCGATTGTCGGCTTGCTCTCGAACGGGACCTTGCCAAACGACTGGGAGCGGGAATGGCCCTCGCCTACAACGATCACGCCGCCCTGGGCGGCCGCGACTGAAGGGGACGACAGAATCGCCGCGCCGATCGCCATCGCCAGTAATAATTTGATGTGGTTCATGGGATGCTCCCTTTCGCGTTACACGTCGAGGCTCCTGGTCTTGACGGGGCCTTTTTGAGTGAAATCGATTTCGCTGATCAGATCTTTTACGCTCTGCGTGTCATCTTCATTTTCCGCCGGCTGCGTGGCCGGCGTCGTGGCCGGTTGCGTGGCCGGCAGCTCGGCTCCGGTCTTCTCTTCGTCCTGATGATGAGCCATAGCCATCGTCAACGTCACGATGCTGATCTTGGCTAGCGACATTCGTGAGAGATTGACCTCCATGTCGCACTCGGATATGTCTCGGCCTTTCAGCACCGCCAGCGGCCAGCAGGCCGTCACTTTTGTGATGCTGGTCCCGGAGTCGTCCTTGCCCAGCGGGACCGAGAAGCCCGGGGTCAATATTCCGCCGCGTCCGCCGCCGTGGCCGCCTCCTTCACCGTGATGTTCGCCGCCTCCGCCGCCGATGGGGATTCCGAACCCCAGGGAGACTCTCGGCGCCGCGCGGCGGGGGGTCTGGTCCTTCCAGTGGTGCGGATCGAGCTTCGTTCCGTCCGGCCGCACTACGTTCAGGCTGTGCAGGCTCACGTTGTCGTGATGCCTTTTCAGTTCGATCTTTACGCAGAACTCGGACTTTTTCTGATCGATCCAGCCTTTGATCGTGATGTCGCCGTCGTTGATTCGGATAGTTTCGGATTTGAACGAATCGATCGGCGAGCAGCCCGAGGTCAGTGCGGCGGACGCTATCGCCGCGATCAGCCCGCACGCGCACTTATAGAAATATGTATTTGCCATACCTCATAGTAGCGCAAAAGCAACGCGGTGGGGGAATTTGGCGTGAGATTTTATTCGCATTCGACTGGGCTAACGGTTTTGAGGCCGGAGAGATAAGCGATTTGCAGACTAGTGTTTAACAGCGTTGGGTCGGGTCTTTGGCTTGATTCTTATGCGTTTGTCTGCCTCGGCGATCTGTTTGAGCATGTAGCTTCGTCTGTTGTCGAACGTTATGTTCCAGTCCTTGCTTTGTCCGGAATGGTCGAAGACCCAGACCGCCGACAGGGGAACATTGTTGGCTTCGATGGCGTCCATAATCTCCAGGAATCCGGCTCGCTCCTTGTCCGGCCCGAGTGTCATCGGGGCGCCGAACTCGCCGATGAACAGAGGCTTGCGGGCCTTGAGGGATATCTTCTGCGTGGTCTTGATCATTTGCGTCAGGCTTTTGGCGCTGGCGGAATATTTGTTCTTCGCCTGCGGATAGGCATGGATGTAGATCGTGTCGAACGGTGCGGGATTATCACGCAGGAGCACCTGGGCGTACTGCTCGATCGAATCGGGTTTCCAGCTTTTTTCTTTTGTATTGTGATACGCGCTTGGTCGGGGAACTGAATTGCCCGTGATCAGGACCCTGTGGCGATCGTATTTGCGAACGGTCATTGCGAACAGGCGGTAAGCGGTCAGCATGATTTTCGATGACAGTTCGTCGCGCTTGGTTCGCTTCGCGGCGGTCTTCAGCTGCGGCACAACTTTTGGTCGGTGTTTCGAGGCATTGGGCAGATCGACGTGCAGATTGTACTCGTTGCCGAACTCCCAGGCCCATATCGCCGGCGACGCCCGGTAACGCAGAACGACCTCCCTGGTGTACTGGCGGATAAACGTGGTGGTTTTGCTGTCGGGGTTTCCCAGTTGATCCATCGGCTCGCCAACGATGTCAGGAACCGTCGACATGTGCCAGAACAGCGACGGTATCAAACCGATCTTCGCTTTCTCCGCCGCTTCGACCACGCCGTCGAGAAGCTTGAAATACGCCTCCTTGTCGCGCAGGTACAGTTCCCAGTCGATCGGCCAGAATCCGCACGCCATGAACCGAACAAACGGTATCTTCGCCTCGGACAGTTGCTGCAGGCCTTTGCGGTAAGAAGCGTCGCCCGGTTTCTTAAGCCGCCGATAGAACAGGCTGAAGTAGTTCACCCCCACGCCGGACCAGGGCTTGCCCTTCAAGAGCAGAACTCCTCGTCTGACAGACAACCCTGGCGATTGCTTAACAGGTTTTACCGGCTCGGCGCAGCACACCAATGTTGCGGCGCATACCGCGATTACCGCGACCAGGCCCTTCGGTGTTCTCATTATGTATCCTTCTGGTCGTCCTGGTCCTTCTCGTGATCTTCGATCTCCGTTTGCTGCAGAAGGGCCTTCTCGATTAGCTCCTGGGCCTGCGCAAGCATTTGCGGTGATGGGTATTGGCCCTCAAAAACAGCTATCCTCTCGAACAGTTGTATAAGCCACTGGCCCAGGGGTATCGCCGCTTTTTCCAGTTCCTTCCCGGCGTCGGGTCGTTTGAGATATTTCTCCCAATTGCGGAGCCAGGAGACGTAATGTCGATCGCTGAATATCCGGCCGTGATCGTCGGGAGTGATTCGGTTGCTTCGTGTCCAGCGACGACAGAGAAGTGTCCGGTACTCGTCGGTTACTTCGGCAGCTTCCGGCGTGCCCAATTCGGGCCATCGTATTTCAGGACACCAATCCTGATTCCTGTTGGCCGTGTGGATGTCAAGATTGCGTTGCTCCATGTGTACATCTGCTTTGTGGCGGGCCTCTTCCTGACTTAACTGTTGGCCGTATATTCTTTCAACGCCGTCGTTGACTTCTTCCAGCGAATTCACGTCTTCTATGCGCGTGGTCATTTGGGCGACGAGATCTACGAGTCCCAGGTGTACGTCTTCAGGTAAAGTGGCAGTTTTAGGGGGCGTTTGTTAAGACACACTTTTGCTGGGATTTTCACTGGACTTTACATTCCTTGCCCGACGTCGGGCAAGGCTTTTCTTTTTCAGTTCTTTTCGTCTTTCGATGATC
>PVBE012341284.1_pt1 | contig 16348 bp, 12 predicted proteins | sample 1631181 | NCBI WGS metagenome assembly PVBE01 (sample SAMN08397723, study PRJNA350692) | Marine metagenome, whole genome shotgun sequencing project. | isolation source: water | place: Pacific Ocean | collected 2012-04
GATGGTGATGCCTGGCGACAACATCAAGGTGACGGTGAAGCTGATTGCGCCGATTGCGATGGAAGAGGGGCTGCGCTTTGCCATCCGCGAAGGCGGCCGTACCGTCGGCGCCGGCGTCGTCAGCAAGGTGATCGAGTAAGCGCTCGATCACCGTTTTGTACTAGCCGGCACAGTCCGGCTCTTCTAGGCCAGTAGCTCAATTGGCAGAGCAGCGGTCTCCAAAACCGCAGGTTGGGGGTTCGAGTCCCTCCTGGCCTGCCATACACCGCCGCCGCACACCCGTTGTGCGGCGGCATGGCGTGGTATGAACGCGAAGGTAGAAACCCCCAACTCCCGCCTGGATAGCGCCAAGTGGGTCGGCGTGGCGCTGCTGCTCGCAGCCGGCGTGACGTCGTTCTATTACCTCGGCGAGCTGCTGCTGATCTACCGGGTGCTGATCGTCCTGCTGTTTGCGGGTCTCGCGCTCGGATTGGCGTATACCACTGAGCAGGGTAGCCGCGCCTGGGGCTTGCTGGTCGAGGGTCGCAACGAGGTTCGCAAGGTCGTCTGGCCGAGCCGGCAGGAAACGACGCAGACGACGCTGGTGGTATTGGGTTTGATCGTGATCATCGGTGTGTTCCTGTGGCTGACGGACTTCGTTCTGGGCGTCCTGCTGCGGCTGGTGACCGGCTTCGGAGGTTGACATGGCAAAGCGCTGGTATGTGGTTCAGGCCTATTCCGGCTATGAGCACCAGGTTCGGCGAGCATTGCTGGATCGCATCCGTCGCGACGGCCTGGAGGAGGCATTCGGCGACATCCTCGTGCCGACCGAGGAGGTCGTCGAGATGCGCGATGGTCAGAAGCGTCGCAGCGAGCGCAAGTTCTATCCTGGCTATGTGCTGGTGCAGATGGAAATGGACGAGCGCACCTGGCATTTGGTGAAGGACGTGCCGAAGGTGCTCGGTTTCATCGGTGGGGTGAAGGGTAAGCCTGCACCCATCACCGAGCGCGAGGCCGAAGCGATCCTGCACCGCATGGAAGAGGGGGCGGAGAAGCCGCGGCCGAAGGTGCTGTTCGAGCCCGGCGAGGCGGTGCGTGTCACCGATGGTCCGTTCAACGACTTCAACGGCGTGGTCGAGGAAGTCAACTACGAAAAGAGCCGGCTGCGTGTCGGCGTCACGATCTTCGGCCGGTCCACGCCGGTCGACCTGGAATTCTCGCAGGTCGAGAAGGCCTAGCGACAACGCAACGAAACGGGGAGCCGCGAGGCGTTCGTACCCGGGAGAGTCATGGCGAAGAAAATCGAAGCTTACATCAAGCTGCAGGTGCCGGCCGGCAAGGCCAATCCGAGCCCGCCGGTGGGTCCGGCGCTCGGCCAGCGTGGCGTCAACATCATGGAGTTCTGCAAGGCGTTCAACGCCGAGACGCAGAATCTCGAGCCGGGTATGCCCATTCCGGTAGTGATCACGGTCTACAGCGACCGCAGCTTCACATTCGTCACCCGGACGCCGCCCGCGGCGGTGCTGTTGCGCAAGGCGGTCGGCATCGCCAAGGGCAGCGGCACGCCGAATTCGGTCAAGGTCGGCACCGTGACGCGCGAGCAGCTCGAAGAGATCGCAAAGACCAAGGAGCCGGATCTCACGGCGGCCGGTCTGGACGCCGCGGTGCGCACGATCGCCGGCAGCGCGCGCAGCATGGGGCTCAATGTCGAGGGGGTGGAGTGATGGCAAGGCTGACCAAGCGCCAGCGGGCGATCCAGGAACAGCTCGAGCCCGGCAAGAGCTACCCGCTCGACGAGGCGCTCGAACTGGTCAAGAAGCTGGCGGTGGCAAAGTTTCCCGAGTCGGTCGACGTGGCGGTAAACCTCGGCGTGGACCCTCGCAAGTCTGACCAGGTGGTGCGTGGGGCGACAGTCCTGCCGCGGGGCACGGGCAAGCGAATCCGCGTGGCGGTATTCGCGCAGGGTGCCAACGCCGACGCGGCGCGTGAGGCTGGCGCGGATATCGTCGGCATGGAGGATCTCGCTGACCGGGTGAAGGCCGGCGAGTTGGACTTCGACGTGGTCATCGCCACGCCGGACGCCATGCGTGTGGTCGGTCAGTTGGGCCCGGTGCTGGGCCCGCGCGGCCTGATGCCGAACCCCAAGGTCGGTACCGTGACGACCGACGTCACGCTAGCAGTGCAGAACGCCAAGGGCGGCCAGGTGCGCTATCGCACGGATCGCGCCGGCATTATCCACTGCAGCATCGGCAAGGCCGATTTTGCGGTGGAGGACCTGCGCGAGAATCTCGGTGCATTGCTGGCGGATCTGCAGAAGGCAAAGCCCAGTGCTGCCAAGGGCGTCTACCTGCAGGGCGTTACCGTGTCCTCGACCATGGGTCCGGGCATCACCGTCGAGCAGTCCACGATCTAGTTTCAGCAACCGAATTGGGTGGCGGGGCGATGATGCCCCGCCCGTCCAAGACCGCAGGCGCCAAGGGCTTAATGGCATCCGCCGGCCTGCGTAGACGATGACCCGCGTCAGGATCGCTCCTGGTCGGGCGTCGTGGTGAGGCTTCGCCTCAACGATGACACACCCGGCGTGTGCCGGGCCAGGAGGTAAAACATGCCGCTGAGTTTCGATAGCAAGCGAGCGCTGGTGGCAGAGGTGAGTGCCGTAGCCCAGGATGCGCATTCTGTGGTGGCGGCAGAGTATCGCGGCTTGTCCGTGGCCGACATGGACGAGCTGCGACGCAAGGCGCGAGGCGATGGCGTCTATCTGCGGGTGGTCAAGAACACCTTGGCGCGCCGGGCCTTGGAAGGCACGGCGTTCGAGGCACTGGGCGGCTCGCTGAGCGGGCCGTTGGTGCTGGGCTTCTCGCTGGAGGATCCCGGTTCGGCTGCCCGCCTGTTCAAGGACTTCGCGAAATCGCATGCGGACCTGAAGGTGTCGAGCCTGGCGGTCTCCGGGCAGGTGCTGCCGGCCTCGGAGATCGAGCGTCTGGCCAGCCTGCCGACTCGCGATCAGGCGCTGGCCATGCTGATGGCCGTGATGAAGGCGCCTGTGGAGAAGTTCGTCCGAACCTTGAATGAGCCACACGCCAAGCTGACGCGCACGGTTGCGGCCGTCCGTGACCAGAAGCAGGCTGCGTGAGCCTCGCTCTGCCTCTGTTGACTACCCAATTACGTTTTTCAGGAGTGTGATACCATGGCTGTTTCGAAAGATGAGATCCTAGACGCCATTTCCAACATGACCGTGATGGAGGTCGTCGACCTCATCTCGGCGATGGAGGAGAAGTTCGGCGTTTCTGCGGCCGCTGCGGTTGCCGCGGCGCCTGCGGCGGCTGCCGGCGGTGCCGAGGCGGCTGCCGAAGAGCAGTCCGAGTTCGACGTGGTGATGACCAGCTTCGGCGCCAACAAGGTCGCTGTCATCAAGACCGTTCGCGGTCTGACTGGCCTGGGCCTGAAGGAGGCGAAGGACATGGTCGAGGGCGCGCCCGCCACGATCAAGGAAGGCGTCGACAAGGACGAGGCGAATCAGATCAAGGCGCAGCTCGAGGAGGCTGGCGCCACCGTAGAGGTCAAGTAGATTCTGACCGGCTCTGCGACGCAGAAAATCTAGGCTACAGGAGGCTGGTGGCGCAGGGCGCCGCCGGCCTTTTCCTGCTGTTCGACGCCGTCGATACCGGGCGCCCGTCCGTTCCGGCGCATGCGTGGACTTCAGTTTGAGGATCGCTCGATGCCCTACTCGTTGACCGAGAGAAAACGCTTCCGTAAGGATTTTGCCAAGCTGCCGGAGGTTCGGGAGGTCCCCTTCCTGCTGGCGACGCAGATCGACTCCTACCGGCAGCTCCTGCAGACGGGCGTCGCGCCCGGCGTGCGGGCCGACAAAGGGCTGCACGGAGCCCTCAAGACCGTCTTCCCGATCGCTAGCTATTCCGGCAATGCCATTCTCGAATATGTCGACTATCGGCTGGGCGAGCCGGTGTTCGACGTGTGGGAATGTCAGCAGCGTGGCATGACCTTCGCCGCCCCGCTGCGCGTGAACGTGCGGCTGGTGGTGTACGACAAGGACAGCACCAGCCAGCCCAAGGCAGTCAAGGACGTCCGGGAGCAGGAAGTCTACATGGGCGAGCTGCCGCTGATGACCGAGAACGGCACGTTCGTCATCAACGGAACGGAGCGCGTCATCGTCTCGCAGCTGCACCGCAGCCCCGGCGTGTTCTTCGATCACGACCGCGGCAAGACGCATTCCTCGGGCAAGGTGCTCTATTCGGCGCGCATCATCCCCTACCGTGGCTCCTGGCTCGACTTCGAGTTCGACCCGAAGGACAGCCTGTTTGTCCGTATCGACCGTCGGCGCAAACTGCCGGCGACCGTGCTGCTGCGGGCGCTCGGGTATGAAACCGAGCAGATGCTGGAGATGTTCTTCGAGCACAACCGGTTCGAGGTCACTGCCGAGGGCTTCACGCTGGAGCTGGTGCCCGAGCGCCTGCGCGGCGAGACCGCGACGTTCGACCTGAAGATCGGCGACGAGGTGGTGGTGCCGGAGGGTCGGCGCATCACGGCGCGGCACATCCGCGAGTTCGAGAAGGCCGGGGTCGACCAGCTGGCCGTGCCGGATGACTACCTGATCGGCAAGATCGTGGCGCATGACATCGTCGACCAGGGTACCGGGGAACTGCTCGCGCGGGCGAATGACGAGCTGACCGCGGAGCAGGTGGCCGGTCTGCATGAGGCGGGTGTCGAATCCCTGCGCACGCTGTACGTGAACGATCTCGATCGCGGGCCGTACATCTCCAACACGCTGCGGATCGATCCGACCACCAGCCAGCTCGAGGCGTTGGTCGAAATCTATCGGATGATGCGTCCGGGGGAGCCGCCGACCAAGGAGGCGGCGCAGAACCTGTTTGCGAACCTGTTCTTCTCCTTCGATCGCTATGACCTCTCGCCCGTGGGCCGGATGAAGTTCAACCGGCGCCTGGGCCGTGATGAAGTCACGGGCTCCGGGACGCTGGACAACGACGACATCCTCGACGTGATGCGGACGTTGATCGACATCCGCAATGGCGACGGCCAGGTCGATGACATCGATCATCTCGGCAACCGGCGCATCCGGTCGGTCGGCGAGATGACCGAGAACGTGTTCCGCATCGGTCTGGTGCGGGTGGAGCGGGCGGTGCGCGAGCGCCTGGCGCTGGCGGAGACCGAGGGGCTGACGCCGCAGGAGCTGATCAACGCCAAGCCCGTCGCTGCGGCGATCAAGGAGTTCTTCGGATCCAGCCAGCTCTCGCAGTTCATGGACCAGAACAATCCGCTCTCCGAGGTGACGCATAAGCGGCGTGTCTCGGCGCTGGGGCCGGGCGGCCTGACGCGTGAGCGGGCGGGCTTCGAGGTCCGTGACGTGCACTCGACGCACTACGGCCGGGTCTGTCCGATCGAGACGCCGGAAGGGCCGAACATCGGCCTGATCAACTCGCTGGCGGTCTACGCGCGAACCAATGAATACGGCTTCCTGGAGACACCGTACCGGAAGGTCATCGACGGCACCGTGACTGACGAGGTCGAGTATCTGTCCGCGATCGAGGAGGGTCGTTACGTCATCGCCCAGGCCAATGCCCGGCTTGGCGAGCGCGATGAGCTGGTCGATTCTCTGATCTCGTGCCGCTTCCAGAACGAGTTCACGATGATGCCGCCCGAGCGGGTCCAGTACATGGACGTCTCGCCGCGCCAGATCGTCTCCGTGGCCGCTGCGCTGATCCCGTTCCTCGAGCACGACGACGCCAACCGTGCCCTCATGGGTTCGAACATGCAGCGCCAGGCCGTGCCGACCCTGCGGGCCGAGAAGCCCCTGGTCGGGACCGGCATGGAGCGGGCCGTGGCGGTGGACTCGGGCGTGACGGCCGTGGCCAGGCGCGGTGGTGTCGTGGAGACGGTCGATGCCGCGCGCATCGTGGTCCGGGTGAACGATGAGGAGACCGAGGCGGGCGAACCCGGCGTCGACATCTACAACCTCACCAAGTACAAGCGCTCGAACCAGAACACCTGCATCAACCAGCGTCCGCTGGTGCGGCCGGGTGAGCGCGTGGCGCGCGGTGACGTGATGGCGGACGGGCCGTCGACCGACCTCGGCGAGCTGGCGCTCGGCCAGAACGTGCTGGTCGCCTTCATGCCCTGGAACGGCTACAACTTCGAGGATTCCATCCTCATCTCCGAGCGGCTGGCGCAGGAGGATCGGTTCACCACGATCCACATCGAGGAGCTGACCTGTGTCGCCCGCGACACCAAGCTCGGCGCCGAGGAGATCACTGCGGACATCCCGAACGTCGGCGAGAGCGCGTTGCTCAAGCTCGACCAGTCCGGCGTTGCCTATATCGGCGCGGAAGTGCGGGCTGGGGACATCCTGGTCGGCAAGGTCACGCCGAAGGGCGAGACGCAGCTCACGCCGGAAGAGAAGCTCCTGCGGGCGATCTTCGGCGAGAAGGCCTCCGACGTGAAGGATACGTCGCTGCGGGTGCCGCCGGGCATGGATGGCCATGTGATCGACGTGCAGGTCTTCACGCGCGATGGCGTCGAGAAGGACGAGCGGGCACTGGAGATCGAGCGCGCCGAGCTCGAGCGGGTCCGCAAGGACCTCAATGACCAGCGCCGGATCCTGGAGGACGATGTCTACCAGCGGATTCGCCGCATCCTCGTCGGCAGCGTTGCCGAGGGCGGCCCAAAGAATCTGAAGGCCGGCGCCAAGGTGGCCGAGTCCTACCTCGACGGTCTCGATCGCGAGAAGTGGTTCGAGGTTCGGCTGCGGGAAGAAAGCGCCAATGCCCAGCTGGAGCGGATGGGCGCGCAGCTCAAGGCACAGCGTGAGGCCTTCGAACAGCGCTTCGAGGAGAAGCGGCGCAAGGTCACGGCGGGCGATGATCTCGCTCCGGGCGTGCTGAAGATGGTGAAGGTCCACCTGGCCGTCAAGCGGCGCATCCAGCCCGGCGACAAGATGGCCGGCCGGCACGGCAACAAGGGCGTGATCTCGCAGATCGTCCCGGTCGAGGACATGCCGTACATGGAGGATGGCACGCCGGTCGACATCGTGCTCAACCCGCTGGGCGTGCCCTCGCGCATGAACATCGGGCAGGTCCTGGAGACGCATCTGGGCTTCGCCGCCAAGGCGCTTGGCGCCAAGATAGCGCGCATGCTCGAGGCGCAGCGTGAGGTCGCGGAACTGCGCGAGTTCCTGGGGCGGATCTACGATCCGCGTCATGGCGAGCAGCCCACGGTCGAGCTCGACCGGCTGGGCGACGATGAGGTGCGGGAGCTGGCGCACAACCTGCGCGGCGGCGTGCCGATGGCGACGCCGGTATTCGACGGTGCCACCGAGGCCGAGCTCAAGGGCATGTTGAGCCTGGCGGAATTGCCCGAAAGCGGGCAGCTCACGCTGTTCGATGGCCGTACCGGCGAGGCGTTCTCGCGCCCGGTGACCGTGGGCTACATGTACATGCTGAAGCTCAATCACCTGGTCGACGACAAGGTGCATGCCCGCTCCACTGGCCCCTACAGTCTGGTCACCCAGCAGCCGCTGGGCGGCAAGGCACAGTTCGGCGGTCAGCGCTTCGGCGAGATGGAGGTTTGGGCACTGGAGGCCTACGGCGCCAGCTACACGCTGCAGGAAATGCTGACCGTGAAGTCCGATGACGTGCAGGGGCGGACGAAGATGTACAAGAACATCGTCGACGGCGACCACCACATGGACGCGGGCATGCCCGAGTCGTTCAACGTGCTGGTCAAGGAGATCCGCGCGCTCGGCATCAACATCGAGCTGGACTAGTGCGCCGCCCTCGCGGCGTGTCGCAGGAGATACGATGAAAGATTTGCTGAACCTTCTTCGTCAGGACGAACCCGTGCAGGACTTCGACGCCATCCGCATCGGTCTGGCGTCGCCGGAAATGATCCGGTCGTGGTCGTTCGGCGAAGTGAAGAAGCCGGAGACCATCAACTACCGCACCTTCAAGCCGGAGCGCGACGGCCTGTTCTGCGCCAAGATTTTCGGCCCGGTGAAGGATTACGAGTGCCTGTGCGGCAAGTACAAGCGCCTGAAGCACCGGGGTGTGGTCTGCGAGAAGTGCGGCGTCGAGGTCACGCTGGCCAAGGTGCGCCGCGAGCGCATGGCGCACATCGACCTGGCCAGTCCGGTCGCGCACATCTGGTTCCTGAAGTCGTTGCCCTCGCGCATCGGCCTGATGCTCGACATGACGCTGCGCGAGATCGAGCGTGTGCTCTATTTCGAAGCGTATATCGTCATCGATCCGGGGATGACGCCGCTTGAGCGCGGCCAGACGCTGACCGAGGATGCCTATCTGGAGGCAGTGGAGGAGTACGGCGACGAGTTCGACGCGCGCATGGGCGCCGAGGCCGTCGATGCGCTGCTCCGGGCGGTCAATCTCGAGCAGGAGGCGGCTGCGCTGCGCGAGGAGCTGGCCTCGACCAATTCTGAGACCAAGATCAAGCGGCTCGCCAAGCGGCTGAAGCTGATCGAGTCCTTCCTCGAGTCCGGCAATCGTCCTGAGTGGATGATCCTCAAGGTGCTGCCTGTGCTGCCGCCGGATCTGCGTCCGCTCGTGCCGCTGGACGGCGGCCGGTTCGCGACGTCCGATCTCAATGACCTGTACCGGCGGGTGATCAACCGCAATAACCGGCTGAAGCGCCTGCTGGAACTGGCGGCGCCGGACATCATCGTGCGCAACGAGAAGCGCATGTTGCAGGAGGCGGTCGACGCGCTGCTGGACAACGGCCGGCGCGGCCGGGCAATCACCGGCAGCAACAAGCGGCCGCTCAAGTCGCTCGCCGACATGATCAAGGGCAAGCAGGGCCGATTCCGGCAGAACCTGCTCGGCAAGCGGGTGGACTATTCCGGCCGCTCCGTGATCGTGGTCGGCCCGACGCTCAAGCTGCACCAGTGCGGCCTGCCGAAGAAGATGGCGCTCGAGCTGTTCAAGCCGTTCATCTTCAGCAAGCTGCAGCGCCAGGGCATCGCGACCACCATCAAGGCCGCGAAGAAGATGGTCGAGCGCGAGGAGCCGCAGGTCTGGGATGTGCTCGAGGATGTGATCCGCGAGCATCCCGTGCTGCTCAACCGGGCGCCCACGCTGCACCGCCTGGGTATTCAGGCGTTCGAGCCGGTGCTGATCGAGGGCAAGGCCATTCAGCTGCATCCTCTGGTCTGCACCGCGTTCAACGCCGACTTCGACGGCGACCAGATGGCCGTGCACGTGCCGCTCTCCCTGGAGGCGCAGCTCGAGGCGCGGGCATTGATGATGTCCACCAACAACATCCTGTCGCCGGCCTCCGGCGAGCCCATCATCGTCCCCTCGCAGGACGTGGTGCTGGGCCTGTACTGGATGACGCGGGAGCGGGTCAACGCGACGGGCGAGGGCATGGTGTTCGCCGACGTGGCCGAGGTGCATCGGGCCTATCGCGCCGGCGCCGTACACCTGCAGGCGCGGGTGAAGGTCCGCGTGGCCGCCGCCCTTGCCGAAGGTGAAGAGGTGGCGGAGCCGGTGCTGGTGGAGACTACGGCGGGCCGCGCGCTGCTCTCGGAGATTCTGCCCGCGGGCCTGCCGTTCGAGCAGATCAACCGGCCGATGAACAAGCGCGCGATCTCCGCGGTGCTCAACGCCTGCTATCGGCGTGTGGGCCTGAAGGAAACGGTCGTCTTCGCCGACCAGCTGATGTACACGGGCTTCCGCTACGCGACCATGGCCGGCATCTCGATCGGTGCCGACGATATGGTCGTGCCGGAGGAAAAGGCCGACATCCTGGCGGCGGCGCAGGCCGACGTGAAGGAAATCGAGGACCAGTACGCGAACGGTCTGGTGACCAACGGCGAGCGCTACAACAAGGTCGTGGACATCTGGTCGCGCACCAACGACCAGGTCGCCAAGGCGATGATGGACAAGCTCGGGACGGAAGACGTCGTCGATGCCGAAGACCAGCTGGTCAAGCAGCAGTCGTTCAACTCCATCTACATGATGGCGGACTCCGGTGCGCGTGGTTCCGCCGCGCAGATCCGTCAGCTGTCGGGCATGCGCGGCCTGATGGCCAAGCCGGACGGCTCGATCATCGAGACGCCGATCACGGCGAACTTCCGCGAAGGTCTGAACGTGCTGCAGTACTTCATCTCCACGCACGGTGCCCGCAAGGGTCTGGCCGATACGGCGCTGAAGACCGCCAATTCGGGCTATCTGACGCGTCGGCTGGTGGACGTGGCACAGGACGTGGTCGTGGTCGAGGAAGACTGCGGCACCACCCAGGGCGTCGAAATGACGCCGATCGTCGAAGGCGGCGACGTGCTCGAGCCGCTGCGCGATCGGGTGCTCGGTCGCGTGCTGGTCGAACCGATCTACGCGCCGGAGTCCGACGATGTCCTGATGCCGGTCGGCACGCTGCTGGATGAGGATCTCGTGCTGCGGCTCGAGCAGCTGGGTGTGGATCAGCTCAAGGTGCGCTCGCCCATTACCTGCGAGACCCGCTACGGGGTCTGCGCGGCCTGCTACGGTCGCGACCTGGCGCGCGGTCACCGGGTCAACGACGGTGAGGCGGTCGGCGTCATCGCGGCCCAGTCGATCGGTGAGCCCGGCACGCAGCTGACCATGCGTACGTTCCACATCGGCGGCGCCGCCTCGCGGTCCGTCGCGGTGAACAACGTCCAAGTCAAGCACAAGGGCGCGTTGCGGCTGCACAACGTCAAGACGGTCGGCAACCAGGCCGGTCATCTGGTGGCGGTGTCACGTTCCGGCGAAATCGCAATCGTGGACGACTACGGTCGCGAGCGGGAGCGCTACAAGATCCCTTACGGCGCCACGCTGACGGCGACCGACGGCGATGCGGTCGATGCCGGGCAGGTGATCGCCACGTGGGATCCGCACATGCACCCGGTCGTGACCGAGATCGCCGGCCGGCTGCTGTTCTCCGAGATGATCGAGGGCGCCTCGGTCAACCGGCAGGTCGACGACATTACCGGTCTCAGCAGCGTCGTGGTGATGGATCCGAAGCATCGGCCGAGCAACGGCAAGGATCTTCGGCCCATGATCAAGCTGGTCGATGAGCAGGGTGAGAGCCTGACCTTCCCGGGCACCAGCATCCCTGCCTCCTACTACCTGCCGGCCGGCGCGGTGGTCGGTGTGGAGGACGGCGCCGACGTGCGGGTGGGCGATGTGCTGGCCCGCATCCCGCAGGAGTCCACCAAGACGCGTGACATCACTGGTGGCCTGCCGCGTGTGGCGGACCTGTTCGAGGCCCGCAAGCCGAAGGAGCCGGCGATCCTGGCCGAGCAGTCCGGCACACTCTCGTTCGGCAAGGAGACCAAGGGCAAGCAGCGTCTGGTCATCACCGATGATCAGGGTGAGGATCATGAGACGCTGGTGCCGAAGTGGCGCAATGTCAGTGTGTTCGAGGGCGAGCATGTGGAGCGCGGCGATGTCGTCGCCGAGGGCGAGCCGAACCCGCACGACATCCTGCGGCTGCTGGGCGTGGAGGCGCTCGCGCAGTATCTGGTGCGGGAAATCCAGGACGTCTACCGGCTGCAGGGCGTCAAGATCAACGACAAGCACATTGAGGTGATCATTCGCCAGATGCTGCGCAAGGTCGAGATCACTCATGCGGGCGAGGGCCGGTTCCTGCGCGGCGAGCAGATCGAGCGTGCTCGGCTGCTGGAGGAGCAGGAGCGGCTCGAGGCAGAGGGCAAGGCGTCGCCGCAGTGGCAGCCGGTGCTGCTCGGCATCACCAAGGCCTCGCTGGCCACGGAGTCGTTCATTTCCGCAGCCTCCTTCCAGGAGACCACCCGGGTGCTCACCGAGGCCTCGGTGCGGGGCGCACGCGACGAACTACGCGGCCTGAAGGAGAACGTCATCGTCGGCCGGCTCATCCCGGGCGGCACCGGTCTGGCCTACCACGAGCAGCGGCGTCGGCGGGAGCGCTATGAGATCTCCCCTGAGATCGTCGCCGGCAGTGCGAACGAGGCGCCGGTTCAGCGGCCGGAGGATGTCTTCGAGGACTGAGCTCGGAGGTCTTTTGGCAATGGAGCGCCCGCCGGCGTTGACACGTCGGCGGGCGCTCCATAGAATTGCCGCTCTTAACGAGACAGGCGGGTCCTTCCGCCTGTTTTTCTTTGTATGGATCCGAGAAGGTCGGGTTTATGGCGACGATCAACCAGCTCGTTCGCAAGGGGCGACAGCGCAAGCCGGCGAAGAGCGACGTGCCAGCGCTGGAGAGCTGCCCGCAGCGACGCGGCGTATGCACCCGTGTCTATACCACCACGCCGAAGAAGCCGAACTCGGCGCTTCGCAAGGTTGCGCGTGTGCGGCTCACGAACGGCTACGAGGTCACCAGCTATATCGGCGGTGAGGGGCATAACCTGCAGGAGCACTCGGTGGTGCTGATCCGCGGCGGTCGAGTGAAGGACTTGCCCGGCGTGCGATATCACACCGTGCGTGGCGCCCTCGATACGGCGGGTGTCAAGGACCGCCGGCAGGGTCGATCCAAGTACGGCGCAAAGCGCCCGAAGGGCTAGGAGAGGTTCATGGCAAGACGTCGCGTAGCGGCCCGGCGGGCGATTCTGCCGGATCCCAAGTATCACAACGAGCAGCTGGCGAAGTTCATCAACATGCTGATGCGCGATGGCAAGAAGTCGATCGCCGAGCGCATCGTCTATGACGCACTCGATCAGATCGCCGAGCGTCGCAGCCAGGATGCCCTGGATGTGGTGGAACGCGCGCTGGAAGCGGTGCGCCCGTCGGTCGAGGTGAAGTCCCGGCGCGTCGGTGGTGCCACCTATCAGGTGCCGGTCGAGGTTCGCGCGAGTCGCCGCAACGCGCTTGGCATGCGCTGGCTGATCGATGCGGCCCGGGCGCGTGGTGAGAAGTCCATGGCCCGCCGGCTGGCGGCAGAGCTGTCCGAGGCGGCAGATAACCGCGGCGCAGCGGTCAAGAAACGGGAAGATACGCATCGGATGGCGGAGGCCAACAAAGCCTTCTCGCACTTCCGCTGGTAGTCACTAGTTCTAACGAGGTTCCCCTCCGTGTCACGTACCACGCCCATCGAGCGGTATCGCAACATCGGCATCATGGCGCACATCGATGCCGGTAAGACGACCACGACCGAGCGCATCCTGTTCTACACGGGGATCTCGCACAAGATGGGTGAGGTCCACGACGGCGCGGCCGTGATGGACTGGATGGAGCAGGAGCAGGAGCGCGGCATCACGATCACGTCCGCGGCGACCACCTGTTTCTGGCAGGGCATGGCGAAGCAGTATCCGGAGCACCGGATCAATATCATCGACACGCCCGGTCACGTTGACTTCACCATCGAGGTCGAGCGCTCGCTGCGTGTGCTTGATGGCGCGGTCGCGGTGTTCTGTGCCGTTGGTGGCGTGGAGCCGCAGTCCGAGACCGTCTGGCGGCAGGCTACGAAGTATCACGTGCCGCGCATGGCCTTCGTCAACAAGATGGACCGCGTCGGTGCGAACTTCCTGCGTGTGGTGGAGCAGATCCGCTCCCGGCTGGGCGCCGCTGCGGTGCCCATCCAGCTGCCGGTGGGTGCGGAGGACGGTTTCCGCGGTGTCGTCGATCTGGTGCGGATGAAGGCTGTCTACTGGGATGACGAGACGATGGGGGCGAACTTCATCGAGGAGGACATTCCGTCGGAGCTGGCCGAGCAGGCGGCATCCTATCGTGAGCAGCTCCTTGAGGCGGTCGCCGAAACCGATGAGACCCTGATGGAGAAGTACCTCGAGGAGGGGGATCTCTCTGAGGCCGAGGTGCGCCAGGGTATCCGGGCCGGCACGCTGGCGAACGAGCTCGTGCCGGTGCTGTGCGGCACCGCGTTCAAGAACAAGGGCGTCCAGGCGATGCTCGATGCCATCGTCGAGTACATGCCCTCGCCGGTAGATGTCGGCGCCGTGCGTGGCACGACGGTGGATGAGGATGCCGAGGAGCTGACGCGTCAGCCGGCGGACGACGAGCCGTTCGCGGCGCTGGCGTTCAAGATCGCGACCGACCCGTTCGTCGGCACGCTGACATTCGTGCGCGTCTACTCCGGCGTGCTCAGTTCCGGTGATACCGTCTACAACCCGATCAAGCAGCAGCGCGAGCGCATTGGCCGCATCCTGCAGATGCATGCCAACAGTCGACAGGAAATCAAGGAACTGCGCGCCGGCGATATCGGCGCGGCGGTCGGGCTCAAGTCGGTCACCACCGGCGAGACGCTCTGCGCGTCCGACCAGCAGATCGTGCTGGAGCGGATGGAATTCCCCGAGCCTGTCATTGCGGTGGCGGTCGAGCCGAAGACCAAGGCGGATCAGGAGAAGATGGGTATCGCGCTGCAGAAGCTGGCGCAGGAGGATCCGTCTTTCCGAGTCCGTACCGACGAGGAGTCCGGGCAGACGATCATCTCCGGCATGGGTGAACTGCACCTGGAGATCATCGTCGACCGCATGAGGCGGGAGTTCAAGGTGGAGGCGAATGTCGGTGCGCCGCAGGTCGCCTACCGCGAGACGATCCGCAAGACGGTCGAGCAGGAAGGCAAGTTCGTGCGTCAGAGCGGCGGTCGTGGCCAGTACGGTCATGTCTATCTGCGACTGGAGCCGCAGGAGCCCGGGGCCGGCTACGAGTTCGTCAACGGGATCGTCGGCGGTGTGGTGCCGAAGGAATACATTCCCTCGGTTGACAAGGGTATCCAGGAGCAGATGGGCAACGGCGTGGTTGCTGGTTTCCCGGTCGTCGATGTCAAGGTGACGCTGTTCGACGGCTCCTATCACGATGTCGATTCATCGGAAATGGCGTTCAAGATTGCCGGCTCCATGGGCTTCAAGGAAGGCGCGGCGAAAGCCGATCCGGTCGTCCTCGAGCCGATCATGCGGGTTGAGGTGGTCACGCCGGAAGAATACATGGGCGATGTCATGGGTGACCTGAACCGCCGTCGCGGGCTGGTGCAGGGCATGGAGGATGGGCCGGCCGGCAAGCTGGTGCGGGCAGAGGTGCCGCTCGCCGAGATGTTCGGCTATGCCACCGATCTGCGTTCGCAGACTCAGGGGCGGGCGAACTACTCCATGGAATTCGGCAAATACGCCGAGGCGCCCAGCAGCGTCGCCCAGGCCATCATCAAGCAGGCCTCCTAGGCCCAAAAATATCAGTTTCTGAGGTAGTCGCGTGTCCAAGGAAAAGTTCGAGCGTACGAAGCCGCATGTGAATGTGGGGACGATTGGTCATGTGGATCATGGCAAGACGACGTTGACGGCGGCGTTGACCAAGGTGCTGGCTGAGCAGCATGGTGGTGAGTTTCGGGCGTACGATCAGATTGACAATGCGCCGGAAGAGCGGGCGCGTGGGATCACGATTGCGACGGCGCATGTCGAGTATGAGTCGGATGCGCGTCACTATGCGCATGTGGACTGTCCTGGGCATGCGGACTATGTGAAGAACATGATCACTGGTGCGGCGCAGATGGACGGTGCCATTCTGGTGGTTTCGGCGGCGGATGGTCCGATGCCGCAGACGCGGGAGCACATTCTGCTGTCGCGGCAGGTGGGTGTGCCGTACATCGTGGTGTTCCTGAACAAGGCGGACATGGTGGATGACGCCGAGCTGCTGGAGCTGGTGGAGATGGAAGTCCGCGAGCTGCTGGATGCGTATGAGTTTCCTGGCGATGACACGCCGATTGTGGTGGGCAGTGCGCTGAAGGCGCTGGAGGGTGATACCTCCGACATCGGGGTGCCGGCGATCATGAAGCTGGTGGAGGCGATGGACGCCTACATTCCGGAGCCTGAGCGGGCGGTGGATGGTGATTTCCTGATGCCGGTCGAGGATGTGTTCTCGATTTCCGGCCGCGGCACGGTGGTGACCGGTCGTGTGGAGCGGGGCATCGTCAAGGTGGGTGATGAGGTGGCGATCGTGGGCATCCGCGACACCGTCAAGACGACGGTGACGGGCGTGGAGATGTTCCGCAAGCTGCTGGACCAGGGTCAGGCGGGCGACAACGTGGGTGTGCTGCTGCGCGGCACCAAGCGGGATGACGTGGAGCGTGGTCAGGTGCTGGCCAAGCCGGGATCGATCACCCCGCACACGCACTTCGAGGCGGAGGTGTATGTGCTGACGAAGGAAGAGGGTGGCCGTCACACGCCGTTTTTCAATGGTTACCGGCCGCAGTTTTACTTCCGCACGACGGACGTGACCGGGGCGGTGGATCTGCCGGAAGGCACCGAGATGGTGATGCCTGGCGACAACATCAAGGTGACGGTGAAGCTGATTGCGCCGATTGCGATGGAAGAGGGGCTGCGCTTTGCCATCCGCGAAGGCGGCCGTACCGTCGGCGCCGGCGTCGTCAGCAAGGTGATCGAGTAAGC
>PVBE012436367.1_pt1 | contig 16347 bp, 26 predicted proteins | sample 1631181 | NCBI WGS metagenome assembly PVBE01 (sample SAMN08397723, study PRJNA350692) | Marine metagenome, whole genome shotgun sequencing project. | isolation source: water | place: Pacific Ocean | collected 2012-04
ATACAACAGACTTGCGTGAATTGGGTTGGTTCCCTACAATAAATATTCGGGATGTATTAGAAGATGCCAACGTATAAACAAGTAATTACTGATTTTTCAAAACCTGCAAAAAGGTTTTTCTATATTCATATACCTCGTACTGCAGGAAGATTTTTTGGTGAAATGATTACATCTAATGGATTTGATCAGGAGGATGAAGATGATATTGTTACTTCTCATTATCACAGGGAATTGTATGAGAAGCATTTGAATGTAAAGGATATTCCCCATATTACTGTTATTAGAAATCCAGTTGATAGATTCTTTGGATCTTCATTTTTATTAAAAAGAAAATATGGAGAAAATATTAATTATATTTTAGAGGATATTGATGATTGTTTTATGATACTTGATAATTTCTGGGTTGGTAATTCTTTAGATGGAGTTCTTTCTACAGAACCAGTTAAAAATAAGACTAGATACTTCAAACCACAATTAGATTATATTTCTTCCCATACTAATATTTGGAAGTATGAAGATGGTTTTGGTAAGAATTTTGGTGATTGGATGAGTGATATATTAAATATGGATTTTAAAATAAATGAAGTGTCATATCCAAAATTAAAAACGAATGAGAATGATAAGGTTATTAGGAATGATAAAATAGTGGATAATGTTATGATATATTATCGGAAGGATGTATTAGAAGATGCCAACGTATAAACAAGTAATTACTGATTTTTCAAAACCTGCAAAAAGGTTTTTGTATATACATATTCCTCGCACTGCAGGAAGATTTCTGCAGATGAATCATAGGCATAATGGATTTGAGTTGGATAATGTTTTAATGCTACCTCCAAAGGGTCTTGAATTAAATCATTTACATACAGAGTTGTACGAGAAGTATTATGATGTAAGTAACATTCCACATATTACGGTTGTTAGGAATCCTATTGATAGATTTATATCTTGTTCTATTTTTTTAATTAGAATGTATGGAGATGATATTCAGGATATGATGGAAGATCCAATGATGTTCTCTTCAATGATTCAGAACTTCCCACTTGATCAAGGGATAAATTGGTTTAGACCACAAATGGATTTTATTACAAGTGAGACAAATATTTGGAAATTTGAAGATGGTTTTGGAAAAGATTTTGATGAATGGATTAGTGATCTCTTAGGAGTGGAGTATGAAGTACGAGATGTGAAATATCAGAAAGTCACCACAGACGAGACTAAGAAGTTGGAGAAGAGTGCTAAACTAATAGATAATATCAAGTCTCTTTATAGGAAGGACATTGACTCGCTCTACCCCGAATTGGATTCATAACTCTGGGAAACCTCCTAAGAGAAAATTAAAACCCCAAGCATTGCGGCAAGCAAAGCAAAGGTTACAAAATGTTAAGATGCGTTACATGGCCGCCAGAAAGAGGCGGTCTTCTAGTATTATAGGTACATCAAAAGAAAACACAGATGGCAGTTCAGCAAGAAATCAAGTCCCAACTAGCAAAATTGCTTGCTACTGAGGACCTTGTTGTAGAGCACAGGCAGGTCCCAACAGCACAGTTTGATGTTCATACTCGTGTGTTGACTTTGCCCGTCTGGGAGAAGGCTAGCCATACTGTATACGACTTATTGGTGGGACATGAGGTAGGACATGCACTCTTTACTCCTGATGAGGATTGGACATTAGATATTACTGTTCCTCAACAGTTTGTGAATGTTGTAGAGGATGCTCGGATTGAGAAATTGATGAAGCGTAAATATATGGGTATTGCTAAGACGTTTTATAATGGGTATAATGAACTCCATAGTAAAGATTTCTTTGAGATAAAAGATGAAGATATTACTACTTTTAATCTTGCTGATCGCGCTAATTTATACTTCAAGGTGGGTAACTACATTGATGTGGTATTTTCGTCTGATGAAAAACAGATTATCTCTATAATTGAAAAGTGCGAAACCTTTAGTGACACAAAGAAAGCAGCACTTGTTCTTTATGAATATTGTAAGAAGCAACAAGAGCAAGAAGCAAAGATTGATCTTGAGCAGCAATCCAAGCAAGGTCAACTCGATTTTGGAGAATTGAGTCAGACAGAACAGGAAGGTGAAAAGGAGGAACTAGAAACTTCTCCTCAACCAACACCACAGATGGAAGCAAGTACAGATAGTGGTGGAGAACTTCCAGAACAGGATTTTGATTCTTCTGCACCTGAAGTTCAGACTGCAGAATCATTTAATGATAATCTTCAGAGTTTGATCAATACGCATGGATCTGATAGTGTTTATGTTGAGATTCCTAAACTACATCTTGATAAAGTAATTGTTGATAATGCAGAAATTCATACAGAAATTGATCTTTCATTTTTAGATCAGCAACAACATGCGAATCAAATTTTAGAAAAAGAAGGATTAAGTAAAGACCTTTATAAAGAGGTGGATGCTGATTATATTAAGTTCAAAAGATCTGCTCAAAAGGAGGTTAATTATCTTGTTAAAGAATTTGAATGTAGGAAAGCAGCTGATAATTATGCTCGTGCTACTACAAGTCGTACTGGGGTTCTCGATACAACGAAGCTTCAAACATATAGATTTAATGAAGATCTTTTTAAGAAGGTAACAGTCATCCCTGATGGTAAGAATCATGGATTGGTATTTGTGTTGGACTGGTCTGGTTCTATGTCTTCTGTTCTTGAGGATACTCTTAAGCAACTTTATAATTTAATTTGGTTTTGTAAGAAGGTGAATATTCCTTTTGAGGTTTATGCTTTTACGAATGAGTGGTTACGTAATAGTGGGAAAGTAGTACATTCTCGTTATGAAAAGAAAGAGTATCAACTTGTTATGGATAATACTTTCTCTTTGATGAATTTACTTAGTAGTAAAGTTAATGCAAAGACTTTAGATCATCAGATGTTAAATATTTGGAGAGTTGGTTTGAGTTTTTATAATAAGTATTATTGTTATTACAAATATCCAGAGAAATTATCTCTCTCTGGGACACCTTTGAATGAAGCACTTATGACTCTTCATCAGGTTCTTCCACAGTTCCAGAAAGATAATAAAGTTCAGAAGGTTCAGTGTATTGTATTGACTGATGGTGAGGCAAACTATATGCCTTATCATAAAAAGGTACAACGTTTTTCTGATTCAGAGAAATATATGGGATGTCGTAGTCTTGATCCAGCAAAGTCATATCTTCGTGATCGTAAACTTGGAAAGACTTATAAGTTTGGATGGAACTACCATGAATTTACTGATGTTCTTTTGAATAACTTAAGGGATAAGTTTCCCACAGTGAATTTCATTGGTATGCGTGTTCTTGCTAATCGTGATGCAATGAGATTTGTTAGACTTTATAATCCAGAAGGAAGTAAAGAGTTTGATCGTCTTCAAAAGGATTGGAAGAAGATGAAGAGTTTTATTATTAAAACTTCTGGTTATGATGCATACTTTGCATTATCTTCTAGCAATCTTGCTGATGATGCAGAGTTTGAGGTTAATGATGATGCAACAAAGGCACAAATTAAAAGAGCATTTGTTAAGTCACTTAAGGTGAAAAAACTAAATAAAAAGGTATTGAGTGAGTTTATTTCTCTGGTCGCATGAAGACATTTGCAGAATTTATGGTAGAATGCTCTATAGATGAGAGTAGTCTTAGCCGTATTAAAAGTAAATCCGACAAAGGGGGAATGGCAATCCTTTCTGGAAGTCGTGGTGACAAATCAAAGAAAGAAAATAAAGCAAGGGCTAAGCAATTAGATCGTGATATTAAAGGTAAGGGTCTTCCTGGTGCTACTAAGGTACAGGGAAGATGGGATGAGAAGGACAAGAAGACTGGTGAAACTTCAAAGGTTAAAGAACGCAGTCACGTTGTTTCTTCTGGTAAAAAGAGTAAGAGGAAGTTTAGTGATACGGTTAAAAAATTAGGTAAGAAGTACAACCAAGATGCTGTTCTTATTCAGAAGAAGAAAACTGGTACACTAACGGCAACAAGCAAAGGTGGATTAGGAAAAAAACAAAAAACAAAAACAAAAGAGGTAAATGTTAAAAGAGCTGGTGTCGGTAAAATGAGACCAAGTAGAACCTCTGCACTGGGTGATACTAAAATCAAAGGAAAAACTTTTACTTACGAAAAATGACAAACAAACTTTATGATGATTCTAATTGGAGAGAAGAGTACAAAGGGTACACTTCTAGCAAGTATGAGTTAGATCTGCTTGAGAATGGACCCACTAGTCTTTCATCTAGCTGGATGCTTGGTGCATTACATAACAAGTGGAAGAAGATGAAGGGATACAAAGACCCAGAACCACCTGATTGCCAGAGCAGTATGAAGGAGTGGGAGGCAAGTATTAAGAAATATCAACATTAACTGATCTGGGGTTTAAATACCCCTTTGATGCCTTATAGTAGAAGCATCAAAACAAACACATCATGTTCGAAATTAAAATGACCCGTGAGGAAATTATTGATGGTTTGAGAAGAAACTATGGAATCGAATTCACTGCTGCTGATGTGAAGGGGTTCTGTGCAATGAATGACATTGCGTATCAAACTATCACCAAAAAGATTGAGCAATTTAAGGTGGGTCGCGGTAAGTGGAACCTTGAAGTAACTCAGAAAGCAGTTGAAACTATTGAACGTTCTTTTAGTGCTCCTGCAGTTGATTCTCAAGTAATCCAAAACCTTGTTCCTCAAATCGATGACACATTCGTCAAGTTCGGTCCTTTTAATGACCTTAAGAAGATTATTCATTCTAAGTTGTTTTATCCTACTTTTATTACCGGTCTCTCTGGTAATGGAAAAACTTTTGGGGTAGAACAAGTATGTGCTCAACTTAAAAGGGAACTTATTCGGGTAAACATTACTATCGAAACAGATGAAGATGATCTCATTGGTGGCTTCCGCCTTGTTGACGGTGCCACAGTCTGGCACAATGGTCCAGTTATTGAAGCTCTCCAGCGAGGAGCTATCTTGCTCCTTGATGAAATCGACCTTGCCTCAAACAAAATACTCTGCCTCCAATCAATCCTTGAAGGTAAGGGAATTTTCCTTAAAAAAATCGGACAGTATATCCAACCAACAGCAGGATTCAACGTCCTCGCCACCGCAAATACTAAAGGTAAGGGTTCAGATGATGGAAGATTTATTGGAACTAACGTGCTTAATGAAGCCTTCCTCGAAAGATTTCCAGTAACCTTTGAGCAGGATTATCCAGCACCTTCTGTTGAGAATAAGATTCTAGGAAGAGTTGCTTCTACTCTTGGTGTGACTGACATTGATTTCTGTAAGAGATTAGTTGATTGGGGTGACATTATCCGTAAGACTTTCTATGATGGAGGGATTGAGGAAATTATTAGTACCCGTCGTTTGGTTCACATTCTTCGTGCTTATTCTATTTTTAATGATAAGGCAAAAGCAATTCAGGTTTGTGTAAACAGATTTGATGAGGAGACCAAGCAGGCATTCTTGGAACTTTATGATAAGGTAGATGCTGATTTTAATCTTCCGGTTGACGAAGATGAGTAAGTTTGGTATAATTTTAGGAGGTTAAATCATGGCATGGTGGTTAGCAGATTCAGTTATTAATGAAACTATGGAAACAGATTATCCAGTAAAGGATTTTGTAGATGGTCACGGTGATGTTCATTCAGTTAAAGTAGAAGGGGATGTTGATTTAGATGAAAAAAAGAAATTCATTTATGAATCTCCTGATGGTGGTAAAACAGTTTATCAACGTGAGTTTGGACAAGATCTTAGTGAGCGTATTAAGATTAAAGATGATTGTTATCCCACTGTAGGTAGTTTACCAGAAAGACCAGAACCTTCTATCAATAAAACACAGATACGTAAATATGAAGAAGATAAAGGCATCAAAGATCTTCAGGATTATATTTCCACCACCTATGGCGGACACTATACTTCCGAGAAGAACAATGTCCAGACACTTGATCTTATCGAATCCGTTGGTGATGCGGAATCTTTTTGCCGTTCTAATGCAATCAAGTATTTGAGTAGGTATGATAAGAAAGGACAAGCAAAGCGTGATATATTAAAGGCATTACATTACACCCTACTGTTATATTATTTCAGTGGGAATACTCAAAACGATGAAATTACGACCCGTGGCTATGAAACTTTCTGATAGTACTCTTTCTCTCCTTAAGAATTTTTCGACTATTAATCAGTCGATCTTGTTTAAGCAAGGGACCAAACTTAAGACTATTTCTGTGATGAAGAATATTCTTGCAGAGGCAACTATCTCTGAAGAGTTGCCTAAGGATTTTGGTATCTACGATCTTAATCAATTTTTAAATGGTTTGGGTCTTTATAGTAATCCGGAATTGGATTTTGCTAATGATGGACATGTGTTGATTAGGGAAGGAAAATCTCGTTCTAAGTATTTCTTTGCTGATCCGGAGGTAATTATTACTCCCCCAGAAAAGGCAATAACACTTCCTGACGAGACTGTTAGTTTTGAGTTAAGTACAGACCAACTTGATAAGTTACTTAAAGCAGCAGCAATTTATCAATCACCTGACTTATCAGTTATTGGTGAGAATGGAGTAGTTAAGGTTCTTGTTAGGGATAAGAAAAATGAGACTTCTAATACTTTTGATGAGACAGTTGGTGAAACTGAATCTACGTTCTCATTCAACTTTAAGGTAGAGAATATTAAGATATTACCAGGAGCATATAATGTTGTTTGTTCACAAAAGAATCTGTCAAGATTTACTAATAAAAATCAAGATCTTGTTTATTATATTGCATTAGAACCTGATTCTACCTTTGGATAATGAGTAAAATTCACACAGACGAGTACATGCAACCAGGATGGGATGAAACCCCATCAGGTTGTCACCCATATGTAAAAGGTTCACGTCACAATAAGATTGGTAGGTGGATTATGTGTACTTATTATGTCTTAATCATTTTTATGGTTACTAGACTTGTGTGGGTATTGAATACGTGATAAGGTTTTGGAGGATCTGGAAGTATGCTCTTGGATCATTCAACGACGAAAAGACTAAACGGTACGATAATTCTGTTGCTTTTTTTCGTAGCGTTATATTCTTTACTTATCTGGCGACTAACTGTTTTATTATTGCGGGGGTAATTCATCATTGGTAAAAGTAACTGATAAATTCTTATCACAAGAAGAGTTTGATCTTCTTGAGGATCATATGATGGGATATTATTTTCCTTGGTATTATATGGATAGAGAATCGTATGAAACTGATACAGATACTTTTCAGTTTCAGCATACTTTTTATAGGGGTGGTGAATATCCTTTAAGGAGTGAATATTATGATTTGGTTAAACCTCTTTTGCGAAAGTTAAAGGTTGATGAGAAAAAACTTCATAGAATAAAAGCAATACTAACAACAAAAACTCCTACACCTAGATTTAGTGGTTATCATATTGATTATCCAGATATGACAACTGTTGCATTTTATGTCAATACTAATAATGGGTACACAGAGTTCCAAAAAGGTGCTAAAGTAAAGAGTGTTGCCAATAGAGCAGCAACTTTTGATTCCAATTTGGTACATGGAGGACATACTTGCACAGATCAAAAAATTCGAGTCCTGATAAATTTTAATTATGAGAGATGAATTTCTTTGGGTTGAAAAATATCGACCTAAGACAATTGATGAATGTATCTTATCTGAGAATATAAAGAAAACCTTTAATGATTTTCTAAATAAGGGTGAAGTGCCCAACTTACTTCTTTCTGGACCTGCTGGGTGTGGGAAGACAACAGTTGCAAAAGCACTTTGTAATGAGTTAGGAGTAGATGTTTATGTCATTAACGGATCGGACGAAGGACGGTTCCTCGATACCGTCCGTAATAATGCTAAAAACTTTGCATCCACCGTATCGCTTTCGTCGGAAGCAAAGCATAAAGTCATTATCATCGACGAAGCAGACAATACGACCCCTGATGTACAGTTACTCCTTAGGGCGTCCATTGAGGAATTCTCAAAGAATTGCAGATTTATATTCACCTGCAACTATAAGAATAAAATCATCGAACCGCTCCATTCCAGGTGTGCTGTGGTTGAGTTCAGTATTAGGGGGAAAGAAAAGCAAGAAATCGCTGCTCAATTCTTTAACCGACTTAACTGGATCTTGGACACCGAACGGATTCAAAATGATAAGAAAGTCCTCGCAGAACTCATTAATAAACACTTCCCAGATTGGCGTCGCGTTCTCAATGAGTGTCAAAGATACTCGGTGGGAGGTAAGATAGATAGTGGAATTTTGGCTCACTTTAGGGATGTAAAGGGAAATGATCTCATTAAAAATCTCAAAGATAAAAACTTTCCGGAAGTACGTAAATGGTGTGTCAATAACTTGGACAATGATCCTTCTGTACTTTTGCGTCGTATTTACGATAGTCTTTACGATTCCTTGGTTCCTAGCACCATTCCTGCTGCTGTGCTTGTTATTGCTAAGTATCAGTACCAGATCGCTTTCGTCGCGGACCAAGAAATAAATCTTCTTGCTTGTTTGACTGAAATTATGGTGGAATGCGAGTTTAAGTGATGGATACTTTACATCAATTATATGCTACTCCCTTACTTCAAACCCACATAGAGGTTCCACTTAAAGTATTAGAATATATTAAGTCTCAGAAATTTCATCGGCATAATACTGGATATATGACTCATGAGAAGTTATTAGACGATCCATTATTAAAAGGAATAAAAAAACTTATAACACAAAAAGTTGAAGAATACTTTTATGATTACTGTGGATATGCTAAAGTAGTAACTCCAGTTCATATATCTTCCTGGGCTAATCTTCATAAGAAAGGAGATTGGGGTCAACAACATTATCATGAGAATGCAGTAATTGCTTTTGCATGGTATCCTTTAGTAAATGATACTTCTGGTTCTTTTGTTACGTATCCTAGAGAAAAGTTATTTGGAACTACTTTAAGTTTCCCTTATCAGGAACATAATAAATTCAATAGTAGTAATTGGGGATTTACCCCTAAGACGGGAGATTTATATATATTTCCTGCTACCATGATACATGGTATTGATGAATTGGAGGAGGACTTTGATAGATATTCTTTGGCAGGAAATTTTATGATCAATGGACCTGTTCAATGTGGTAAAGTTACTATGGAGTGTAATTTCAAATGAAGGAAGAATTATTAGAACTGTTAAAGAAACATGCTTATAAGAAAGGGGAATTTAAACTTTCTTCTGGGAAGACTAGTGAGCATTATGTAAATTGTAAACCGGTAATTTTAAGTGGAAGGGGTCTTACTCTTGTTAGTTTATTGCTGTTAAAAGAAGTGAAAACTAATGTGGTAGCAGGATTGACATTAGGGGCTGATCCTTTAGTTAGTGGTGTTTCTTTAGTGTCTGCTTTGGATGGTAGAATGGTCAATGCTTTAATAGTTCGTAAGGAAGCAAAGGGTCATGGTACAGGTGCTTGGATTGAGGGCCCTCTGCCCCCAGAAGGGTCTGTAGTGACTGTTTTGGAGGATGTTATTACCACAGGTGGTTCATCGATTAAAGCAGCAACTAGATTGCGTGACGCGGGTTATGTGGTCAATGATGTTATTGCTATTGTAGATCGCCAGGAAAATGGAGAAGCGGATGATTTTATGGAATCTGCTGAATTAAAACTCTCTAGTCTATTTTCTTTATCTGAATTATGCGAATGAATTCACAGACTAAATTAATTTTTGCACTTGAGCATATTGCACATCTGCATGATTTAATAGAGGATAATGAATGGGAAGAGTATCTTAAAGAGCATCTTATATCTTTAGAAATTGAGTTGGAAAGACAACTAAATAATGAACTTACTAGAAAGAATCTTGCCAATGCCAGTAAGGATGGTGTAGAATGACTATTATGAAAAGTAAATTAAAAAAGAAACAAAGACACCAAGTTAAATCTAGGTGGTACTATATCTTCTGGGGTACTGCTACACTATCTGTATTAGCAGGTCAGTTGTATGTTGGTACTGGATATCGTAGGATGTCTAATACTATTAAAAGTGTATTAGAGGCTCCTATAGTATTGGATTTTGGTAGAGTTAGAAGAAATCCTATGATTGTTCCTGAGGGTTTCTATGACTATCCATAATGAGAAGCATATTTTAGAACGAATTAAAGAACTATCAATTATGCTTGGTGGGGAGTACCTTAACCAATCCATAATTAACACCAATGGTGAAAGAGCAAAACGCATTATTATTGAATATGACAATAAAATCTCTGAAAGCGTATAAGACTCCTTTACGTTATCCTGGTGGCAAGTCTCGTGCTTGTACTAAGATGGATCAGTACTTTCCAGATCTTAGTAATTACGTGGAGTTTAGAGAACCTTTTTTAGGTGGAGGAAGTGTTGCGCTTCATATTAGTAAGAAGTATCCTCATTTAAAAATTACAGTTAATGATTTATATGAACCCTTGGTAAATTTTTGGGTTCAGTTGCAGCAGTTTGGTGACGAATTAACAGAGAAGTTAGTAGATTATAAAAATAACCATCCAGATCCTCCTAAAGAATTAAGAAAAGTGGAGGGTACAGAATTTCCTGCATTAGAACTTTTTCTTAATGCTAAAGAAGCAATTAATAAGAGTGGTGTAGATAGTATTGAACGTGCAGCAGCATTTTATATTGTTAATAAATGTTCATTCAGTGGTTTAACTGAATCTTCTTCGTTTTCAAAACAAGCATCTGTTTCTAATTTCTCTATGAGGGGTATTGAGAAGTTACCTGGATATTCTGATATAATATCTAATTGGCATATTAATGGGTATTCTTATGAGTACTTAATGGAGAGAGATGTTCATAAGGATATCTTTATGTATCTTGATCCTCCTTATGATATTAAGGATAATCTCTATGGTAAGAAGGGGGATATGCATAAAGGATTTGATCATGATAAGTTTGCGGAGGATTGTGATAAGTATAAAATTGATATGATGATTAGTTATAATTCAGATCAGTTAGTAAAGGACCGATTTAAGAATTGGCAGGCTGCTGAATTCGATTTGACTTATACCATGCGTTCTGTTGGTGAATATATGAGGGAGCAGAAGAGAAGAAAGGAGTTACTGTTGATGAATTATAATAAACCAAAGGTCCAACCTACCTTTGAGGGATGCTATAATTATAATAGGTTAAAAAAAGAAGGTCTTGCTGAATGAGTATTGGTAATGTAAAACAGTATAAAGGTCAGCCCCGTAAGGATTGGACTAAAGACCATTGGTTACAACACGCAAATATTATGGCCCACTCTCCTTGGATTGATGAGGAGGAGAGGGATTATTGGAAAGATAAGATTAAGGAATTGCAAAAATGACAGAACTTAAAGATTGGTTGAATTCTATTAATTTTAATAAAGAGAATTTGATAGAGGAAGATCTTAGTATAGTTAAGGACTATCCTCCATATATTATTAATCGTTGTCTATCAGGTCATCTTGATTGTATATTGTTTGCTAATGAAATGAATAGGTATCCTAACCTAGACAAAGATATGCAATATTCATTTTATCTAAATACTCTTAGAAAAAAGAAGAGATTTTCTCCCTGGCTCCGTAAGGAAAAAGTCACGGATCTTGAAATCGTAAAACAATACTATGGTTATAGTAACGAAAAAGCATCACAAGCTTTGAAAATTTTATCAAAACAACAATTGGATTACATTAAACAACGACTTGACACTGGAGGAATAAAATGACTACCACGGTAGAACCTGAAGTTAGGTGGTCTCAGGACCAAATGGTAGAGGTGCTTCTTAATGAACCGGACGATTTCTTAAAAGTACGTGAGACTCTAACACGAATTGGAGTAGCATCGAGGAAGGAGAAAAAACTCTATCAATCTTGTCATATTTTGCACAAGCAAGGTAGATATTATATTGTACATTTTAAAGAATTGTTTGCGTTGGATGGAAAACATGCTAATCTCACATCTAACGACGTACAACGTCGCAATCGCATTACTCGCTTACTTGCTGATTGGGGACTTATTTCAGTAGTAAAACCTGATTCAGTTTCTGATATTGCTCCTTTGAATCAAATTAAGGTTCTGGCATATAAGGATAAGGGTGATTGGATTTTAGAACAGAAGTATAACATCGGTAAGAAAGGAAAGACCCAAGAAACGGAGTAATTATGAAAAAGTATTTGAATCAAACAACAGTTAATGTTATTGCTATAGCAACTGCAGTTGTAGCGGGATTTTCTATTGTCGGTGTTGGTCGAGGACCAGATAAGGATATGAAACGACAGATGCTTATGAATAGGCAACTGGATTATGATATAGCCCGACTTAAGAATTGTGGTGAATTAAAACGATTTGGAATTGAGTATCATCCTGAGTCAACAATGAGTTACTTATGTGCTGATGTTATAGTCGCACCGTTTAATCAGCCAGAGTAATTAATTGAAAAAATTTATTTTTGATGTTGATGGAACTTTGACTCCTAGTAGGGGGAAGATTGATCCAGAATTTGCTCCTCTTTTTATGCATTTGACTTGTAGTGAAGAGGTCTATCTTGTTACGGGTAGTGATAGGCAGAAGACTTTAGAACAGGTTACCCCTGAGATATACAATAACTGCAAGAGAGTTTATAATTGCTCTGGTAGTGATGCGTATGAAGGGGATGAGAATGTTTATAGGGATGATTGGGATATTCCTAAAGACGTAGAAAGATTTTTACAGGATGAATTAGATTTTAGTCAGTTTTCTATTCGTAATGGAAATCATATTGAGAAAAGACCTGGTGGAGTTAATTTTAGTATTTTGGGTAGAGATCCTGATCCTTTTAAAGGTAGAGAAGAGTATATGAAATGGGATAAGACTCATACAGAAAGATTGTTTATAGCACATCGATTAAGATATCAATTTCTTAATCTAAATGTGGCTTTAGGAGGACAAACTGGTATTGATATTGGACCTTTAGGGAGTGATAAGAGTCAAATCTTAAGGGATTTTTCTAAAGATGATGAGATACATTTCTTTGGTGATAGAATGGAGAAGGGTGGAAATGATCATTCTTTAGGGGAAGCAGTAAAAGAGATGGGCGGTTATCCGCACCCTGTTAAAGATTGGGCGGACACCCGAACTCAATTATTGGGTCTTTACGACTGAGTATTTTAGGTGGGTGTGGTTAAATAGTAATGTACGCCGTAAGGGTACACAAAACACAAACTCGCTTTTAAAGGAGCTAAGAACAATGGGCACACTAGCCAGGTATCACGCTGCAAATCTTCCGGAACTTTTTGATAAGATAAGTAGAAATAGTATTGGAATTGATGATTATCTCAATAGATTTTGGGATGATACTGTAGATACAACTTCCAATTATCCACCTTATAATTTGGTACACGTAAATAATGTCGAATCGAGACTTGAAATCGCCCTTGCGGGGTTTAAGAAAGATGAAGTATCCGTCTATACGGAGTTTGGAAAGTTATATGTGGAAGGCAAAAAAGAAGAATCAAAGGTCGATGGAGAATTTGTCCATAAAGGATTGGCCCAAAGGTCTTTTGAACGAGTCTGGACGCTCACCGATGATACAGAGATTAGATCCGTCAGCTTTGACGACGGACTCCTCGTGGTACAATTGGGAAAGATAGTTCCCGATCATCATGCTCGTAAGGATTATCTCTAAATATAAATGTTCGAGATGAATTAAGAGGGTATTGACTGCCCTCTTTTTTATTGCTATAATACTAGAAGGTAAATAGATACTATGACTATTAAATTAGTTTTGTTAAAATCGGGAGAAGACATTATTGCGGATGTCACTGAGATGACAGTAGGAGAGCCTGATTCTAAGGATAATCCCCCTAGAGTTATTGGGTATTTTCTTGGAAAACCATGTGTTATTAAATTGAGGGATGTGACAGATCTTGGAAATGAAGGTAAGGAACATAAACAGGGATATAATGTATCACTTTTTCCTTGGATGCCTCTTTCTAAAGAAGATAAGATTCCTATTCCTGCTGATTGGATGATTACGATGGTAGAACCCGTCACTAAATTAGAAGAAATGTATCTTGAGGATATTGTAAAAAATGGAAAAGACAATCAAAGTATTAGCACTGATGAACAATCAACTTCTGATCAGTCAGATTGAAGAAGTTGCTGCAGTTGATATTGGACAACCTGATTGTAAATTAGTAAGTCCTTTTATTATTAACACTGAATCTGGTTCAACAATTTTGGAACCTTTTTTAACAGATGTTACAAGAGACACTAGTTTTATGATGGGATCTGATAAAATAGTTACGTTGGCAGACCCCACACCCACTTTACTTGAAAAGTATTTAAACTTAACTAAAGAATGATTTTTCTACTGGCATCATTAGTAACATCTCTTCCAGCAGAACCTCCCTGGCAAGAGCATGGTCCGGATTATACTGACATTAATAGAATGGCACAAGAATCTACCAAGAGAGATTATCCTTGGTGGTGGGCAAAGCATGGATGTGAAGGTACATCTTGGATCCCAACAGACGAACCTTGTAGGGATTTGACAGAATGAGATTTTATACTAATGTTCAATTAATTGGAAATCAATTTCTTGTTCGTGGTGTTGAGGATGGAAGGAGGTATGAACATAGGGATGAATTCTTCCCTACTTTATTTGTTAAGTCTAAGAAAAGGGCTAAATATAAAACGTTAAGTGGAGAATCAGTTGAAGCTATTAATCCAGGAACGGTTAGGGATTGTAGAGAGTTCTATAAAAGATATGAAGATATTGAGGGATTTGAGATATACGGGAACGATCGGTATATTTACCAGTACATATCAGAAAAATACCCTGAGGATGAGGTCAAGTTTGACATCAGCCAGATTAAACTTGTTACTTTGGATATTGAGGTTGCGTCTGAGGAAGGATTTCCGGATGTTGAATCGTGTAGTGAAGAGATCCTCGCTATTAGTATCCAGGACTATACGACAAAGCAAATCGTTACTTGGGGAAGTAAACCCTTTGAGAATAATAGGAAGGATGTAAAATATCATCATTGTCCTACCGAGCATAATCTGTTAAGTAATTTTATTAACTATTGGATGGAGGATGTTCCAGATGTAATTACTGGATGGAACATTCAACTATACGACATACCATATATTGCGAAGCGTCTTGAGCGGATACTTGGTGAGAAGTTGATGAAAAGACTTTCTCCGTGGGGACTGGTAAGTCAAGGTGAGATTTATATTAATGGAAGACCTCATGCTGTATTTGACGTTGGTGGTGTAACTCAACTTGATTATCTTGATCTCTATAAGAAATTTACTTATAAGGCACAGGAGTCTTATAGGTTGGATTATATTGCGAGTGTTGAACTGGGGCAGAAGAAATTAGATCACAGTGAGTATGATACTTTTAAGGATTTCTATACAAAGGGTTGGCAGAAGTTTATTGAGTATAATATAGTGGACGTGGAACTTGTTGACCGTTTGGAAGACAAGATGAAACTGATTGAACTTGCATTGACTATGGCATATGATGCTAAGGTCAATTATAATGATGTGTTCTATCAGGTACGGATGTGGGATACGATAATTTATAACTACTTAAAGAAAAGGAATATTGTTATTCCCCCTAAGAATAGATCACAAAAGAACGAAAAGTACGCTGGAGCATATGTCAAGGAACCGAAACCGGGAAAGTATGATTGGGTTGTCAGTTTTGACCTTAATAGCTTGTACCCTCACCTTATTATGCAGTACAATATCAGTCCAGAAACCCTCATCGAAACTAGACATCCCAGCGCAAGCGTTGAAAGGTTTCTAAATCAAGATGCAGAGATTAATGGTGAGTATGCAACTTGTGCTAATGGGGCACAGTATAGAAAAGACGTAAGAGGATTCTTACCAGAGTTGATGGATAAGATGTATGGAGACCGTGTGGTCTTTAAGAAAAGGATGATTCAGGCAAAGAAAGATTATGAGAAGACCCCATCAGTTGCCCTTACAAAAGAGATTGCAAGGTGCAACAATATTCAAATGGCAAAGAAGATATCTCTTAACAGTGCTTATGGTGCTATCGGCAATCAGTACTTCAGGTATTATAAACTTGCTAATGCCGAAGCCATTACCCTTTCTGGCCAAGTATCTATTCGTTGGATAGAGAATAGAATGAACCAGAAGATTAATAAGATTTTAAAAACTGAGGATGTTGATTATGTTATTGCTTCTGATACCGTTTCCATTTATCGTAACTTGGGATCACTGGTCGAGGCTGTATACAATGGAAGAGAGAAAACTAATGAAGGCGTTGTCACGTTCCTTAATAAGATCTGTGAAATGGAATTTGAGCCTTATATTGAAGGTTCTTACCAAGAATTGGCCAACTACGTGAGTGCCTATGA